>ERZ889217.43-NODE-43-length-70083-cov-11.454490_pt1 | contig 70083 bp, 73 predicted proteins | sample MGYA00521098_ERZ889217 | MGnify/ENA primary metagenome ERZ889217 (study PRJEB32303, sample SAMEA104408613) | aquatic metagenome | biome: Brackish water; feature: Pelagic; material: water | place: Baltic Sea | collected 2014-06-10T22:04:00 | depth 2,362 m ... | reverse complement strand
CCTTGGTCATTGCATCCCCATGCTCAGCTTTCTGCCCGAGGCCAATGAATTCCGCGAGTCGATGAAAATCCTCGCCACAGTCAAAGCCATCCCATGGACAGATGTCACAATCCCTCCGGATCCTCTGTGCTTTTATGGGCTCGACCCCCTGGAGATGCTAGGGGAGATTGCTCCTGGGCTTCAAGGGCCGCGAATGGCAGTAGCCCGTGTTTATCGAATGTTCAGACAGGAGACATACTCCCGGCTGCGCTGGAACAAGCTCCGTTTGCATTTCCAATATCTCATGGCCAGTGAATTGCCTGCCGACTACGACTACTTTTTAACGACTGCCGGGCCGTTGCCCTTGGACGAGTCCCTTGCACTCTGCGAAATCCAATCCTCACATGTCTGAGTCTCCAACAGTGGAATCCAACAATCACTCCAGGCAGGAATCCAAGTGTCCGTTTGCCGCATTCATCCCGCCGTATCCCACGCCCCATAAGACCAAGAGTTCCTTTTTGCTCAGATTTTTTCGCGGGTGGCACTCTTGGCTGCATGTGCTTTTTGAGAAAAGCTACTCCATGCAAATGGGGGAAATTCGCCAGCCCGGTGGCACTGTTTTTATGGTAAACGAGCCCAAGTGGGTTCGGCATGTGTTGGTCGATGAGGCGGCATCTTTTCCGAAGCATGAGTTGATGCATGACCTGCTTGAACCCTTGTTGGGCGTGAGTATCTTCACAACAAATGGTGAAGTGTGGGAGCGCCAGCGAAGGTTGGTGGACCAAGCCTTCAGCCCCGCAAAGGTGCAGGGTGTTTTTCCGAAAATGCAGGCTGCTGTTGTTTCCATGTTGGACCGCATGGACAAGATGGCTGATGGGCGAGATGTAGAAGTGGACGGTGAAATGACCTATGTAACCGCAGATGTGATGTTCCGGGCCATTTTATCTGAACCGCTCACGGCGGAAGATGCCCTGTGCATCTATGAATCGTTTCTGGATTTTCAGAAACACGCCCAGCGAGCTTCTTTGCTCATGATGTATCGGTTGTGGGCATGGCCAATGCGCTTTTCTTGCAAAAAATCAGCAGGGAAAATTCGTCGGGTTCTTTCCGGAATTATAGCACGTCGTTATGAAATGGTTGCAAACGAGGGATCCGTCGCGCCCGAGGATATCTTAAGCGGTTTGATGCAGGCCGTGGATCCAGTGCTAAAAAATAAATTCGATTATTTGGAGACAGTGGATCAGGTTTGCATGTTGTTTCTTGCAGGTCATGAGACATCTGCTAGCACATTGGCATGGTCTCTTTATTTGCTGTCCCAGTGTCCCGAAGTGCAGGAAAGAATTGTTGCCGAAATCCGGGAACACGCTGCAGACGGTGAATTGACTTTTAGCGCAATCAGAAAACTCCGCTTGGTTTCAAATGTGTTTCGCGAGTCGCTTAGGCTTTACCCTCCGGTTGGTTTTTTTGTTCGAACCTCGACACGTGATACAATTATGCGTGACAAAAAAATTCCTGAAGGATCGCCCATTTTAATATCACCTTGGTTAATCCATCGTCATCGAACGATGTGGGATAGATCCGATGAGTTCGATCCAGACAGGTTCGAAACAGCGGAAGGAAAAGAGTCGATGAAGTGTGCTTATATACCCTTTAGTGCGGGCCCGCGCGTATGTGTCGGCAAGGCCTTCGCTACTCAAGAGGCGCTTTTAATTTTAGCATCGATTGTCCAGCGTTATCGTATCGAGGCATCCTCAGGGCATGAACCGAAGCCGGTAGGGCGTGTCACAGTGAGATCCGAGAATGGAATACGGGTTCGGCTAACGCGCCGGGAAATCTGATCCAACCAGCAATCGAGAACCTTGTTTTTCAAATGATAAAACTTTTTGATTTGGCTGGAAGCACTCATCACAATATTTTGCTGCTGCAAGGTCCGGTTGGGCCTTTTTTTCGTTATCTCGCGTCAGACCTACAACAAGAAGGCTGTAAGGTTTTTAAAGTCAATTTTAATGGGGGAGATTGGCTTTTTTATCCGACAAAAGCCGTGAACTACAACTCCTCATTCAGCGAGTGGCCAGATTTTTTGGAGCGCTTCATCAAAGAGAAAAAAATCGATCTCGTGCTTTTATTTGGTGACTGTCGGCCTATCCATAAAAAAGCCCACGCGGTTGCGACAAAATTAGGTGTTGAGGTGGGAGTATTTGAGGAAGGTTATGTTCGCCCAAATTATGTGACTCTCGAGCGCTTTGGAGTGAATGCGAATTCCTCGTTGCTCCAGAGGACACGAGAGTTGATCAGAGAGCAGAGCGATGAACCCACCTCACCGCAAACTGTTCCTCATCCATATTGGCATGCAATGGCTTGGGCTATGCTGTATAACTTGGCAGCAACAGCACTGAGTATTTTCTTTGGTGAAAACAAGCACCACCGTGATTTGCATATTTTTGATGGGATCAAATGGTTGAGATCATTTTTTAGAAAAAAGCTCTACCATATCAAAGAGGAAAAAATTTGTTCTCGACTTACAAAAGAGTTATCTGGGCGTTTTTTTTTGGTGCCATTGCAAGTGAATAATGATGCCCAGATACATCATCATTCGCGATTTCACAGCAATCAGGAATTTATCAAAGAAGTGATGCTTTCATTTTCTGCCCATGCTCCGCAGGATACTTTTTTGGTGATTAAGCAGCATCCATTAGATAGAGGATATAATAATTACGGCCCATTAATTCGTGATTTGGCGGATTCGCTCGGAATTCTGGAACGAACCTTTTTGATACACGATTTTTGTCTCCCGACGCTTTTAGGTTGTTCAATCGGAGTAGTAGTAATCAACAGCACAGTAGGTCTTTCAGCCTTGCATCATAAAAAACCACTCATTGCGCTTGGTGATGCAATCTATTCAAGACCGGAGCTTACTTTTCAAGGAACGCTAAATGAATTTTGGAAAAATTCAAAATATTCCTCTGGAGAGTTTTATAACATATTTGTATCGTATATCATTCAGTCTACCCAAATCAATGGGAATTTTTATCGGCGCCTTCCAGTCACCGGCTATCGCTCGGGTTTGATTTGGAGTTGAGTTTTAATGAACCGCCTCGAAAGCCGCTTTGAATCAAAGTGTGAGATCGCGTTTATATGCATCGCGATTGTGCTGTTGCCTATATGGTTTCCTTGCCTGCTTACTTGGGTCTTTATTGATCCACCCTATCAGTGCGCGGTTTTTAAAAAATGGTTTCGGTCACTCTGGAATTAGAGCTTATCCCAAAATGCCTGCGTTGAATCTCTGTCAACGGGAGTTTGTGCTTCCCCTTCTCGCAAATCCGTCTATTGATTCCGCAATCTTCGGGCATCTCCTCGATGCCTTAGTCCGTGAAGGTGCTGACGGCGTGCAAATTCTTCCCCTGATCCTAATCGTCCAATAATTTCCCCAGAGGCACGCTGTCATGCACAATGCCGTGGTAACCTCGTATTTGGTGATCAACACCGTGCCGGCATCTGTTTTCACATGGTTCTTATAGCCATAATATTTCTCGCCGTTTTTGCTCGGCCAGCGGGTGTCGGTATCTTTGTGTTAGCTTTGCGCTCATCCCACTCGGTTGGAAACACTCCGGCCTTGATGCGCTCGTTCTCCTCGCGAGGTTTTGGGTTGATCAGGCCCCGAAGCCTGTCAGGCGAGCGAGCGCATCGCGACGGGTGGTCTGGATTTCTTTTTCCAAAGCCGTCCGCACGGCGTGGCGCGCTTCGAGCTCTTTCATGCGGGCGGCCTTGAGTTCGTCGCGGCGAGCCTTCAAGGCGATGACTTCTTGGAGGGCTTTACTGATCGTCTCCTCGAGTTTTTGGGACTCTGGGGATTCAGGATTTCGAGCGAACTCGGGAGCGAGAGGTTTTACGGCATCTCCAATCCAGCGGATGAAGCACTCGGCGCGATAGAATTCCGCCATGTTGTCAGCCAAGGCGACGTCGCTGGCTGCGATGGCTTTTAAGTAATCAACCGCCTCGGTGGTTGTCGGTGTCAGAACCGCGACTTGGTAACGATTGGAGGATGAGGGGGAGCTTGATGGCTCGGCGGGAGTTCCTGAAGAATTCGATTCGGCGCTGTCTGCCGGAGGTTCGACCGCGATGGCTTTTGCGACTTTGATGGTTCCTTGAGGCGAAGGAGTTGGCGTTGGGGTGGTCGCAATCTGAGGGACTTGGTCTTTGGCTTGCACCGTGACAACCGCTGAGGGAACCCGCGGATTTGGCGAAGGAGTGGATGTTGTTTTGAATTCGCTTGCCGGCGAGGCGGTCTCCAAAAATCTCGAAATTCTCCGTCCATTCGGACGCTTGCTGGAACTCGGGAAGCGCGACTTCTACGAAAATAATCGAATCGGCCTCAGACCATTTCGCCACAACATTCGATACTTTGCGGTTGATGCCGACCAAATCATGGCCCTGCGGCCATGACATGGCGGCGCGTGGGTTCCGCGAACTTCTGGAGCCTTCCGTTTCATGCAGCACTCCAGCCAAACCGGAAAAGTGGTGCTGGACCTCACCGACATTCCGAGAGGGGCATCAATCCCGAGGGTTTCACCGGAATCTTCGCCTGTTCGAGCGGACGGCACCTATCTCGTAACCGGCGGTTGGAGCGGGTTTGGTTTGGAAACCGCCCGATGGCTATTGAGCCAGGGTGCTCGCTCGCTTGCCATTCTGGGAAGAAGGGGCCCGACAGGCGAGGATGCTGAAAGGTTTCGCGAAAGAGTGCCAGGCTTTGGGAGCAAATATCTTTTGTGAACCCTGTGATGTCACGAATCGCCTAGCGCTCAGCTCAGCACTTGAAAAAATCCGCCGAACCATGGCTCCGCTCCGCGGTGTATTCCATGCGGCTACCGTGATTGAAGACGCCCTCATCGTGAATTTGGACATCTCCAAAGCAGTCGCTGTTTTGGCACCGAGGATCAGCGGGGCGAGGTCCATTCACACCAGAACCTGCGTGGACTCGTCGCCTTCGCGGGGTTCGTAAAATGTGGCATTCGCGGCGCGACGCCCCGCCACGGCGAGGTCGTAGCTCTTGCCACCGCCGATCTGCGAGGCGAAGACGGCGTTCAGGCGGGAGGCGAGACTGTCATGGCCGGTGGCATCCATGCGGACTTTCTCGCTGTCGCACATCCAGTCGAGATCGCGCCAGACCTCGCACCCGATCAATTGACGGGGGCGGGCGGTTGCAGGAAGCGAGCGGATGGCCTCCAGGAGCGAGGCGAAGACGCCAATGTGGGTGGAGTGCTTGTCCGCGGGATTGTGGGTGTAGACGACCTCCGGGGAAGTGGCCTGCAGGATTTGAAAAAGGTCGGCGCGCAAGGCGGGGTCGGAGGGGTTTGTGATTCGCGAGCTGGGATAATCGAGCTGGATCATCGCTCCGTAGCCGCCGATCCCGGCGGCCTGGATTTGCTCTTCGGAACGGGTTTCAGCCAACTGTTCCGGCGTGAGGCTCGCATACGCCCCGCCGCGCGAACTGCCCTTGCCATCGGCACAAGTCACCCCGGCGAACCACCTGTCGTGTTTTCCAAAAAACTCGACGATCCCGTGAAATGCCATGAACTCCAAGTCGTCATGATGGGCCCCCACCCCGAGATGGGTTGTGCGCTGGAGAGCTTCGGGAACACGCGACCCGTCAGGAATGAAAAACCTTCCTGGGACGGGTGATGCGGGGGCTTGGGATCCGGGGGAGTCTTGGATGTTCATTGGGATTTCATAGTGGCTGCCAGACCCGAAGCGACATCAAAACGCGGTTTCCAGCCCGCCGCCATCAATTTCGAGGGATCCGATGTGGAATGCCGGATGTCTCCGGCGCGCGCGGGTTCGAAGCGGATTTCGGACTGGGAGCCGGTGAGGCGGAGAATTTCGCGGACGAGTTCCAGAATGGTGATCGATTTGCCGTAGCCGGCGTTGAAGACTCCAGCGGCGTGGGGATTTTCCGCCGCGAAGGCGAGAGCGCCCACGATGTCCTTCACAAAGATAAAATCCCTTGTCTGGCCGCCGTCGCCATAAACCGTGATCGGCTCGCCTGAGAGAGCGCGGTGGAGGAAGATCGGAACGGCGGCGGCGTAGGCGCTGCGCGGATCCTGGCGCGGGCCGAAGACATTGAAGAAGCGGATGCAGGCCGTTTGCAACCAGCCCTCCCGGGCATAGAGCCCGCAATAGTATTCCCCATCGAGCTTGGTGATGGCATAGGGACTTCGGGGGTCGGGCGTCATGGTTTCCAGCTTGGGCTGGGCGGGATTCTCGCCGTAGACAGCGGCGGAACTGGCGAAGCAGAGCTTTTTCACCCCGTGTTTGCGGCCCGCCTCGAGCACATTCAAGAGCCCGCGCACATTGAGTTCCACAGTTTCGTCCGGACGCTGCATCGATTCCGGCACGCTGATGAGAGCAGCGAGGTGGAAGATGTAATCGATACCCTGCATGACCTCGTCGATGAGGGGCTTGTCCATGATGGAACCCTCCACGAACCGGCAATTCAGCCCATCGAGGTTCCTGCGGTGTCCGCTCCGGAGGTTGTCCAGCACGACGATCTCGGCCTTGTCCTGGTAATGCTCCACGACATGACTGCCGATGAAGCCGCTTCCGCCGGTGACGAGAATTTTCATTTCGCGACCTCTCTCACAAGGTTCTCCATCGCGTCCTCCTGCTCCTCGATGCTCTTCACGAGCGCGAGTTGAGTGCGCAAGCGGTCGAGATTGTGGTCGGGGCGCTTGGTTTTGAAATACACATCGCCTTCAAGATAATCAGTGAAGAACCGGATGCCGATCTCCAAAGTGATCAGTTTGCCGGAGAAAGCCAGGTGCGAAATCTCGGCTTCATTCAGGAAGGAACCCGCCTCGGAAAGGTATCCCCTGACCAGGGCCTCGAACATCGGCATTTGCATACGCACTTTCGAAACATCCGGCTCGTCCTCGAGCGCAGGGCTCGTGGCGGTCCTTACCATGTCGCCGAAGTCGTAGAGGGCGAGACCCGGCATGGCGGTGTCCAGGTCGATCACGCAGACTCCCGTCTCCGTGGCGTCGTCGATCATCACATTGTTGAGTTTGGTGTCGTTGTGGGTCACGCGTTCCGGGATCTCCCCCTTGGCGGAGAGGTCGAGCAGGCGGTCCACGATGTTTTCGCGGCGTTGGATAAAATCCCACTCCGCCCCCACCCCGGCGAGGCGACCTTTCGCATCGGCGGCCACCGCCTGCTTCAAGCGCTCGTAGCGCGAGCGGGTGTTGTGGAAATCCGGAATCGTTTCGTGGAGACGCTGGCCGGGGAGCGAGGCCACGAGGCTTTGGAAGCCCCCGAAGGCCCTCGCCGCCTCGTAGGCCTGGCGTTCATTTTGGATGATGTCATAGGTCCTCGCCCCCTCGATGAACAAATACCCGCGCCAGAATTTTCCCTCCTTGTCCCGCACATAGGGCAAGCCGTCCCTGGACGGCAAAACCGTTAATGTCCGGCGCGAGGCGTCCGGCACTCCGGCGGCTACCAACCGGCGGTGCGCCTCCCCGGTGACACGCTGGATATTGTCCATGAGCGCGGCGGGATCGGTGAAAATGCGGTCATTGATCCGTTGAAAAATGTAACGAACCCGGGTGCCGGCCTGGCTGAACGCGGCCACAAAGGTGTCGTTGATATGACCGCCGCCATAGGGACGGCTTTCGATGTAGTTTCCGGGGATTTGGAATCCGCCGATGACTTCCGGGCGCAGGGTTTGAGTATTCATTTCAAGGTTTTCCAAAGGGGTGTGGAATACTCGCCCGCTTCCACCATGCGGGCGATGGAGGAGGCCACAGAGGCGCGATCCTCACGGTAGGTCACGCCATGCCATTGGCAGCGGGAATGGAGGACCCGGACGGCGGATTCCTCCCGGGCGATCATTTCGGCAACCGGGGATGTCCTCGCAAAAACACTTCAAAACCCTTCGGAATTTCACCTCCGAAATGTGAGCCATTTTTATATACTTGTTTTTCAATGAAAATTAGTGCTTTGTCCATAATCTTTACTTCCAAACTAGGCAAGACCCTTTCTTTTTCCGTAGTTCTTGAAGAAACTGATCCTCGTGCGGCTTGGCACTGAATTCGCGCCGTTATTTCAATGGCGGTGACGAGATCGGCGAGGCCTTCCCGCCCCAATCCGTCGTCATGACCCTCGAGGACGAAATCGATATTTCCCGCGGCGACATGATCGTTAAAGCCAACAACCCGCCCAAATCCTCGCAGGATGTCGAGGCGATGGTGTGCTGGTTTTCCCAAAAGCCCATGGAGCAGCGCGGCAAATACCTCCTCCGCCAAACCAGCCGCGAGACCAAGGCGATCGTGCAGGAGTTGCGCTACCAGGTGGACATCGAGACCCTTCACAAAAAAGAAGGAGTCCCCGTGCTCGGCATGAATGACATCGGTCGCATCAGCCTTCGCACGGCGAACCCGCTTTTCCACGACAGCTACCGCCGCAACCGCCTCACCGGGTCGTTCATCCTCGTCGACCCCGGCACGCACGAGACGGTCGCCGCCGGCATGATCGTGTGATCGGAATTACCGATTGCAATTCGGGTCCAGCCTTCTCAATGTCGCGGGGATTTTATGAGCCAGACCAATTCCCTTGACCAACTCAAGCAATTCACCACCGTCGTCGCCGACACGGGAGACTTTGAAAGCATCCGCGCCTACGCTCCGCAGGACGCCACGACCAATCCGACGCTGATTTTCAAGGCCGTCCAGCAGGCCGAATACGAGCCGCTCCTCGCGAAAGCCGTCGCGGACAACCGCTCCAGCTCGCTCTCCGGCGCCGCGCTGCATCGCAAGGTCATCGACGACCTTCTCGTCGCCTTCGGCCGCGAAATCCTCTCGATCGTCCCCGGCCGCGTTTCCACCGAAGTCGATGCCCGGCTTTCCTTCGATGTCGAAGCCACTGTCGAAAAGGCGCGCTACCTCATCGGCCTCTACGAAAAACTCGGCACCCCGCGCGAGCGCATCCTCATCAAGATCGCCTCGACCTGGGAAGGCGCGCAGGCCGCCGCCGTCTGCCAAAAAGAAGGCATCAACTGCAACCTCACGCTCCTTTTTTCGATGCCTCAGGCGATCGCCTGTGCCGAGGCGGGCGTGCGGCTCATCTCGCCCTTCGTCGGCCGCATTTACGACTACTACAAGGCCAAGACCGGAAAAGAATACCAAGGCGCTGAGGATCCCGGCGTGGAGTCGGTGAACCGCATTTTCAACTACTACAAAAAATTCGGCCACCACACGCAGGTGATGGGAGCCAGCTTCCGCAACACCGGCCAAATCCGCGAACTCGCCGGTTGCGACCTCCTCACCATCGCGCCCGAGTTGCTCAAGGAACTCCAGGAATCCAACCAGCCGATCGTCAAAAAACTCGACGCCGCCGACGCTGCCAAAGCGAACATCGAAAAAATTGCGATGGACGAAAAAACCTTCCGCTGGATGCTCAACGAAGACGCCATGGCGACCGACAAACTCGCCGAAGGCATCCGGAAATTTGCAGCCGACATCGTTTCTCTTGAACAAATCGTCGCCAAGAGTTTCTAACCGGGATGACATTTAAAAGATCACTCGCGGTTCTTGCTCTGGCCCTCAGCGTCGCCGTGGCTTCTCTTCACGCCACCACCCGCGCCACCGATTACCCCGGTTCCGTTTCGATCCTGCTCGACCTCCCCGCCGTGCGCTCCGACCTCGGCATTAGCTCAAAACAGAAATCCCAACTCAAAACGATCCGCAAGGAACTCGATGCGAAAACCAAGGCGATCCTGAAAAAATCCAAGTCGCCCCAATCCTCGGGTTTGACGACCGATCAGCGGCTCTTCGGGATGATCGACCTCAACAATGCCGAGGCCCTCGCCGTGCTCGTGCCGGACCAGTTGAATCGCTTCCACGAAATCCAGAACCGGATGCTCGGATACACGATGGTCTTCTCGCCAAGGGTTCAAAAAAAACTCGGTCTCTCCCAATCGCAGTTCCGCAAAATCGAGAAAATCCGCATCCGCGGTCTCGAGTTCGTTGCTCAAGCAAACCGCTCCTTCGAGGAGGGAACAATGAACCACGACAAGCGCCTCGAAGTCCTGCGCGCTTACCGCATCGACCAATCCGCCGAGATTAAAAAAATCCTCACCCCCACCCAAGCCGAGACCTTCGCCAAAATCTGCGGCAAGCCGGTGAAGGAAATCTAGCCCCAGGTAGGGATGGCTCGCCGAGCCGTCCCAAACTTCAGGTGCGAAGCGCTGTCAAAACTCCCCGAAGCTCTTTGGCAGACCATTGGCCGGTGACATTCGGCTGGTGCAGCCAACCGTAGTTCAGCACCGAACCCGCCGCTGCGAGCATCACGCGCGAGGCCATGCCGAGCGGGCCCATTCCCATCACCGCCAGAGGCAGCGGCGTCTTTTCAAGCAAATCCAGGAGCCGCGCGACATCCCCCGGCGAGTCCGTGCGCGTTGCGATTTTCAGAACATCCGCCCCGGCGTCGCTCGCTTTTTTCACCAAATCCTCCAACCGCGACGCCGGTGGTGTTTTTTGAAAATCATGGAACGAGGTGATTATTCCCACTCCTGCCTTCCGCGCCTCGCTCAAAACCCTCGCCATCCCGCTCAGAGAGCGGATTTCGATATCCACCAACGCGGTGGCGGGTAGCAACTCAAGCAAGGCCTCGCGCCGAGCGTGGGCCGACATCGCGTTTTGTCCGCCCTCGGCCGGATGGCGCGCTGTGACAATCCACGGGATCTTGGATTTTACAATTCCGGTGCCGAGAAAGTCCGCACGCCATTCGAGGAGATCAACCTCGCCGCGCCGCAAGCGCGCGGCCGCCCGGAGAGCTGCCGGGGAATCGACGATCCCCACGACCGCCGTGGAGGTGAGCCCCGCTATGGGAATTGATTTGATTTGGCGCTTGCTCATCCCGCTTTCATGCGGTCTCGCCATCCCGAAATCAATCCGCAACTCATCGCGAGCGGATCACTCTTCAAAATCGAATCGAAGGGGAACATCCAGCGTCGTGCCGGCTTTGGCATTTTTGATTCGGCAACGCCAGGCGCCCTCGATGGCGGCGCGGTCGAGTCGTGGGAAGCCACTGCCCTTGATGATCGCAACATTCGTAGGGCGACCGCGGGCGTCCACCGTGATGCGCAGGACGACCGCTCCCTCTTCGCGGGCTTGGCGGGATTCGACCGGGTAAATGAGGGAGGGTCTTTTGGCAAAGGATGCCTGCGAGGCATTCACATTCGGAGAACCGCTTCCGATGAGGCCGGTCTTTTGCGAGCTGGTATTGGGTTTTCCAGCAGGTGAGGCGGCGGATTTCTTGGGTTTTGGAGTCGGAGGTTTTGGAGCGGGACGCTGCGGTGCGGGAGTTGATTGGGGTTCAGGCAAAACCTCTGGCTTTTCCTCCAAAGGGGAAGCTTCTTCGGGGAGAGGTGTTGGTTCCGGCGTGGGCTGCTCGACTGGCTCTGGCGGCGTTGGCGGAGTCTCCTCGGTAGGTGCGGGGACTTCCTCGGAGGCTTGTTCTGCTGAGGCGACGAGTTCGACCTCCACGCCGCCCGGCGACTCCTCCTCTAAAAGCACGCCCGGCGTTTCTGGGGATGGCGACCACGCGAAAAGAACCATGGCATGGGCAGCGGCGACGACAGCGGCGCTGAGCCACAGAATGGTTCTGGAGTCGGCGAGTCGCGCCATGGCTTAGCGTTTCGCGGGATTTGTTTCGAAGGTCACCTTGGTGATTCCGATCCGGCGGGTCTGATCCAGCACGGCGATGGCGAGGCCGAGGCGGGCGTTCTCGTCGCCGTGGATGAAGACTTTGAGTTCTGGATTCGAGGATTTGAGCCGGGCGAGTTCGGCGAAAAGCTCGGCCTCGGGGAGTTCCTGCTTGTCCAGGTAGAATTGCCCTGCCTCCGAAATCGCAACCACAACATGCTCCGATCGCTCGGTGGATTCGCCTGTTGCGGCCTTCGGCAAAACCACGGGGATGCCTTTGTTTTTCACCATCGAGAGGGAGACCAGAACGAAGGTGGCCAGCAGGAAAAAGATGATGTCGATGAGGGGCACGATTTCGAGGCGTGCCCGGCGCTTGGCTTGGAGGCGGGGAATTTCCATCAGGCCCGGTCCCGCAGGTGGAGTTCCACATGGCTCGCGGCGTCTTGCATTTCGAGCCGCGCCTCCTCCTCACGGGCGTTCAGGTAGTTGAATGGCAGCAGCGCCGCGATGGCGATTCCGAGGCCGAAGGCCGTAGCGATGAGCGCCTCGGCAATTCCTCCCGTGATGGCCGTTGGCGCTCCGAGTTCCTCCCCGCCAAGCATGTTGAAACTCCCGATCATGCCGGTCACCGTGCCGAGCAGGCCCAGCAACGGCGCCAGCGTGATGGCGGTATCCAGAATCGTGAGCCCGCGATTGAATCGTTTGAGTTCGCGGTTCGCGGCGCGAAGCATCGCCTCGCTGAAGGATTTCTCGCGGTGCGACAACGCATACCCGAGCGCGCGGGCCACGAAGTCTTTCGACTCAGTGCCCAACCGCGCGGCCGATTCGGGATCTCCCCGCTCCACGAGCGTGAGGATTTCGCCAACGAGGCTCGGCCGCCGCCGGCATTTTTCCATCACGATAAAGATCAGCCTCTCGAGAACGACAGTAAAGGCGACCAGCGAGAGGGCGAGAAGCGGCCACATGATCGGGCCGCCTTTGATGAAGATTTCAATCATGGTGTTTGCGAGGTTTTCCGGCGGGGACGGGTCATGAAAAACAGCACCACGCCACCGAGAGCCACCAGCGAGATGCCGGCCATGGCCGAGACCAGCACGGTGTCGCGGGTGTTTTTGTTCGGGATGAAGCCGAATTTGTGGAACAGGAAAAACACATTCGCCTCGAATTGCTTTTCGTTGTCCGTGTGGCGGGTGACCGTGCCCGTCGTGGTGCTCACATAAACGCGGGTTCCCGCGCCGTCATCCACATCGAAGCGGAAGACGGGCAGGATCCGAAATATGTTCACATACTCGTGGTTGAACGCCGTCAGGTAGTCGGTCTGCCGAACCTCCGCGCCGCCCAGGAACGACGCCGCGATCTGGGCTGCGAATTTGGCATCCTGCGTGGGATCGACCTTTCCATCCACGGTGCTGACATAAGCCGGGGCGGTGGGCGCGCCGTAGATTTGATACCACGGCTCGCCGCCAATCATCCGAAGGTTCACCGCGCTGACTTGGCCGAAGTCTGGCCCCAACCGCTCGAGGGCCTCCTGGACTCCAGTTTGAATCTCGCCTGCGACAATGCCATTGCCTGACGGTCGAACGGATGGTGGCGGGGCTTGCTTGCGGGCCATGATGGTGTGAAGCAGGCCGCTCAGGGCGGAGGTAAGCACAACAAGGCTGAAGATCAGCCCAAGCCAGCGGTGAAGGAAGCGGATCGTTGAGGTTTTCATTACCAGCGCCATTCGACTCCTCCATAAAACCCGCGCCCTTCGCCCGGCAGGAATTGGGCCACATCGAGGCCGCCCGCGTCGGCAACCACGCCGCTCGTCGCGGTGTAGGTGGTATCGACGATATTCTTCACTTCGAAATAGACCGAAAGCCCCTTCGCCGACCGCCAGCCGATCTTCGCTCCGAGCAGGGCGTAGCTGTCGGTGAAGACGGTGCCTGCCGAATCGATGCTGTAGCCGACGGGCACATATTCGAAGTTCGGCCCGATGTAGAAGCCGCACGGGTGCTCATAGACAAGCTCCGCGCGGATGTAGTGCTCGGGGATGCCGGGCAGAGCGTTGTTTCCATACACCGCGTCGTTCACATACTGGAAGTTATTCCAGAGGTAATTCACGCGCAGGAGCAGGCGGTCCCAGTTCGGCTTTTCCGAGGCGTATTCGACCTTGAAGCTTTTTTCCTCGGGTGTCTTGTTGGTAAAAATGTTGTGTAAAACATCCCAGTTCGCGGCGGCCTCGATGCCTTGGTGGCGGGTATTTTCGGCGTTCACCGTCTGCGACAGGCCGGGCTGGATTTCGTAGGCGAGGAGTTCGTTTTCCAGCCATGCGTAGTAGTAGCAGAGGTCCCAGGTGATGTGCTTGAAACGGCCGCGGGTGCCGATTTCCACTGTGGTGCCGGTCTGGGCGTCGAGTTGAACGAGGCCGACTTGGCCGTCCGACGCCTCCACGAGTTCGCCAAAGGTCGGCGGCTCGAAACTCCGGCTGGCGTCGGCGTAAAATTGCACCTGCTCCACCGGTTGGTAGAGCACACCCAGCTTGGGACTGAAGCCCCACCAGTTTTGCGAGTCGCTATTGTCTGGGCCGGTTGGGAAATTATCCGTGCTGGTCCTCTCGACATAATTGACCTGCAACCCCGCGAGCGCGGCCCATTGGGGAGTGATCCAAAATTGCTCGAGCGCATAGGCATCGAGGTTCAGGGCAAACTGGTCGGTGTCCGCGAATTTCGCGCCACGAGAGCCAAAATTGTTCACATACCGAGTATCGCTCACATAACCCCAAGTCGGCGTGAACCCGAGGGTGAAGTTGTTTTTATGTCCGAAAAGATCGGCCATGTAGTCATTGCGGAAGCCGACACCGAAGTCGTTCGTCAGCTGGTCGATTACGAAAAGAATCGGGTGGTCGAGGTCTTTCCTGGACCAAAATCCGCTCAAGCTCAGGCGATTGTCGTCAATCTCCCAAGTCGTCTTGTTCGCCACGCGCAGGAGCGTGTAGTCGCGCTTCCAATCGCTGGTCACATAATCGAAACGCGCCACCGGCTGCAGGGTCCGCAGATTCGCGGGAACGCGCGCGGCCTGGCGCGGATCGATATCCATCTGTTCCTCGGAAAGGTTTCCAGGCAGCTCGGAATCGGTTTGCGCATAGGCGAAGTAGAATCGGGATTCCAACTCGGGATTAATTTTGTAGCCCAGATTCGCGAAGAGGCGCTGGTTGTTTTGCGAGCTGTGCTCGCGGTAGCCGTCCGTCGAAAAAAGCGAGAGGCTAACGAAGTAGTCGAACGGCCCGACGACCTCACCGCTGGAGAGCAGGGCCCGGTAGGTGTTGTAGCTGCCATACTCGAACCGGGCATCGAGCAGTGGGGCGTCATAGCCCGTGTAGGAAATGAAATTCACCGCGCCGCCGAGCGTGGTCGCGCCGTATTCCAAGCCGTTCGATCCACGAAAGACCTCGATCGCCTTGGCAGCCAGCGGCTCAATCACTTGGAAGTCGAAGCTCCCGTCCGCAAGGTTGATCGGAACGCCGTCCTGCAAGAGCTTGAGGCCCCGGCCATGGAAGGTGCGCTGGATGCCCGATCCGCGGATCGAGATGCGCGCCTCCTCCGCGCCGAATCGCGGCTGAACGAAAACGCCCGGCGCGTAGTCGAGGGCGTCCTTCACCGTGGTGGACCGGCCGTATTTGTAATACTCCGCATCGATGACCTCGCCGGCGCCGGGGATTTCCGCGATTTGCTCGCGCAGGGTGCGGATGGATGGGTTGGTCAGCGATTCGGGTTTCGCGCTGACCACGGTCTCAGGGAGCACCTGCGGGGCGGCAGGCTGTGGCGTTGGGGAGGGAGAGGGTTGGGCGACCGCTTGAGCAAACGCCCCAGTTGTGGCGCAAACGAGCGCCGATATGACCGCAATATACTTGTAAAAATTCACTTAACTAAAAAATTTGGCGTTAGAATTTAGGCGCAATTGGCCGGATAGATTAGAGAAAACCCGAGCCGACACGGCTGGGGTTGGGCAATGCAAAATCCTCGGAGTCGAGGAAGCTTAGCCGACGAAAATGGGAACCGGCACGGGGGGAGCGAAGGAAATCTCCGCGGGCTTGATCAAAGCAGCCCTTGGGTATTGAAAAGGTTTATCGGCGGGGGCGGGAAGCTTGCAGTGCGCTTGGTCTACGAACTCACCCAATTTGATTTTGGCCGAAGCCATGCCGTCGTCTTTTTTCCCGGCTCCGGTTTCGGTGATAGTTTTACAAAGCTGACAGGGATGCTGGCCGTCGAAAGTTTTCTCAAGCGCGGTTCCGATCGATTCGGTTTTCGCGAAATCGCGAACCATGTTGGTCCACGCGACCCCCTGCAAAATCGCCAAATGCCCGCCGGTCGTCAGAAACAAGGCCAGCCCGATCATCACGGAGGCCATGGCTCGAAAAATGGAAAACCGGTTGAGCATGCGAAGAGCGTGTGACTATTCGCTCCACGAAAGGGTGTCAATTCCACTCACCCCGCGAAGTGGCGCCAGACGAAGGCCACGGCGGTGCACACGAGAAACCCCAGAGCGAGTGGGAGCGCGGCGGAGAGGGCGGTCCAACGCCAATTGCCGGTTTCTTTTTGGATCGTGTAGAGCGTGGTGGAGCATGGGTTGTGCAGGAGGCTGAAGAGCATCAGGCACACTGCGGTGAGAGTGGTCCAACCGGCCGAGACGAGCATTGTGTGAAGGGTGCTGTCGTCCGCCTCGAACATCACTCCCACGCCCGGCGCATCGGCCACAGGCGTTCCGGAAACCAGAACGGTCAGCATCAAAATCGTCGGCACCACGATCTCGTTGGCGGGAATGGCGATCACATAGGCGAAAAGAATCACGCCGGTGAGGCCCATCACCCACGCGAGCGGGTCGAGGGCTCCGATCGCCCACCAGGCCACGCTGTGGCCGCTGACACTCACATTCGCCGAGAGCCAAATCACCGCGCCGGCGGGAACGGCAAAAACCACCGCGCGCCAGAGAACGATAATGGTGCGGTCCACGAGCGAGGTGTGCAGCGTGCGAAGCAGGTTCGGAGGGCGGTAGGGCGGAAGCTCGAGGCTGAAAGTGGAGGACTCGCCCTTGAGCACCGTGCGCGAGAGCAGCCAGGAACTCCCGAAGGCAAAAAGAAACCCGAGCACCGCCACGCAAAAAACAGAACCAGCGGCGACCACGCCCGCGAGCGCCGGCGGGGCCACGGCTCCGAGGAAGACGGTGGCCATCAGGATTTGGGTGGGCCAGCGGCCGTTGCAAAGAGAGAAATTGTTCGTGAGGATCGCGATGAGCCGTTCGCGCGGGGAATCGATGATGCGCGTGGCCACGACGCCAGCGGCGTTGCAGCCGAGGCCCATCGTCATCGTGAGGGCCTGCTTGCCGTGGGCGCCCGCTTTTTGAAAGAGCCGGTCGAGGTTGAACGCCACACGCGGCAGATATCCGAAATCCTCGAGGAGCGTGAAGAGCGGGAAAAAAATCGCCATCGGTGGAAGCATCACGCTGACCACCCAGGCGCCGGAGAGATACATGCCGTCGATCAATAAACCGGCAAGCCAAGCCCACATGCCGAGCGCGAGCGCATGGGCTTTCAGCCAGGGGTGCAGGGTGTCCACCAAAAGCTCCGCCAGCATGGCGGAGGGCACATTCGAGCCTTCGATCGTGAGCCAGAGCACGATGGCAAAAATCGACGCCATCGCCGGAATCCCGGTGATTCGGCTGGTCAAAACCCGGTCCAGCCCGCGCTGCCAACGCAATCGCGAACCATCCCCCTTTCGGTGCATGTGTCGCGAGGCGAGGTGCGAGGCTTCCTCGCTAACTCGCGCCGCCACTTCATCCTGAAAGCGGGGGCCTAGCTCCCATCTGGCCGACTCGGCGTCGAGGAGGATTTCTTCGGTTGGACTCATGTGGCGGAACTGAACTCCCCGTTTTTCAGCGCGGCGACGATGCGGGGATCGCCCTCGAGAAGGCGCAGAGCGATCCATGAAGGATTTTCCATCGAGGGATAGGTGGCGCCGAGTTTTTGAGAAAGTTTTCCCACTGCGTCACGGAGGGCGGCCGGAACAAACTCAGGAGCCTGGCGCGCGCAAACAAACGCTCCGGTAGCCACATCACGCACGGCCGAGAGTAATTCCGCCAAACCCTCGCCGCGTCTAGCGGCCGTGCCCACGACGGGAATTCCCAACTCGCGCGAGAGTCCTCGCGTGTCGATGTCGATCCCATGGGCGCGCGCCTCGTCGAGGAGATTGATGCAAAGAACAACCCTCGGAGTGATCTGGAGGATTTGCAGGAGCAGGATGAAGTTGCGTTCGAGGCAGGTAGCGTCGGCCACGACAAGCGTCACATCCGGTTTGCCGAAGAGCAGGAATTCCCTTGCCACTTCCTCGTCGGGCGTGGTTCCAAGGAGGGAATAAGTGCCCGGCAGATCGACAATTTTGTAGCGTCGGCTGTCGAGATCGAATGCCCCCTCGGCACGGGAGACGGTTTTCCCAGGCCAGTTTCCGGTGTGTTGACGCAGGCCGGTAAGGAGATTGAAGACCGTGCTTTTGCCGACATTCGGGTTTCCCGCGAGGGCGACGGTATGGTCCCAGCGGTCCGACTTCGAGCCCAGTCGGCGGAGTTCCGCGTGAGGGCTTGGGCAGGTCTCGCAGGTTGTGGGTGCGCAGTTCGACATTCCTTTAGGCCTCTAAAAAAATCCGCTCCGCCTGCTCGCGCCGGAGGGCAATCACGGCGCCGCGCACGCGATAGGCGGTGGGGCTGCTAAACATGCTGTCGAAATCCCGCTCGATTTTCGTGCCGGGCACAAGCCCGAGATCGAGCATCCGCCGGCGCTCCCCTCCAACCAGCGTTGCCGAAAGACTCGCGATGCGCCCGAACTCTCCCCGGCTCAGCGAGGAAAGTGGCTTCACCGCCGGCGGAGTCTCGCAGGGTTCCACTTGAATCGCGCCGGCAACGACCAGTGGCAGTTCGCACTCACGGTCCTCGACGGCCACTCGCAAAAAATCCGCTCCGCGGCGCAAAATCTGCATCCGCGCGCCGGGCAAAATCCCCGCATCCGCCGCCTGGCGGTAAACGCTCGCGGGCTCGTCCTCGAGGTGGACAACTTCGGCCGAGGAGCCTTCCGGCATTTCGAGCAGCGGTCGGCCTCGTTGCGGTGGTAGCGAGCCGTCGCGCGTGGGAATCGGGTCGCCGTGCGGATCATAGGGCGGGCGCCCGAGGCGGTTCGAGAGCGCGTCGACCTCTTGGCGCGTTAGAGTATGCTCAACCAAATCCGCGCGCCGGTGCCAATCCTCGGTCGCCACGCCCGTCTCGTTGGCAAGATAGGTTTCGTAGAGCCGGTGGGCGCGCAGCAAATGGCGGGCTTCCTCGCGTCCAGCCCCGGTCAACTGAATCGATGGTCCGTGCGAGTCCGCCAGGCCGGCGCGCGCGAGTTCCCCGACGATCTCGCCGGCCCGCTGGAGGCTGATGCACAAAGCCCCCGCCACGCTCGCGGTCGTCGCCGAAGTTTTGGAATATTCGGACTCATGGAGATGCTTGAGAGCATCCCCGGCTTGGACCTGCAGGACATCGACCGCGTTGGACTCCCCGATTCGGTAGGGCATGAGTCCAAGAAAATGCGTCGGTGGCGAGGAGATGTCAAAGCCTAGAGAGGAAAGCCAAAAAGGCTCTGGCTCAATCTTGAGTGAACTCCGCGTAGGCGGCGGCGGCGCGGGGGGCGAGGCGGGCGCGGAGGATAACATCGTTTCCCTCGTAGTCCGTGTGGCGGATGTCCGCATCGCGGTGCAGGCGGGCGATGAGGTCGGCGCGGGATTGGGGGATGCGGAGTTCGAGCGTGATCAGATCGTCGGCAACAAATTCCGAGATACGGGCGATGAGTTCGGGCAGACCGGCGCCGGTTTTTACCGAAATAAAGACCGCGTCGGCAAAACGGTCGCGCAACGCGGGGATCGAGTCGGGCTCGGTGATGGCGTCGATTTTGTTGAAAACGATCAGCGTCCGCCGCGAGTCGGCTCCGAGTTCGGCGAGGACAGAGCGGGTCGTTTCGTAAAATTCCAAAACCTCGGGCTGGCTGGCGTCGAGAACATGGATGAGAAAATCGCTGAGCACTGCCTCCTCGAGCGTGGCGTTGAAGGCCTCGACCAGTCCGTGCGGGAGCTTGCGGACAAACCCCACGGTGTCGGTGAGGAGGAGGGGTTGGTTGTTCGGGAGTTCGATCTTGCGCGTGGTGGTGTCGAGGGTGGCAAAGAGTTTGTCTTCGACGAGGACTTGGGCGCCGGTGAGGGCGCGGAGGAGGGAGGATTTGCCGGCGTTCGTGTAACCGACGATCGCGGCGTTCGGCACCGGGGCGCGTTTGCGGTCCTTGCGCTGGGTGGCGCGCTGGAGTTTCACGGCGGCGAGGTCGCGCTTGAGGCGATCGATTTGACCCCGGATTTTGCGTTTGTCCTGCTCGAGTTGGGATTCGCCCTCGCCCTTGGAGCCGATGCCGCCGCCCTGCTTGCCGAGGTGGGTCCAGGCTCGGACGAGCCGGGGGAGGGAATACTCCATGCGGGCAAGATCGACCTGCAACCGCGCCTCACGGGTGTGCGCGCGCTTCGCGAAGATATCGAGAATCACCTCCTGGCGGTCGATGACGAGGCCGGTGGTGAGTTTTTCCCAATTCCTCTGCTGGGAGGGCGTGAGTTCGTTGTCGAAAATGACGACATCCGCCGCGAGCTCCTTCGCACGGGCGGCGACCTCCTCGGCCTTGCCGGAGCCCATCAGGAACCGCGCATGGTTTTCGCGATGGTGAACGAGTTCGCGGCCGACGATCGGGATACCGAGGGTGTTGACGAGTTCCGCGAGTTCCTCGAGCAGGCTGTCCGCCACGGCCCGCTCCTCGTCGCGCGTGTAGGCCCCGACAAGTAGGGCGCTCTCCACCATCTTTGGCTTTTCCTTGATCTCAAACATCCGAAGGAGTGGGACATTGCCAGCGTCGCCGCGCTACCGCAAGGCGGGTGAGGGAAAACTGCGCCGACTTCTTTCTTCTCTCCGGAGGTTTCGTTGGTGATGATTTGGGCATGGCTTCGTTCCAAGCGTTCGGGTGTGAGATTCCCGGTCCCTACAAACCCGAAACCGCCCTCAAGGCGGCGCGGCGTGTTCGCAAGAACCTCGGCGGGCCGGCTCGGATCGGTTTTTTGTTTTTTAGCGCGAACTACGCCGCGCACCTGCCTGAACTTTCCGAAATTCTGCGAGTGGATGGTCATATCCGCGATCTCGTGGGCTGCACCTGCGGCGGTCGGATCGAGGGCCGGCGCGAGATGGAGCGCGGCTCGGGCTTTGTGCTTCTTGCGCTGAGAGGAGATTTTGGCGACCCCGTGGTGCTTGAATCCACGGAGGAGGGCGAGGCGGTTTTGCCAGATTCAATCCTCGAGCCGAATGGCTGGATCACGCTCTCGAATCCGTTTTCGTTTCCGGTCGAGGACTGGTTGAAAAAATGGAACCGCCGTTTTCGTGGCATCCCAACCGTGGGAGGTCTCGCCAGCGGCGGGTCGTTCGAGGACACCGTGGTTTTTGTGAACGACCGGATCGTGGATGCGGTGGCGGTGCCAGCTATCGGGCGCACGGAGATTGTTCCGGTGGTGAGCCAGGGATGCCGGCCGATCGGCGAACCGCTCACAGTCACCCGCGCCGACCACAATATTCTCTACGCGCTTGGCAGCCAGTCGGCCTACCGTGTTTTGGAGAGCGCTTTCGAGACGCTCTCGGAAGGCGAAAAATCCAATGCGCGCGGTAATCTCTTCGCGGGTTTGGCGGGCACGGAATACCTCGATGATTTCGGCTCGGGCGATTTTCTCATCAAAAACATCCTCGGTGCGGACCCGGACTCCGGCGCGGTGGTGATCGGGGGAATTCCCCGCGTGGGCCAAACCCTCCAATATCAAATTCGCGACCGCGAGGCGGCGGTGGAGGATTTGCGCCGGGCGTTCGAACCCGCCCGCGCCGTGAGTGATCAAGCCTTCGGCGCCCTGTTGTTTTCGTGTCTGGGACGCGGTTCGCGGTTCTTTGGAAAAAAGGATCAGGATGCCGTGACGCTCTCCGAGGCTTTGGGCGATAAGCCCTGCGCGGGATTTTTCTGCAACGGCGAGATCGCGCCCGTGCGCGGGCTGAATGCCCTTCACGGAAACACCGCTGCCGCCGCCGTGCTCATCGAGCGCGAAGCTTAAGATCGGTCAGGCTTTGATCGACGGGATGGGGACTTGGACATCCACATCCGCACCGTAGTCCACACCAGCGAGGGCGAAGCCGAAGAGGCGGTGGAAACTTTCCTGATAACCCGCGAAGTCGGCGAGCTCGGCGAGGTTTTCGGTAGTCACCTTCGCCCAGCGGTCGGCGATGAGGTTTTGGAGGTCTTCAGCCATTTCCCAATCGTCGAGGCGGATTCGGCCGGCGTCATCGATTGCGGGAGTCGAGGAGTTGAGGCGTTCACGGAAGAGGCGGTCCATCTGCTCGGCGCATTCCTCGTGGTTCCCGGCAGCCTTCATCGCCTTGTAGAGAATCGAAATGTAGAGCGGCACGACGGGGATCGCGCTGCTGGCCTGCGAGACGAGGGCTTTGTTCACCGAGACCCACGCCTTGCCGCCGAGCGGGGCGAGCTTGGCTTCGATGTCGCGTTGGGCGCGCTCGAGGTCTTCCTTCGCGCGACCGATGGTGCCGTTTTTGTAGATCGGCCAAGTCAGCGATGGCCCGATGTAGGAATAAGCGAGCGTGCGGACTCCGGGGGCCAGCGTGCCGGCCTCTTGCAGGGCATCCATCCACATTTCCCAATCCTCGCCGCCCATCACGGCGATCGTGTGGGCGATCTCTTCGTCGTTGGCGGACTCGATCGAAACTTCGTTCACCTGGCCGTTCGAGGTGTTGAGATTTTTATTCGAGTAGGACTGGCCGATCGGCTTGAGGACGGATTTGAAAACCTCGCCCGAGCGCGGGTGCTGGCGGCGCGGGGAGGCTAGGCTGTAAACCACGCAATCGACCTGACCGAGATCCTGCTTCACGGCCTCGACAACGGTTTTTTTAAGTTCGTCGGAAAAGGCGTCGCCATTGAAAGAGCGGGCGTAAAGTCCCGCCGCAGCGGCTTCGCGCTCGAAAGCAGCAGTGTTATACCAACCCGCCGTGGCGGTGCGGTCGCCCTCGGCGCCGCGTTCGAAAAACACACCGATCGTCGCCGCTCCACCACCGAACGCCGTGGCGATGCGGGAGGCGAGGCCGTAACCGGTCGAAGCCCCGATCACGAGAACCTTCTTGGGCGCGTTGGTAATCGGGCCGCGATTTTTGACAACGGCGATCTGGTTGGCGACATGCTTGGCGCAGCCGGTTGGGTGGGCGGTAGTGCAAATGAATCCACGGATTTTGGGAGCGACGATCATAGGTAGGGGCGCAGACTCGCAGATTCCAAAAATCCGAAGCAAGCGGGAATACTCCCGTAACCGCGATTCAAGGGGTAATTTTTTTTCAAATCACCGCGTCTCTTCAATGCGTCCAGAAATCCTCGGTGAAAAAGTCGGAGGCTCCGATGCCATCCCAAACCCTCAGCTGACGCCTCAGTCGGGAACGCCAACGTCCCCGTTGGCTTTAATCGGCATGTCTCTGGGCCGAGGAGGACCTCGGCGTTCCTGAAAGAGTGGTTCAGATCAAGGGAGTTTATTTAGCCACAATCGAGCGCGGGGGCAGGCGCGAGAACCGAAAGCTTGGGAAAGCCGAAGGAAGAGCAGCTAAAAGTTTGCCCCAAAGGGGCGTAGCATTGGGGATGATGCAAGTCATCGTGCAACCGAAGGCCGGCCGCGCGCCGCTCAATGTTTTTGTTAGCGCGCGGGCATCCACAGGTCGTAATAGTGCATGCCCATGAAAATTCTTAACCGCATCTCTGCCGCCCTGCTCGGACTCGTCTTCATCGTTTTTGGTGTGAATTTCTTCCTCCAGTTCATCCCGATCCCCAAGCCTCCCGAAGGCTCGCCGGCTGCGATGTTCATGGGTGGGATGTTTCTTTCGGGGATGCTGGCTTTTGTGAAGGTTCTTGAAATCCTCGGCGGCGTCCTGATGGCCATCCCGGCCACTCGAAATCTCGGCCTGCTCGTGCTTGGCCCGATCATCGTGAATATTTTCGCCTTCCATGTCTTTTTCTTCGGCCCGGCTTCGTTGCTTGATCCGATGATGATCGGCATCGCCGTGCTCACCGCTTGGCAGGTTCTCTCAGCCGGTCGGTCGATTTTGAGCTTTGTGAAATCCTCGAACTAATCGTGATGAATCCCGCTCCACTTTTTGAAAAACTCCGCCTCGGTCCTCTGGAGTTGCCCAACCGCATTCTCATGGCTCCGCTCACCCGCTGCCGCGCTGAGGCCGGTCATGTGCCGGGACCGCTCATGGCGGAATACTACGCCCAGCGTGCCTCGGCGGGGCTGATCATCGCGGAGGCCACGATGGCAATGGAGGGCAATTCGGCCTTTTACGCCGAGCCGGGAATTTATAACGAAGCCCAGATCGCCGGCTGGCGCGGCGTCACCGACGCCGTCCACGCCAAGGGCGGGCGGATTTTCCTTCAAATCTGGCACGGCGGACGCGCTTGCCATCCGTTTTTCAATAACGGCGCGCAACCCGTCGCTCCCAGCGCCATCGCGATCACTGGCGACGAGGTGAATACGCCCGATGGCAAGAAGCCCTACGCCGTGCCGCGCGAACTGCGCGACGAGGAATTGCCGGGGATTGTGGCCGGGTTCAAAAAAGCCGCCGCCAATGCCAAAGCCGCCGGTTTCGATGGTGTGGAAATCCATGCCGCCAATGGCTACCTGCTCGATGAATTCCTCCGCGACGGAGCGAACAAGCGCACTGGGTCCTACGGTGGTTCCATCGAAAACCGCGCCCGCCTGCTCCTCGAGGTCATCGGTGCTGTCTCCGAAATCCTCGGCAGCGATCGCGTCGGCGTCCGCATTTCTCCCCTCAATAGCTACAACAGCATGTGCGACTCCGACCCCATCGGCCTCGCCACTTGGCTCGTGAAGCGCCTCAATGAATGCCGCCTCGCCTACCTGCACCTCATGCGAGCCGATTTTTTCGGCCAACAACACGGCGATGTTGTTACTCCCGTGCGCGAGCATTTCCATGGCCCGCTCGTGCTGAACATGGGCTTCACGCCCGACGAAGCCGCCGAGGTGGTTGCCGTTAAAAAAGCAGATGCCGTCGCATTCGGAACTCCGTTCCTGGCGAACCCCGATCTCCCCGCGCGCCTCCGCTCCGGCGCGCCGCTCAACGCTCCGAACCCCGCGACTTTCTACTCGCCCGGTCCCGAGGGCTACACGGACTATCCCGCCGCAAATTGAATCGCCCGACCGCGGCGCATGGGCGATAACGCTGTTATGTTGAAAAAAATTGTTCTCACCGCGCTGGGCATTGTTGTGCTGGTCGGGGCGATCGTTGGCATCAAAGCGCTCCAGATCGGGGCCTTGATTGAATCTGGGAAAAAAACCACGAAGCCGGTGGAGACCATCAGCACCACGGTGGTCGAGACCGACGAATGGGTGCGGAGCGTGGAGTCGGTGGGTTCGCTGCGAGCCTTTCAGGGAGCGGATCTGAGCACGGAGACGCCCGGCATCGTCTCGCGCATTCTTTTTGAAAATGGTGCCGAGGTGCGCGAGGGGGATTTGCTCGTGGAACTCGACACCGAGGCCGAGCAGGCCACGCTCCGCTCCGCCGAAGCCGAGGCTGACCTCGCCCGCACCGTTTACGAGCGCACCAAAACTCTCCGCGCGACGAATGCGATTCCGCAGTCCGACCTCGATGCCGCCGCCTCGCAGCTCCGCAAAGTCACCGCCCTCGTGGAGCAACTCCGCGCCACCATTTCCAAAAAGCAACTCCGCGCGCCCTTCTCCGGCCGCCTCGGCATTCGCGAGGTGAACCTCGGGCAGTTCATGAAAAACGGCGACAAAATCGTCTCACTCCAATCCCTCGATCCCATCTTTGTCGATTTCCTCCTGCCCCAGCAGTTGATCTCGACCATGGCTCCCGGCCAAAAAATCCTCGTTCGCACCGATGCCTATCCCGACCGGGTATTCGAGGGCGAATTAACTGCCATCAACTCCGAGGTCGACCGCATCACCCGCAACATCCGCCTGCAGGGAACCCTCAAAAACGCCGACGGCGCGCTGCGCCCCGGCATGTTTGCCCGAGTCGAGATTTTCCAAGGCGGCGCCGACGAGGTCCTCCGCATCCCGCTCACCGCCGTCTTCCGCGCCCCCTACGGCGACTCGGTCTTCGTCGTTCTCGAACGCCCCGCCGCCGATGGCAAAACCGAGCCATTCGTCGAGCAACGCTTCATCCGCACCGGCCGCACGATGGGTGATTTCATCGCTGTCACCGAGGGATTGAAAACCGGCGACACCGTAGCCTCCGCCGGCGCCTTCAAACTCCGCACCGGCGCCGGAGTGAATATCGACAACTCCCTCGCCCCCAAACCTTCAAAAGCTCCCACGCCGGAGAATAATTAAGCCGCGGGTTTGGCTTGGCTAACGCAATAAACTCGCAACAGATCCGACGATGGTGCCGTAGATCATATGGGCGCCCAACTGGGCGAGTCCGGTGGCGGGTCCCCGGTTGTGGTATTTGGAATTCGGATGGTGCTCCATGATCAAAATCGAGACGAGCAGCATGGCGATGACTCCATGAATACTGCCGAGCAACAAGCCCGTGAGGGCGTTGAATGGCAGCGAGGAAAGACTCAGAAACCCATAGTAAACGAACGCGAAGCCGATCCCCATGCCGATGTGAAGGCCCATCCCCACAGGATAAGCGGACCGATTGCCAGGTCCAACAAGTAGCGACCCTCCCGCGCGAATGACATCCACATGAGCCCAGCCGAGCCAGCGGGGAAGGAGAAGAAAAAGGGTCATAGCCATGGTCCCGGCAATCCCACCCGATAACAGCAAGATTAAAGTTTTCATGTCTCAAGGTCGAATGGTGCGTGCCTTTTCAAAATGGGGTGATCACCCATTGAGATTAGTCGTTTTTTAGGATTCGGAGTTCTGACTTGAGGGAAACACCCCGTTGGAGGCCAAGGACTGCGCGTTTAGTTTGGCAGAGCAGAAAGCAACAAAGTTAAAAACCTAAAATTAGAAACCATCATAATGAAAAACCTAAAATCTCTCACACTCACCGCATTCCTTTGTGCGATCTTCGTATCCACTGCCTTGGCTCTGCCGCCATGGAAGGGCGGACCGATGGATATCATCCAAAAGAAATCCGATGTGGAGAAGCTTGGACCAAAATCCCAACTCGTCCTTGTTTGCAAGTCGTCGAATACTATCACGATCATCGACATCAAAGATGAGAAACAGGCTCGGAAAATGTGCGCCGAGGGGTCTATGATCGAGTGCAAGGATTGCAAAAAACATTACAAAGTGGTTTGGAAAAATCCGACATGGAAGACCGGAGGCCCTGAACTAAAAATGGATATCGTCAACGCCCAAGGTGAGTCCTGCATGTTTCTTGCCCGCCTGAAGTAGTCTGCTTCCAAAGACAAACCCAACTCCGGCAGCGAATTTTCCCGCTGCCGGAGTCGGGATTTTTATTTTCAACCGGCTTTCAAGGTGCAGGCTATGAGCAACAAAACCCAAGCATGCGCATCGCCATTTCTGGATCTCACTCTTTGGGGAAGTCAACAGTTGTCAATGAATGGGTTGGGAAAAATTCCCATTTCGTTCGCGAGGAAGAGCCCTACCGTGCGCTGGGGCTTTACGGGCCGTATGAGATTCTCTTTCGCGATGCCTCCACGAAGCTGCAAAATGGGATTCAATTATATTACAACATCAGCAGGATTCATCGGTATGGCAAATCCACGGACGATGTGATTTTTGACCGCGCGCCAGTGGATTATATCGCTTATTCCCAATATACTGCGAACCAAGGCAGCACGGATATCGATGGCGCTTTTGTGGAGTCGATGGTTCCTGCCGTCAGGGAATCGCTGGATCATTTGGACATTCTGGCCTTTGTGCCGAAATCCGATGCCTGGCCCGTGGAGATGGAAACCGATGGCATCCGGCCGGTCGATCCTGCTTATCGCGATGAGGTGGATGCGATTTTCAAACAAATCTATCGCGAGGGCCGCTTTCAGGTTTTGCCGGAGAAAAATGCTCCGCTATTGGTGGAATTGTGGGGTTCGCGAGAGCAGCGATTGGATCAGTTGGAGGCTGCGATCGACGAGGTGAAATCCGCAAAAGTCGCTGCTCCAAGAGAGTCGGCCTAGTGCGGAGTTGGAGAAGCTCTTACCGGGGAGTTTTTAGCTGGATTCCTGAGGGGGTGAGGTCGATGAGGCGGTTACGGTAAAGGGTGCCGAGGGCTTGCTTGAAAGCTTTTTTGCTGGCTTGGAAGGTGTCGCGGATGGCTTCGGGGGGGCTCGTGTCGCTCATGGCGAGGTGGCCGTTATTGGCGCGGAGGGTGGCTAGGATTCGCTCGGCGAGCGGTTTGACCCGGGCGTAGCCGGCTGGGTCGAGGCTGAGGTCGATTTTTCCATCGGGGCGGATGGTTTTCACGAAGCCTTCGCAGCGTTGGCCGATGCGTAGCGGAGTGCCGAGCTCAGCACGGTAAAGCAGGCCCATGCGGGAGTTATTGATAATGGCATTGTAGCCGAGCGGGGTCTCGCTGGAGATGAGGAGGGAAACTTCGTAGCCGGTTTTGTATGGGGGTGGGGTATGGTCGGTGTGGGCCAAGAGCCGCGTGGTGGCGATGATGCGTTCGGTTTGATAATCGATGAAAACAAACACCACAACGGTCTCGCCTTCCTCGACGCGGCGCTCTTGTTCGGCGATGGGGAGGAGGAGGTCTTTGCGGAGGCCCCAATCTAAAAAGGCTCCGAGACGGGGGTGGGCTTCCCGAACGACGAGCGGGGCGAAGTCGCCAACTTGAGCGAGGGGCTTGAGGGTTGTGGAAACGAGTCGGTCTTCGGAGTCCCGATACACGAAAACCTCGAGCTCATCGCCGGGGGCGGCACCTTTGGGGATGGCGTCACCAGGCAGGAGGATTTCGCCCAAGTCGCCTCCGTCGAGATACAGACCGGGGCTGGAGTCCTTCAGGACGGTCAGGCGATTGAGTTTTCCAAGGATGGCCACTTCGAAAACTTAATCAGGCGTGAGGAGGATTGGCGATAATTCGAATCGATCACGGAACCTTTGTGCGGTTTTTGGTCGAGAGTTCGAGTTCGCGGAGGGCCATGTCGAGGAGGCTGCCGGGGTCGGGGGAGAGTTGCTGACGCATGGTGTCGATGGCGCGGCGGGCGCGTGTGTTTTTGCCGTTCTTCATCAGGGCTTCGAGAAACGGCACACCGACTTGTTTCACAAAATCGCCGCCAGCGTTTTCTCCGATCGAGTGGAGTTGTTTGTGGAACTCGGACGCAGCGGCGTCGAGGTCGCCGGTGGCGATCGCGGCGTTCACTTTTTGCGCGGCGATGCCGACGCTCAGGTCGGTGCGGTCGCGGCGGTTTTGGGTCATGATCGCCCGCTCGACTTTGTTTGCGGAGGATTGGTCGCCGGATTCGCGGTGGAGGTTGGCGAGGGCGGATTGGTGGCGGACTTTCAAGTCGGGGCTGGAGCCGAGGCGGCGAATGGCCTCCTCGTGAAACTCGCGCCTCTGCTCCAGCGGCGCGTTGGCGCGGGCAAGGAATTCGCCACGCTGTTCCCAAGCGTCGGGATTTTTCGGACAGGTTTGCACCGCACTCGCGAGGGCGGCATCGGCGCGGGCAAGATCCCCGTTTTTTTCAAAGATCGAGGCCATGGCGAGGTCGTTCATCGAGGCGGCGAATTCGGGTTTATCACGAAAGCGCGCGGCGAGGAGTTGGAGTTGATGGTCGCTGATCGGTTGCCAAGATTGTGGATCAAGGGCTTGGCCGATGGCGTAGTTCTGCTGGGCATAGCGGCCGACATCGAGTTCCCATTTGTCTTCGCGCTTGAGGTAGCCGAACCAGGCGTGGCCGCCGTCCTTGCCTTGGCCGGTGAAAAAGAGGGTCGGGAGTCCGTGGGCCTTTCCCGCGATCATGGCGTAGTAGGCTTGGTCGACACAAATGCCACCCGTGCGACGGATGTTTTCGAGCGTGTAGGGCGAGGCTTTCCAGAAGAAGCGTTTGTTTTTGATGCGGTCGGGCTGGTAGGCGACCTCGGAAAAGGCGCGGTCGAAATTTGAGCGACTGAAACGAACATTCTTCCGCGCCCAGTCGATCTCGGATTCGGTGACAAAGGCATCCACGACGAATTTGAGTTGGTCGGGCGGGAGCTTGCGGAGGTCATGGTCGAGCTTTTTGGACTCGTTGGCCGCGACCCAGCGCGAGAATTGGGCACTGACCGAGGGGATTTCTTTTGGGACGAGGGAGGGGGTGACTTGGATGTGCGGCCAGAACTCGGGCAGCGGCGAGTCGTTCACCACCGCGAGGGCGATGGCGAGGTTTTGGTATTCGCGCCACTTGCCCGGTTGGGACTCGAGGATTTCGCGCAGATTTTTCAGAACGAGCGGCGTGTAGTCGCGTTCCGAGACCGTTGAAAAGAACGCCGCGAGGAAAGAGGGATTCGAAAGAAACTCGCCCGATAATTTCGTCCCCGCGATTTCGCCCAGTGTGCCGGTGGCCAGAGTCGAGCCCGGAGGCAGGGCGGCTTCTTCGAGTCGGGCGCGGATTTGCTGGTGCTCGGCCATGGCGGCCAATTCCGACTCCGGCAGGCTCTCCAAAGCCTCTGGCCGAACCACTCCGGTTTGGAGAAAGAAGATTTTTCCAGTCGCCCGTTCGCGGAAAAAGTAGCGTCGCACGAGCGGGATCGTCTCGGCGCTGCAAGGGCGGGCCAACAACTCGCAGCCCCGGTAAAAATCGAGCCATGTGGAGAACGCAGGGTTTCCGGAAATGCCGGGCCGGCCGCGGGCACCGGGGACATAGGCTGCCATCAGGGCTACGGAAATTTTGTGCGCGATGGCGGGGTAGGAATCGGCTGCCAGTGATCGGATTTCCCTGGGATCGGGAGGTTTTGCAAGATCGAGGGCGGCGAGCGTTCCTGTTCCTGCGAGGACGAGAAGTAGGAGGAGGGGGAGGGGGAGACGCGCCACGGGACCGATCAAAGCTGATCCAGCAGGTGCGACAAGTGATTCGGGATGGCGTGGAGTCCGCCGGCGTAGCGGTTTTCCTGAATGGCGCCCAAATGCTCGACGGCCTCCGAGATTTTGGTTCGGGCGATGCGTTTGGAATTTTCCAGCACGCCGCTGCGGTCGACCATCGAGGCGAGTTCGGTAATGGCGGATGGATCGTCCTTGAGTAGGAGGTCGCGGATCGAGCCGAGGTCTTTGCCCGACTGGAGCAGGAGCAGGATCGGGAGGGTGAATTTTCCTTTCTGCAAATCGGTGCCCAGCGTTTTTCCGGTTTCCTCCTCGCTGCCGGCGATGTCGAGGATGTCGTCGTAGATCTGATAGGCGACGCCGAGCTTGGTGCCGTAGGCTTTGAGGCCGCTGATGATGGTCGGGCTGGCTTCGCTGATGAACGCACCGAGCTCGCAGGCGGCGGAGAAAAGTGCGGCCGTCTTCATCTCGATGATGCGGTAGTAGTCGGTGGTCGTGAGCTTCAAGTCGAAGCGGCGCTGGGTTTGAATGATCTCGCCGGAGCAGACTTCCGCAGCGGCATCGGCGATGCGGCGGCTGATGTCCGAGTTGCTGAAATTCGTGGAGAGCTTGAGCGCGTGGGCGAAGAGGACATCGCCGAGGAGGACGCTGATCGAGTTGCCCCACTTCGCGTTGGCGGAAGGTTGGTCGCGGCGGAGTTCCGCGCCGTCGATGATGTCATCGTGAACCAGCGTGGCGATGTGGATGAGTTCGAGGATCACCGCGAGATCAACATGGGCGGGCGTGATTTTTCCGGTCGCTCCAGCGGCGAGAAGCGCGAGCGCGGGGCGGAGGCGTTTGCCGCCGGCACCGCAGATGTAAGAGATGTAACCTTCGACGGCGGGATCGAATGCCTTGGCCTGCGCTCGAATCCGTTCCTCGACCGTGTAGAGGTGCGGATTGATCAAATCGAACGCCTCAGCGAACGAGATACCCTCGTTTGCGGCGGACCGGTTATGGCTGGTTTCAGCTGGCATGGTTGAGGAATTTTAGTGATTGGAGGCGCGGGCGGCGAGAATCCTTCGAACGATAAAAAACGGAATTGCGAGTCCGATGGCCACGGTGGCAGCGAGGAGAGGATTTGGGATCACCCGCGCGCGGTCGCGGGCCACGGCTTCCAGGCCGGCGCGAACCACTTCGAAGGGCAAGGCCACGAGGGCGGGGCAGGTTTTGAAACTATCGGCGCGGTCTTCGTCACCGGGGCGCGTGGCGACTTCGAAAAACTCGGTTGGCACCGGGCCCGGGCAAAGCGCGGTGACGGTGATGCCCTGCGGGCGGAGTTCCATGGCGAGGGATTCCGAGAAACTGGTCACATAGGCCTTCGTTGCGGAGTAAACCGACATCGTAGGCAGCGGGAAAAATCCGGCCACGCTGCTGACATTCAAGATCGCTGCGCGGCCTTGGACGATCATGCGGTTCACTAGGAGATGGCTCAGATGCGTGAGGGCGGTGATGTTGAGGTCCAGCATGGCTTGAACACGCGCCCAGTCGCTCGAGTGGAATTCCCCGTGGTCGCCGAGGCCGGCGTTGTTGATGAGGAAATTGATGTCGATTTTTTCTGCGGTAAGCCAGTCGGCGAGGGCGAGACGGGGGTCGGCGGAGGTGAGGTCGGCTGCGAAAATCCGGATATCGAGGTTTGGATGGAATCGGCGGAGATCCTTCGCAAGTTCCTCGAGGCGGTCTTTGCGGCGGGCAACGAGAACCAGGCGGGAGGCGAGGGGGGCGAGTTGGCGGGCAAACTCGGCTCCTAGACCGGAAGAGGCTCCGGTGACGAGCGCGGTGCAACCTTGAAAGAATCTCATCATGATACAGTGAAAGTCTTACGAGCCCGGTGCAAAAAGGGATTCCCGACTTTTATGAAAACTCACGCTGTTTTTTCGACACGGACTTGAGTTGTCAGCTCATGCTCTACGGGTTTGGAGGAGTAGAAAACGCCGGAGATCGGTGAAACATCCTCGTGGTTGCGGCCGACGGCTGTCGTGATGAAGTGGTGGTCGGTCAGAACGCCATTCGTGGGATCCATTCCGATCCAGCCAGCTCCAGGCAGGCAGGCTTCCACCCAGAGGTGCATCGCGCTGGAGGCGCGTTTATCCTTCTCGGCCTTGTCCCCCTCCCACACGAACCCGCTGGCGAGTCGTGCGGCAACACCATTTTGGCGAAGCACTTCGACGAGCAATGCGGCGAAATCCCGGCAAGAGCCCGAGCCTTTTTTCAAAATTTCCTCTGGCGTGTAAGGTTTTCCGTGGAGGCGGGCCTCGTAGGCGATATTTTCGTGGATCCAGTAATTGAAATTTACGAGCGTTTCGACGGTCGGCCGAGCCACGGTGGGGGCCAGGGGCTCGGGAAGTTTGCAAGATCCCTCGTGGCGGAGGTAGGGAGCAAGAATTTCGGCGCGATCGGGTTTGTATTCCGGCGGGATTTTAAAGCCCGTGGATTCAAGGAGGAAGTGGAAGGGGTTTTTCTCCCGCACTTCGAGTTCCAGCTCGATGTCGAAAGAAAGAGTCGAGCCCGGCTTCGGGTAGAAACAATAGGCGATCTGGTTATCAAAAATGTCCTGTCGGTATTGGACATCCGCATCGGGCAATGTGGAAAAAACGACTTTCTCGACCTTCACCGACAAATCCATGCGGGGGAAAATCCGGACATGGTGGGGCGAGAATGAAATGGGCTCCGCGTAGGTGTAGAGCGATTCCTTTTTGATTTTGAGTTTCATGGTTTTTCAGGAATTCGGCGCATGGTCACACGCACCTTCATTTTTTGCGAGGCTGATCCTTTGAATGTTCCCTTCACCGGGGTGGTGTCAAGGTAGTCGCGACCCACCGCCACGACGATATGTTGTTCGCCCTGCCATTTGTTGTTGGTGGGGTCGAGGGCGACCCATTCCATGCCCGGAACCAAAACCTCGACCCAAGCGTGGGTCGCGACCGCGCCGATCAAGGGCCCGTCCGCCGCCGGTTCGCTCTCGATGTAGCCGCAGACATAACGGCAGGGAATGCCCGCCGTGCGGAGGACCGAAAGCATGACATGGGCGAAATCCTGGCAGACGCCCTCGCGCCGCTCCCAGACTTGGTCCAGCGGGGTGTCCACATCGGTCGCGCCGGAGTGGTATTTAAACTCGGAAAAAATTGCGGAGTTCAGGCGCTCGAGGCAATCGCCGAGGGGGAGGTTGTGACGAATAAATTCGCGCGCCCAGTTGGACGAAGGGCCTCCGAGCGGAACCGTCGGGGTGGGCTGGAGGTAGTCGAAAATCACAGGGCCAGCGGAACCGAGGATTTGGCGGGTTTCGGCGACGGAGGGCGCGAGGCCTCCGGCGGGGAGTCGGTGCGTGGCGGTGCGGGCGGTCAAGCGGTTGACGACCTTGAGCTGCGGATGCCGAAGTGTCATCGAGTAGAAGGCCGTCAGGTTTCCGAAATAATCCGTGTAGCTGGAGGCTTGGGCGTTCGGGAGAAATTCGATGTGGTGCGCGAGGATTTGCTGGGTCGGGCGTTCAGGTGGGGTGAGTCGCGCCTCCAGATACGCCTCCATCGCCGTCTCGGCGTAGCGGTAGGAGGTGGAGTGGACGACTTCGAACAGCATGGTTCAGAAAAGCGATTCCGTCTCGCCGTGGATGAGAACCTGATGGTTCAAGAAGCTGTCGCAAATCGTGGTGTGTAGCGCGAGAAGGCGCGCCAGCAAATCCTCGGAGTGGGCCTGGAGTTTGGATTTCGCCGATCCGGCTGGGAGGATTTCCAGAAGCGTTTCCCAATCGGTGCTACGGATCGCTTGCTGGAGCGCTTCGATCGCGGCGAGAGCTCGGCCGGTGGCCGGGGAGAGATTGCTTTCGCTCTCGCGGGTGTGGGAGGCGCAGCCCGTAAGGCAACGCAGGACCGAGCGGGGCGCGACAGGATTTTTCCAGAGCAGCTCAAGCATCGGGAGTGGCTCGATGCGCATCTGGTAAACACGGCGGTAGATGTCGCGGCTGCCGAGCATTCGAAGAAAAGCGGAGAGCCGAATCTCGCGGGCGTGAGGCCCATGGCGGTCGCGTGACAGATCGACCAGCGAGGCGGAAAGCGAGGTTGTGGCATTGGCCGTGATCGCCGCGCGCTCGATCAGTTGGCCGATTTCACAGAAACTCCAACCGTCATCCGCGAGCATGGTGACTTTCGAGGTTCCGAAAAATTGCGGGATCGCCTGACGCGCGAAGAGGCACAACTCGCGACTGGCGGCAGCGAGGGATTCGGTCGGGGCGGCGGGATCGAACGCCACAGCATCGAATTTTTCGCGAAGCTGGCTCATCACGCCCCACGCCTCGAGGCTCAGGGTTTCCAAAACAGACTCGGCGTTGGCGAACGCGCGGTGGATTGTGCTCAGCACGGAACCGGGCTCGGACGGATCGAAGGTCAATCGGTAGCGACCTTCTGGATTCGAAATCGTGCGGCGCGAGGCGGAGCCGGCCACTTCCAGCATCGGCAGGATGCGGTTCCAGACCGGGCGGTAGTTCATTCGCTCGACGGGATTCAATTCCTCGAGTTCCAGCGACTCGATCGCGCCGATCATTCCGGCGAGGTCGTAGGCACGCTCGAGGTAGCGGCCGATCCAGTAATAGGCCTCAGCCACGCGGCTGGTGACTCCATGCGAGGGAATCTGACTGTCTGCCTGATGAGAGGCATCCCACTCGTCGGCCCGCGAATCCGCGCCGGCCTGCACCCAAGTGTCTTTCGAACCGCCGCCAAGTTCCGACGAGGTGAATTCCGATTCGGTGGTGGAAACGCGGGTCAGCGCTCCCGGAAAAACTCGGAGGTCCCCGTCGGCCTCGCGCAGTGAGAAAATGATGTGATCCTGCCGACGGCGGCGGCGGTCCCCGTCCTGGAACGAAATGGTCTCCGCATCGCAAGCCTGCGGCTGGGCCACAAACTGCGTTGGATTTTTCAAAATCTCGGCGCGGGCAGCTTCGAGTTTTTCGTGGCTGGGCAAATTCCCGTCTCCACCGAGAACGATCCGTTCGCCATAGAGAATGCGGATCGTGAAGTTCTGCAAATCGTCGAGCACCATCTGGCGCTGGTCGACATCGCCGAGCCAATAGGTCGGCACCGTCGGCAGGAGCGGACGCTCGGCGAGGTAGTAGCGGATGATTTGGGCCGAGAAGGGCAGGAGCGCGCGATCGTCAGCGAGTTGCGCGCCTATGGCATTCACGACTGCGACGCTTTTTTTCCGGATGCAATGGACGAGGCCGGGAACGCCGATCATCGAGTCGCGGCGGAAGGCCACCGGGTCGAGCCAACGGTCGGAGAGTCGGGTGTAGATGACACCGACCTTGCTCAGGCCGGAGACGGTTTTCAGGTAGACCTTGTCGTTGAGAACGAGGAGGTCGCCGCCTTGCACGAGCGGAATGCCCATGCGGCGGCCGAGGAAGCAGTGCTCGGAGTAGGCGGGGCTGAGCGGCCCGGGCGTCAGGAGCACGACCATCGGATCGGCGTCGTCCGAGTGGGCGCGGAGCGTTTCGACGATGCCGGTCGGCACATCCGAGATCGAGTGAATGCCGGTATCTTGGAACGATTGCGGAATCACGCGGGTGAGCGCGCGGCGGTTCTGCATCATGTAGGAAATGCCGGACGCGTTGCTGAAATATTGGTGCTTCACGGCGAGTTGGCCGTCGGGCAAGCGGCAAACAGCCACTCCGCTGAGGTGCAAAAACGCCCCGCCCGGCGCGGGCACGCCACATGCCGCCCGCTGGAAATACTCACTGCCGAGCACAGGTCGCTCGGGAAGAATGCCATCGAGGAGGATTTGTTTTTTGGAGTGGATGTCCTGCAGGAACATCTCGAACGCGCGAAGCCGCTGGCGGATTCCGGCGGCGAGCGGATCCCATTCCGCCGGGGTGAAAATCTGGGGAAGGAGGTCGCAAAACCACCCGCGTTTGCACCATGGGAGTTCGCGGTAGATATCGAAGGTCACCCCCATCTCGCGCATAGTGGCTTCTAGGCGGCCATCCAGCGCACGCACCTCGTGGCGCGGGAGGCGGTTCAGACGCTCAAAGAGATCGCGATAGACTTCGCGAGGCTGGCCGTCCGGACCAAAGTTTTCGTCAAAGGTGCGGAAATGCCAGAGAGAGCTCATGCGGCGGCGGGTTGGTTGGCGAGGAATTCCCGAGCGGCCTCGGCGTCGCGGGCGATCTGGCTTTTGAGAAGATCGAGCGAGTCGAAACGCTGTTCGCGCCGGAGAAAATGTTTCAGACGGACCTCGACCTCGCGGTCGTAGAGGTCGCCTGCGTAATCGAAAAGATGGATTTCCAGGAGACGGGTCCGGGTTTTATCGACCGTGGGACGAATGCCGAGGTTGGCCACGCCGGGATGGGGTTTTCCTTCGACCAAAACCTCGACGGCGTAGACTCCGTCGGGCGGGAGTTGGAGATGGTCGGTGGCAAGGTTTGCGGTGGGAAAGCCGATTTGGCGACCGAGACCCGCGCCGCGAAGGACGGGGCCGGCAATGGTGTGGTCTCGCCCGAGGAGTTGGCCAGCGTCGCTGAGGCGTCCCTCGGAAAGGGCGAGCCGGATCATCGTGCTGCTGATCACCATGTCGTCAATACGAACGGGCGGAACCTCGCAGGTGAAGAAATTTTTTTCGCGACCGAGTTGGCGGAGAAGGTCGATGTTTCCTCGCCGCTGGTTGCCGAAGGCCCAGCCCTTGCCGATGCAGATGCCGGCAAGGGGATTCGCGGCGGCGCAGAGTTGTTCGACGAAATCCTCGGCCTGCAGGGCGGCGAAGTCCTTGTCGAATGTCACCACCAGCGCGTGGGTGACGCCCATGCGCTCCATGAGCCGAAGTTTAAACGGTGTCGGCGTGAGCAGCCCCGGCACGGCGTCCGGACGAAGGACAGTTGTCGGGTGAGGATCGAAGGTGAGAGCGACGGCGGTGGCTCCGATTTTTTTCGACTCGCGCAGGGCCTCGCTGAGAACCGCCTGATGCCCGAGGTGCATTCCGTCAAAAACCCCAGCGGCTATCACCACCGGGCCTTGGATTTCCGCCAACCCTTCGATGGATCGGAGGACTCGCATCACGCGCCGCGCAAGCGGGAGACGGCGGGCAGGCTGAGAACGCGCTGAAGGATCGCCTCGCGCGGGCCGTTCTTGAGTTCCTCCACAGTCACCGCGCCGTCCACCGAGAAGCGGCCGGACTTGGTGCGGCGGAGGGATTTCAAATGAGCGCCGCAGCCGAGTTCCTGCCCGATATCGTGGGCGTAGGTGCGAACATAGAAACCCTTGCTGCAAACGACGCAAAAATCGATTTCCGGCAAGCGCACCGTCTGAATCTCATGGGCGTAAACATGCACGAATCGCGGTTCACGTTCGACGGTCTTGCCTTGGCGGGCGAGCTTGTAGAGCGGCACGCCGTCTTTCTTGATCGCGCTGACCATGGGCGGGGTCTGGTAGAAATCGCCATGAAATTTGGAGAAGGCGGCTTCGATTTGATCCTGGGAAAAATCTGGCACGGGCTTGGTTTCCAGGATCTGGCCGTCGGAGTCCTGGCTATCGGTGGTTTCGCCGAGGCGGAGGGTGCCGACATACTCCTTGTCCTCGCTCATGAGGAGGTCTTGGATTTTTGTTCCCCGGCCGAGGGTGAGGATCAGGAGCCCGGTCGCGAGGGGATCGAGGGTGCCGCAGTGGCCGACTTTTTTGGTGTCGAGGGCGCGGCGGGTGATGGCGACGACATCGTGCGAGGTCATCCCCGGCGCCTTGTCCACTAGGAGAACACCGTCAATTTCGGTTCCGGATTTCATGGTCGAGTGCTTTCAGAAAAACGTGTTTCACCTGCTGGAGGGAGCCGGGGACGCGGGCGCCGGAGGCCATCGGATGGCCGCCGCCCTTGAACTGCTTGCAGACCTTGCAGACATCGATCGCCGGGATTTTCGAGCGGGCGCTGACGCGGACCTTGTTTTCGGGAAGTTCCTCGAAAAACACAGCGGCCTCGACGCCTTCGATCGAGCGGAGGTGGTCGATGATGCCCTCGTTGTCCTCGGGCAGGACTTGGAGTTCCTCGACGACATCGAGCGGCAGAGAGAATGTGGCAATGCGGTCGTCGCTGTGGAACTCGGCGGTGTTCAGTGCGTGACGCAAGAGGTTGAAGCGGCGTCGTGGTTGGCTGTCATACATCGCGCGCGAGAGGCCTGGGACATCGACGCCGCAGGCGATCAGGTGCGAGGCGGCGGCGAAGGTGCGCTCGTTCGTTCCGGCGTATTGGAATGAGCCAGTGTCGGTGGAAATCGCGGCAAAAAGGTTGGTTGCCATGTCGCGGGTGATCGGCGCACCGATCTTTTGGAAAAATTCCACGAGAATTTGGCCGGTGGCGGGAGCCGTGGGGTCGATGAAATTCTGGTCGCCGTAGTTCTCGTTGCTCACATGGTGGTCAATGTTGATGAGCGGAGTTCCGGGCGCGATGGCATCCAGCACGGTGCCGAGGCGGTTTTTCACCGAGGTGTCGAGGGCGACGAAGACATCGAACTTCTTCGGCGTGGCTGGCGGGAGGGCGACGACTTCATGGCCGGGGAGGTAGTGGAATTTTCCGGTTGAGCCCTCTTCGTTGAAGGCATGGACGGTTTTGCCGAGGGATTGAAGCCAGAGCGTGAACGCGATGGTGGAGCCCAGCGCGTCGGCGTCCGGACGGAGGTGGCTGGCGACGCCGATCGTTTCGGCGTTGCGGAGGGTTTCAGCGATGGTTTCGAAGGTGGTCATTTCTTGTTTTCGTCGAGGAGGCCGAGTTCTTCCATGATGCCGATCACGCGGGTGCCGCGCTCGATCGACTCGTCCATGTGGAAATGGAGATGGGGCGTGTGTTTGATCTGCACCCGGCGGGAAAGTTCGGTCTGCAAGTGGGTGCGGTTTTTCTCAAACAATTCCAGCGCGCGGCGACTCGCTCCGGGGGAGCCGAGGGCGGAGATGTAAACATGGGCCTGCTTGAGGTCCGGCGTGATATCCACGGAGGAAATCGTGATGAGGTCGCCGTGGAAATCGAAGTCTCGCGTGGCGAGGACTCCGATTTCGCGTTTGAGGACTTCACACACCCTGGCGAGGCGGTTTTTCATAAAGCTGGGTGGCGCGGGTCGGGCCGCGCCGGTTTTTATCAGAGTTGCTGAGGGACTTTCTCGAGTGTGTAGCACTCGATGATGTCCTCGGGCAGGTATTCGGAGAAGTCGCCCAGCTTGATGCCGCACTCGAGACCGGAGCGAACTTCCTTCACATCATCGGTGAAGCGGCGAAGCGTGGCGAGGCCGCCGTCGTAGATCGGCTGCTTGCGGCGCAACACGCGGGCACGGGCGGTGCGGGCGATGCGTCCGTCCGTAACGACGCAACCAGCAACCTTGCCTTTGGTGAGGTCGAAAACCTGCTTCACCTCGGCGTGGCCGATGACGGTTTCGCGGTGTTCTGGCGCGAGCAATCCGCTCATGGCCTCGCGGACCTGGTCGATCAATTCGTAGATGATGCTGTAGAGTTTGATCTGGATGCCTTCGCGCTTGGCGGCTTGCGCGGCGGTGTTTTCGGTCTTGGTGCCGAAGCCGATGATGATGGCGTTTGACGCGCTGGCGAGGAGGACATCCGACTCGGTGATCGGCCCAACGGCGGAGTGGATGATCTCGAGGGAGATTTTCTTTTGAGGGATATCCTTGAGCGAGTTGACGACGGCTTCGAGCGAGCCTTGGACATCGCATTTGATGATCGCGTTGAGGGAGGGTTTGGCCTCCGAGGCGATGCTGGCGAAGAGGTTCTCGAGAGTGGCGCGTTGCGGGGTCGAGAGCTTCGAGTCGCGGAGATCGGAAAGGCGTTCCTCGCTGTGAATGCGGGCGGATTTTTCCGATTCCATTACGACGAGTTCATCGCCGGCGTTGGGCAGGCCGCTGAGGCCAAGAATCTTCACCGGGGTCGAGGGGCCGGCTTCCTTCACGGGCTTGCCCATGTCGTCGATGAGTTGTTTCACCTTGCCCCAGTGGTTGCCGCAAATGAACACATCGCCGTAGCGAAGGGTGCCCATGCGGACGATGACCGTAGCGGTCGGTCCGCGGCCTTGCTCGACCTGTGCCTCAATGACGGTGGCACGGGCGTCCACAGAGCTACTGGCTTTGAGTTCGAGCATTTCGGCTTCGAGGAGCATGAGGTCGAGGAGTTCGTCGATGCCGGTGCCTTTGGTGGCGCTGACAGGAATACAAATCGTATCGCCACCCCAGTCCTCGGGAGTGAGGCCCTGCTCTTGGAGTTGTTTTTTGACGCGATCAGGATTGGCGGAGGCGAGGTCGATTTTGTTGATGGCGACCATGATTTTCACCTTCGCGGCCTTGGCGTGGGAAATGGCCTCGAGAGTTTGTGGCATGAGACCGTCATCGGCAGCGACGACGATGATTACGATGTCGGTAACATTCGCACCGCGGGCGCGCATGGCGGTAAAGGCGGCGTGGCCGGGGGTGTCGAGGAAAGTGATTTTGTGACCCTTGCGGTTGACGCTGTAAGCGCCGATGTGCTGGGTGATTCCACCCGCTTCGCCAGCGGCCACGCGGGCTTTGCGGATCGCGTCGAGCAGCGAGGTTTTGCCGTGGTCCACATGGCCCATGAAAGTGATGATCGGGGCGCGGAGTTGGAGCTTATCGACGAGTTTTTCGGGCTCGGGAGCTTTGGGAACTTCGACCTTCTGCTCGACCTTGTGATGGCCTTTGGAGGTGTCCTTTTTCTCTCGCTCGAAGATGAATCCGTGAATGTCACAAACCTTGGCGACGACATCGGCCTCCACGGTTTGGTTGAGATTTGCGAAAATTTGCAAGGACATGAGGTCCTTGATGAGCTGGAAGGGCTTGAGGCCTAGAAGTTCAGCGAGGACTTTGACGCTGACCGGCGGCTTAACTTGGAGGATTTTCTTGCCGGAGGAATCCTCGGTCACGGATGGCGTCTCGGGCTCCGGAGACTCGATGGCGACGACTGTCTCGGGCGCGGGAGTGGATTCAACAACAGGCTCTGGCTCGGGAGCAGGTGGGGGAGGAGTTGGCGTGGTTTTCGAGCCGAATGGCTTGATGCCCGCGCGGGTGGAGACTTTTTTGACCTTTTTCTCCGGATTTAGGAGATCGACGGTCGGGCCTTGGACTTTGGGTTCCTTTTCTTTGGCAGGGGAGGGGGCCGGTGATTCAGCGGCCGGACGGGTGGAACGCGTGGAAGCGCCCGATCGCCGGGCGGTCGCCGTCGGCTTGCTTTCGGTAGGTTTTTTCTTGGTTTTCTCTGCCATGATAATTTTTCGGAAGGGAGCAGGTTTTCATACTCCCTAGGCTTTTTGGAGCGCTTGGGCGGCCTCAAGGATTCGTTGTCCAATGGCGACATCCGCGCCAAGTGCTTCGGCGATATCCTCCGGGCCGGCGAGTTGGATCACCTCAATCGAGGTCATGCCGGCATTGGCCAGTTTGTTGGCCTCGTCCTCGGTGATTCCGAGGGATTCAGTGAGCGAGTGGGCGGCTTCGGCGGCCTGGTTTTGCATGGCCTCTTCCTTGCGCTTGTCCTCTTGGATATCGACATCCCAACCGCACATTTTGGAAGTGAGTCGGGCATTTTGACCGCGGCGGCCGATGGCGACGGAGAGGTCTTCTTTCGGAACGAGAACATGGATCGTCTTCTTGGCGTCGTTGGTGGTGATCGAGCGGATGTTCGCGGGCTTCAGGGCCGCAGTGACAAACTTCAACGGATCCGGATCCCAGCGGATGATGTCCACTTTCTCGTTGTTGAGTTCGCGGACGATATTTTTGACGCGGGCGCCGCGCATGCCGACGCAGGCCCCGACGGGGTCAACCTTCGCATCAGCGCTGTGGACGGCGACTTTCGTGCGGAAGCCGGCTTCGCGGGCGATGACCTTAAGCTCCACGGTGCGGTCGGCGATTTCGCTGACTTCGAGTTCGAAAAGGCGGCGGACAAAATTCGGGTGGCTGCGGGAAAGGATGATTTCCGGGCCGCGGTTGCTGCTCTCGACGGCCACGACATAGGCGCGGAGTCGGTCGCCGACATTGTAGTCCTCGGTCATCACGCGTTCGCGGGAGGGCATGATGCCTTCAAATTTGCCGAGGTCGATGATCACATCGGATTTTTCAAAACGGCGGACGGTGCCCGTGACGATCTCGCCGGCCCGGTCCTTGAACTCCTCATAAATCATCTCCCGCTCGATCTGGCGGAGGCGTTGGTTGATCGCTTGGCGGGCGGCTTGGGCGGCGATGCGGCCGAAATCGCGTGGTGTCACCTCGATTTCCACCTCTTCGCCATCTACCACATCGGGCTTGATGTTGCGGGCCTTGGCGATCGCGATTTCATCATGGGGATTATCCAATTTCTCGCGGGCGATGAGCTTCGCGATGGCGCGAATTCCGCCATTTTTCGGGTCGATATCGATCCGAAGATCCCTGGTGCCAGAGGTAAAGTTTTTCTTCGAGGCCGCGAGGATAGCGGTGGATATGGCGTCGATCAGAACATCGCGCTTGATGCCCTTTTCACGCTCCAACAAGTCCAGCATAGTGATGAGTTCAGAATTCATAAATCTCTCGGTTCCGGAATGTGTTGGCGGGTGGATTTCCCGACCGCCGCACTTTTTCGGAATCGGAAACTATGGGGGGTGGGTCAACATCGGTCAAGCGGCAAGGGCCGTTAATTTCCGTGCGGGGAAATCACCCGCTTGAACCCCGCCAGGATCGCTGAAAGGCTCTCCGGCATGGACGACTCACCGCAACAAGAAACGCCGCCCCCGCCCGTGGATTCCCCGAATTCCCGTCAATGGATCACGATTCTCCATATCAGCGCGCTCGCGGGATTTTTGCTTGTCGGATTCGGCCAAATTCTCGCTCCGCTGATCGTGTGGTTGATGAAAAAAAACGAGGTTCCCGGCCTTGATGCCGCCGGCCGGAATGTTCTGAATTTCCAAATTTCCTGGTCGCTGTGGTGGGCACTGTCTTGGATTTTCGTGGGGCTCTTCGGCTGCTTGATTATCCCGCTCGTATTCCCGCTGATTATTCTGGTCGCTTGGGTTATCTACGGAGTCCTGGGAGCGATCAAGGCAAGCGATGGAGTCCTCTACCGTTTTCCGATGACGATCCGTTTTTTCAATTAACGGCCGAGTCGTGGTGGAAACGCCGAACGCGTTGTCCGATGCCGGTGAAAATATCCCACGCAATCGTGCCGGCTTGCGCGGCGAGTTCTGTGGTGGTGATTTGCTGGTCGCCATCATTTCCCACGAGCGTGGCCACATCGCCTGGACGCACATCCGGCGAGGCCGCAATATCAACGACGATTTGATCCATCGTCACACGGCCGAGAATCGGGCAGTGGTTCCCATGAAGAAGTGCCGCCGAGCCGTTGCCTGAAACATGGCGAGGAAACCCATCGGCGTAGCCCAGCGCGAGAACAGCCACGCGCATTCTCTCCGGAGCGATAAAGGTGCGCCCGTAGCTGATCGAGGACCCCTTGGCGACATCGCGCACCATGGCCACCCGGGCTTTCCAGGTCAGCGCGGGCCGGAGTTCCTTTTGCATCGAGAGGATCGGCGACGCTCCGTAGAGCATCAGGCCGGGGCGCACGATTTCACCAGGCTCGACATGGTGGTTTAAAATCCCCGCGCTGTTGAGGGCATGGTTTTTCGCGGCGGGAAAAATCTCGCGGATTTGATTTTTCATCGCGGCGAATTCCTTGAGCTGCGATCCGGTGAAAACCAAATCCTCATCGGCGCTCGGCAGGTGGGTGGAAATACTATGGACCTCGAGATTTCGCATTTGCCGGACCGCCCGCAGGGACTCCAAGGCGGAGTCCGCCGAGCAGCCGATGCGGCCCATGCCGGTGTCGATTTTGAAATTGATCCGCGCCGGTCCGCAATCCGCGAACGCCGCGGCCTCCTCCGCACCCGAGACGGTGACGATGAATTTTTCCTCCACCGCACCGTGCCGCTCGGCGGGCAGGCACGCGCTCAGGAGCATGATGTCGCGACCGGTTCCCAGAGCCGCGACATCCCGTGCCTCCTTGAGATTCGCCACGCCGAAAATCGATGTCTCGGCGGCGAGAGTTCTAGCCACGGGAGTCGCGCCATGCCCGTAGGCGTCGGCTTTTACCACGGCGAGGATTTCCGCCTGCGAACCGATCCGGCGACGAACCACGCCGATGTTGTGGCGAATGGCATCGAGATCGATCGCCGCCCAAGTCCGGACATCGTCGGCGACGGTGGTCATGCGAAGGGGAGGGGAGTGGAGGTAAGGGGATTCGAACCCCTGGCCTTCTCATTGCGAACGAGACGCTCTACCAACTGAGCTATACCCCCGAGGAAAGCGTGGCAAAATCTAACGGGAAACCCCGGCGCTTCAAGCGGCAAAAAAATCGGCGCGGTCATTCGGCGGTGAGGTGTTTTTCGATCAGGGCGTAGGCGTTGTGGTTGTGGATCGACTCGAAATTTTCCGCCTCCACGCGATACCAAAGAATGTTGGCGTCCTCCTCGCAGCGGACCGCGACATTCCGGACAAGATCTTCGACGAACACCGGGTTGTTGTAGGCGAGTTCGGTGACATGTTTTTCATCCGGTCGCTTCAAGAGACTATAAAGACCGGCGCTCGCGGACTCCTCGGCGAGCACGATCATGTCCTCGACCCACATGGGTTTTTTGCAGCGCACGGAGAGCGTCACATGGCCACGCTGGTTGTGGGCGCCGGCGGCGCTGATGGCTTTCGAGCAGGGGCAGAGCGTGGTCACCGGCACGGCGGTCGTGACAATGAAATCGATCTTGCCCGCGGCGAGCGTGGCATTGAATCGCACGGTGTAATCCATCAATCCCGGCGAGCCGGTTGCGGGCGCTTTTTTTTCCAGAAAGAAAGGAAACTCGATATCGAAATGCGCGCAATCACTCTCGAGGCGCTTGGCCATTTTCTCGAGGATGTCGCGGATGTTCGCCACATGGATCACCGGGCCGTGCTCGGCGAGGACTTCGATGAAGCGGCTCATGTGCGTGCCCTTAAAATGGTGCGGCAGATCGACCGTCATTTGCAGGGTCGCCACGGTGCTTTGGACGGCGTGGTGCTTGTCACGGACCTGCATGGGATAGCGGAGCGACTTGACCCCCACGCGGTCGATCGGAATCCGGCGGTGGTCGCGTTCGCTTTGGGTGTCTTTCAACATGGAGCGTCCGACTTTGCTTCCAGTCGATCGACACCGGAAGCCAAAAAAAGCCGTGCGGGAAGGATGCGAATGGCTTTTAGTCTGCGTCCCTATGGCTACGAACCTGTTCGACCTCTCTGAAGAAGTGGCTGTTGTTATCGGCGGCACCGGTGTTCTTGGTGGAAGCATGGCCCTCGCTCTCGCCTCCGCTGGCGCCAAAGTTGTGGTGGCCGGACGCAGCGCCGAGCGCGGCAAAGCCCGTGTGGCCGAGATCGCGAAGGCCGGCGGAAAATCTTTTTTCGTTGAGACCGACGCCACCGACCGCGAGAGCGTCGAGAACCTCCTCTCCGCCACCACGCAGGCTTTCGGCATCCCCTCCGTGTTGGTGAATGCCGCCGGCGGAAACGATCCTCGCGTGACTGTGACTCCCGAGTCTCCGTTTTCGGAAATTGCCGCGGACGACTGGATGGAAAATTACGAGCTGAACCTGGTCGGCGGCGCGCTGATTCCCTGCCAAGTCATCGGCCAGGCGATGGCCGACGCCGGGCGCGGCAGTGTGATCAATATCGCCAGCACCTCCGGCCACCTGCCCCTCTCCCGCGTGGTGGCCTACTCCGCCGCGAAGGCTTCCGTGCTCAATCTCACCCAATTCCTCTCCCGCGAATGGGCCTCCACCGGCGTGCGAGTGAACTCCATCTCGCCCGGATTTTTCCCGGCCGAGCAAAATCTCCGCCTTCTCTTCAATCCCGACGGATCCACCACGCCGCGAGCCAAAGCCATTCTCGACCACACCTCGATGGCGCGTTTCGGCGAAGCCGAGGAACTCGCCGGCGCCGTTGTTTTCCTCGCCAGCCCGCAAGCCAGTTCGTTCGTCACCGGCAGTGACATCCGGGTGGACGGGGGATTCCTCTCGCAAACGATCTAGACCCCCTTGCTGTTGAAACCTTCCGCGACTATCGTGCCGCTCCCTTTTGCATGGCTGTAAAAACCGAAAAAGACCTTCCCGAGTTCCACCGGGCGAATTGGCTGAAGTCCATGAGCGCAATGCAGCTCAAGAATTACGGCTACGCCATCCAACTCCTCCAGACGATCCTCAAGAGCCATCCCGAGTTCCTCACCGCCCGACAACTCCTGCGAAAGTCCGCCATCGCCAAGACCGCCGGGAAAAAAAGCCTGCTCTCCGGACTTTCCGTCACCTCCTTCAGTTCGATCAAAATCCAGTCCCAGCTGAAAAAAGATCCCCTCTCGGCCCTCGATGCCATCGAGAAATCCCTCGAGACCGACCCGCAAAATCCCCAACTCAACCAACTCCTGAAGGATGCCGCGCTCGCCGCGAATCTCCCCGACATCGCCGCCTTCGCTTTGGAGACAATCGTCGAGGCTTCTCCGAAAGACACCAAGGCCCTGCACGAACTCGGCCAGCATTACTTGAAATTCGGCGCGCCGGAAAAAGCCGTCCCGATTTTTCAGCGCCTCCTCGAGATCTCCCCGAACGACCTCGCCGCCATTAAAGGATCCAAGGATGCCGCTGCCTCCTCTTCGATGAAATCCGGCGGTTGGGATAAAGCGGAATCCACCTATCGCGACCTCATCAAGGACAAGGATCAAGCCGTTGCCCTCGAGCAGCAATCCCGCGTTGTTCGCAGCGAGGAGATGATCGATAACCTCCTTGCCGAACTCCACGCCAAGGCGGAGGCCGAGGGCGAAAATTGCACCGTCGATACCGCCCGCCGCATCGCTGAACTTCACGAGCAGAAAGAAGATTGGGAAAACGCCACCAACTGGTTCAATTACGCCGCCTCGCTCTCGAACAATTCCGACATGGCGCTCGTTCGCAAAGCCTCCGACTTGCAAATCCGCCAGTTCGACCTCGCCATCGAAGCCCGTGAGCAATTCATCGAAGCGAATCCCGGCTCACCCGAGTCCGAGGGCTACGCCGCCGAGTTGGTATCTTTGAAAAAACAGCGCGCCGACCTTGCCCTCGAGGCCGCCCGTTCCCGCGTGGAGCAAAACCCCACCGACCTCCAACTCCGCTTCGAACTCGGCGAAATCCTCGTTGATCTCGAAAACTGGCAGGAGGCGATTCCCGAACTCCAAAAAGCCCGCCAAAATCCGAATGTCCGCATGCGGGCGATGAGCCTTCTTGGTCAATGCTTCACCGCCCGCGGCATGCTCGACCTCGCCGCCAAGACCCTCTCCGACGCCGTCTCCGAGCTCCTGGTCATGGATGCCGTTAAAAAAGATGTCATCTACAACCTCGGCCTCGTTTACGAAAAAATGGGCGACGCCCAAAAGACCGTCGATTGCATGAAGCAAATCTACGAAGTGGACTACGGCTACCGCGACGTCGCCAAGCGGGTCGAGAGCTCCTACTGAGTTCAGGCTGAAACGCGCTCGGCGGCGTGGAATGTGCAGCCTTTTCTGCTTTTGCCCTCGATCGCTTGTCAACTCAACCCGAGTTGCTTGGCAGCCGCGTTCAACTTCGCATCGCAGGTGACCAACCGGATTTTGAGCCGATCAGCCAACTCCAAGTAGGCGGCATCGTAGGCCGAGAGATCGAATTGCACGGCCAAATGGAACATCCGGCGACGGGCTGGCCCGCCGGGAAGATCCTCCAGCCTGATCGGCACCTGCTGCAAGGCATCGATGGCCTCCGAAACATCCTCCGGCGCCAGCCTTTTTCGACGCAGAGCCGAGCGCAGCAAATTCATCATTTCGTAGTGCCAAAGAGCAGGCACCGAGAGTTGCACGGTTCCTTTGATCAGTTGAGATAGAAGCCGATCCGCTTCCTCGGAGAATTCGTCGGCCAGAATCCAAGCCCCACAGAAAGAAGCGTCGGCCACGACTTGCTTCATCGCCGCCCCTCTTCAATCAGGGATTTCAAAGATCCCTTCCTGGACTTGGATCGCGCTCGGATTTTCCGAAAAGCCGCCACCAGATCGGCATCGGTCTTAGAGCCACCTTCCACGCCGGAGGAGAGAAGGGCGACTCGCCGCCCGCGTTTGGTGATCCAGATCCGGCTGCCTTTCGAGGCGAGCTCCACAAGTGAGGAGAACTTGTTCTTGGCCTCGAAGGTGCCGAGGGAGATAGCGTTGCCTGCTTGCATGATTTTCAAGCTGGCCAACAATCTGGCCTGTGTCAAGAGGGTGCCAGACACGACCCCAAAAATCAGGCCGTGAGGCGCTCGGCGGCGGTGACGCAGTTCGACATGAGCATGGCGATGGTCATGGGACCGACGCCGCCTGGGACCGGGGTGATGGCGGCGCAGCGGTCGGCCACGGCGTCGTAGTCCACATCGCCGACGAGGCGGTATCCTTTGGAATTGGAGGGATCGTCGATGCGGTTGATGCCGACATCGATCACCACCGCGCCTTCGCGGATGTGGTCGGAGCCGAGGAAATGGGGACGGCCGATGGCGGCGACCACGATGTCCGCCGCGCGGGTGATGGCGGCGAGGTTTTTTGTTCGCGAGTGGGCGACTGTCACGGTGGCATCGCCGCCCGGGCCTCGTTTCATGAGCAGGAGGGCCATGGGTTTTCCGACAATCATACTGCGGCCGACAACGACCGCGTTTTTGCCGGCGGTTTCGATGCCGGATTCTTGAAGGAGTCGGATGCAGCCGAGCGGCGTGCAGGGAACGAAACCCGTGGGGTCCTCAAGCGCGAGCTTGGCGACATTCACAGGATGGAAACCGTCCACATCCTTGCGGGGATCGATGGCGCGGACGATCGCGGCCTCGTCGATCTGCGGCGGGGGAGGGGACTGGACGAGGATGCCGTGAATGGCGGGGTCGGCGTTGAGTTTTTCGACGAGCGCGAGGAGTTCCTCCTGCGTGGTGTCGGCGGGGAGTTCCTCTTTAACGGAGTGGAGTCCGAGTTCGGCGGCCTTGCGGTCTTTCGAGCGCACATAGGCGCGGGAAGCCGGGTCGTTGCCGACGAGCACCACGGCGAGGCCGGGTTGAATGCCGCGCTGGCGCAGGGCGTCCACGCGTTGTTTGGTTTCCTCGAGCACCTTGGCGGCCACGGCCGCTCCATCAATCCGCACCATTTTTTAAAAGTTCCTCCAGTTGTTTTCGCGCCGCTTCGAAATCGTCATCGGAGAGGTTCTCCGGAAATTCCAACGGCTCCGCGATTGTGACCGACACCTTCGAAAACGGCAATGGGATGATGAAGCCGTCCCAGGTTTTCATCCGAATGCATCGGCTGAATGTGGCGTGCATTGGGATGATGCGGGCGCCGGTGTTTTGGGCGAGCAGGATAACGCCTGGGCCGAGCGAGTATTTGGGGCCGCGGGGGCCGTCGGGCGTGATCGCGATATCGCGCCCGAGGCGGATGAGACGGACGAGTTCCAAAAGCGCGCGGGAGCCTCGGCGGGAACTCGAGCCGCGCACCGAGCCCATGCCGAAGGCGGCCACGAGTTGCGCAAGGATTTCGCCGTCGCGGCTCGGGCTGGTGAGAACGGTGACGCCGAGGCGGTTTTTTGGATAGAGGCGGTCAAAGGCGAAAGTGATTCCGAGGATTCGGTTGTGCCAAAAACAGAAGAGGGAGGTTTTGGGTGTCGCTTCGTTGAGGAGACCGAAGCGGTCCTCAAATCGAAGGCGCAGGGTGGCGAAAAGCCCGCGGAGGAGTGCCGCACCGAGGAGGGCGAGGAGGCGTTCGCGGGTCATGGCAGAAACTCCCGGAGGATTTTTTGGAGGACAGGGCGGGCCTTGGCGGCGAGGGTTTCGTTGGCGTAGGCGATCCAGGCGACGCCTGATTCGGTATCGAGCGGCGCGTCGGGGAAACCTCCCAGCGGATGCTCGAAAACGACGCCCGCTTTTTTCAAAAGAAGCCACGCGCAGGCGTCGTAGGGATGGCAGACGAGGGAGGATTCCAGGTCGAGCGCGTGGAAAATAAGTGGGCGCAGGTCGCCGACCAAGCGGTCACGGCCGGTGATCAGCTCGTGGAACTGCCCGGCGGTGGAGAGATATTGGTCGTCGAAAACTACGGGCGACCTCGAGCGGTTCGGGCCGAGGATTTGGTCCCAGAGGCGCTCCTCGATTTGTGCGGTGAGCGTGCGGCCTTCGGGAAAAAATTTCGCGAGCGAGGCGAAGCCATGGTCGAAAGAATGGGCGGTCGATGGCTCGGTGTGCAGCGGCTTGGGATCGGAGCCGGCGCGCCAATCGCACCAGGTCGCGACGAGCGGGCCGTCGAGGCGGGCGCTGAATTGGTCGGCGCGCCATTGCTTGGAGACGGGCAGCTCGGTCATCGCGCAGGCGACGATTTGGGAGAGGCGGGTTTCCTCGCCGTGCTGGGGGGCGATGGCGGCCAGAGCCCAAGCGCTGCGCTTGTCATACATCAACCCTCGGGTGCCATCGATGGGGTCGATGATGCATTTCCATTTCGTCTCGGCGGCGGATTTTCCCTCGGGAAAACAGAGTTCGGATTCGAGGCCCTCCATGACGATCTGGACAGGTTCTTCGCTCGGCCATTGCGCACGAAACCACTCGAGGATCGCGTCCTCGCCGAAGCGGTCGATGGCGAAGATTGTGTCACCTCCCGCTTCGCCTGTGACGGCGGCGAGCTTTTCTGCCGAAAGGCCCTGACGCGCCGACACGACTTTCGAGAGGATCGCGGTGCCGAGTTCGCAGAGGAGGTGGCGGAGTTTTTCTTGGTCCATCGAATCGATGCGATGCTATCGGGGCGTTTCGGGATGTGCCGAGCATTTTGCCAGCAGGCGCGTGGCGAGGGCGGCGGCGGCGACGCCAAGGCCGACGACGAATCCAGTCCAGATACCGGAGGCGCCCAAGCCAAAATGGAAGGCGGCGAGGTGCGACACGGGTAACGCCACGACCCAGTAGGCGAGGATGCCGAAGAAAAAAGGAATCTTGGTGTCGCCAAATCCCCGCAACGCTCCGGAGGAGGCGATTTGGATGCCGTCGAAAACTTGAAAAACCCCGGCGAGGATGAGCAGTTGAGCGGTCAATGCCCTAACCGCTGGATCCTCGGTAAACCACCCCGCGATCCAGGAACCGAGTGTTAAGTAAACCGCTGCGAACAAAACGGCGATCCCGAGCGTCATGCCGAGTGTGCCGTGGACAATCGTGCGGATTTCCCCGAACCGCCCAGCGCCTCGTGCCTGACCGACCCTCACGCTCACGGCCTGGCCGATGCCCAGAGGCACCATGAAGGTCGTCGCCGCGCAGGTGAGGGCAATTTGATGGGCTGCCAGCTCGGTGACTCCCAGCCAGCCCATCATCAGCGACCCGAAGGAAAATCCCGTAACCTCGCACAGGCTTAATCCGCCCGAATGGATGCCGATGCCGAGCAGGCGTTTCACTTCCGGCATCAGGCCGGGAGCAGTCCAGTCGGTGGGCCATGCGGCGCGGAGCGACTCGGCCAATGCAGGGTAGAGGAACATCGCGATCATCGTGGCGATGCGGCTGAGCAGCGTGGCGAGTCCCGCGCCGTCGAGACCCATCGCGGGCGCGCCGAGGTTTCCGTAGATCAAAATCCAGTTGAGAAGAACATTCAGCAAAACCCCGCCGAGCATGATCCAGAAGGGCGGCCAGGGTCTCGCGAGGGCCTCGCAGAAATTTTTCGTCGAACCAGTCGCGAACACCGCAGGCATCGACCAAGCGCAGAGCAGGAGGTAGTTCCCGGCCGAGGAATTCACCTCCGCCGGTTGGCCGAAGATCGGGAGAGAGCGCAGGAGCGCGTGGGCTGTGAGGGCGACGAGCAAACCCATCACCAGCGAAATGGCAAGGCCACCGCGGAGACTTTCGCTGGCGAGATGCGGCTTGCCGGCTCCGAAGGCGTGCGAGGCGTTCACACTCACTCCGGCGAGAACGCCAAATCCGAAGACCAGCGGCACGGAGAGAAGGGTGTTTGCAAAACCGCAGGCAGCGAGGGGGACTGTGCCGACATGGCCAACCATGAGGGTGTCGGCGAGACCCATGAGCATTAGGCCGACCAATCCGGCGACGATCGGAAACGCCAGAGTGAGGGTGCGGCGGTTCTCGCGGTGGAGCGCTCGAAAGGTGCTGGATTTTGCCATTAGGCCTCGTCGAGCACCTGTCGGAAGCGCGAGATCGAGGCGGCGCGGCCGGTGGCGGGATCGATCTCGATCAGCGCGCCGCAAACCTGCACGGGGCCGCGCGCGATCGGGAATTGCGAGGGGAGGGCATCGAGGAATTTTTGCACCACGGCCTCCGCCTTGCGGCCGAGAATTGAGTCGAGCGGGCCGCACATTCCCGCGTCGCAAAGGAACGCCGTTCCGCCAGGGAGAATGCGCTCGTCGGCGGTTTGGACATGCGTGTGGGTGCCGACGACCGCCGAGACCTTGCCGTCGAGGTGGCGGGCCATGGCAGTTTTTTCGCTGGTCGTTTCACCGTGGACATCCACGAAAATCACGGGGGTTTCAGCGCGCAGTCGCTCGACCTCCCGCATCGCGCAGGTGAAAGGATTGTCGAGTTGCTGATTCATGAAGGTCCGGCATTGCACATTCATCACGGCTATCTTTCCCTTGGCCGTCTCGAGCACGATGCTTCCCTGACCCGGTGCGCCCGGTGGGTAGTTCACGGGACGCAACACGCGCGGCTCGGTCGGCAGGTAGGGCGCGGTCTCCTTTTGATCCCAAACATGGTCGCCGGTGGTGATCACCGCGACGCCGGAGCGGAGGAGGTCGATCGCGATTTTCGGGGTGATTCCGCGGCCATGCGCAGAGTTTTCGCCATTCACCACCACAAAATCGACAGCGTTGTCGGCGAGCATGGCGGTGACGACTTTTTTGGCAGCCGTGCGCCCCGGTTCGCCAACAATGTCACCCAGAAAAAGAAGTCGGATCATCGATCCTTTTTATAGCAACCGGCCGTGAACGCATTTAAAAAAACCGGGTGCGAATTCTAGCGTTGATCTTTTTCTGTCTGGCGGGGCTGCTTCAGCCGGCCTTCGCCAAAACCACGCCGCTCGGCAATCGTCCGGATTGGTCGAAGCTCGACAAATTCCAGGAGACCATCTCGCGCGAACGGTTCATCGATCTGCTGGCGCGGGTTTATGCCCCGGGCGACGCGGCCGTCGGTGTGATTGCCGTCACGCCCACGATGGCTAAAATCCAGACCGCTCCCGGCAAGCCGCCGTATTTACTCCGCTTCGCGAAATCTTCGGTCACACCCGCGCGCTACTGGCGTCCGCGCTCGGCGATTCCGAAGGACTCCGGCAAGCCTCTCGCCGGCGTGAAAATCGCGATCGACCCCGGCCACATCGGAGGCAAGTGGGCGAAAATGGAGGAGCGGTGGTTCCAGATCGGGGACTCCAAGCCCGTCGCCGAGGGCGATATGACCCTGCGCGTGGCGAAACTTCTCAAGCCTCGCCTAGAGGCTCTCGGCGCTCAGGTTTGGTTGACGCGTTCCGGCTCCGAGCCGATCACCAGCCGCCGTCCGGACGCCCTTCGGAAATTAGCCGTCGAATCCCTCCGCGAAAAAGGTGACAAGGCAACTTCCTTCGCGATCACCAAGGAAAGCGAACGGCTTTTCTACCGCACCGCCGAGATCCGCCGCCGTGCGGTGCTCGTCAACGATTCGATCAAGCCCGACCTCGTCCTCGCGCTGCATTTCAACGCCGAGGCTTGGGGCAATCCTGCCAAACCCTCACTGATCAACAAAAACCACGCCCATTTCCTTGTGACCGGCGGCTGGAGTAAAAAGGAACTCAGCTATGAGGACCAGCGCTACGAGATGCTCGTGAAGATCCTCAACGGCTCGCACAACGAGGAAGTGGCGGTCTCGAAAGCACTCGCCAAAACCACGCTCAAAAACACCGGCTTGCCTCCTTATATCTATCAAGGAGGCGAGGTCCGCATCTCGGGCAGTGATTACATTTGGGCAAGGAACCTTCTCGCAAACCGGCTTTTCGAGTGTCCGGTCGTTTACGCCGAGCCCTATGTGATGAACTCGCGCGAGGTTTTCACTCGTGTGCAGGCGGGCGACTACGACGGCAAAAAAAAGGTGGCTGGCACGATGCGAAAGAGCATTTACAAGGAATACGCTGACGCTGTTGTGGAGGGGCTGGTCAACCACTACTCGCAACGCTAGCCTCCACCCCAAGCTATGAAAATCATCGCCATCACGAACCAAAAGGGAGGGGTTGGAAAAACCACCACCAGCCTCAACCTCGCCGCCGCCCTCGCGGAAAAAAAAGTCCGCGTTTTGCTGGTCGATCTCGATCCGCAAGGCAGCGCCTCGAGCGTGTTGGTTTCGAAGGAGGAGGGCGCCGAGACGCCGAGCATCTACGCCGCACTCATCGGCGAAAAACCCGCCTCTGATCTTATTTCTCCCACCCGCATCAAAAACCTTTCGATCATTCCCTCGGACCTCGACCTCGCCGGCGCCGAGGTGGAAGTGGCACGGATGGACGACCACATGATGAGGCTCCGCGCGGCGTTCGAGGATCTTCGCGAGAAAAACGCCTTCGACTATGTCCTGCTCGACTGCCCGCCGTCGCTGGGAATCTTGATGTCCAACGCGCTCACGGCCGCCGACGAAATCCTCGTTCCGATCCAGTGCGAATACTACGCCCTCGAGGGTCTCGGGCTTTTGATGGAGGTCACCGACCGCATCCGCGCCACTGGCGCGAACCCCACGCTGTCGATCTCCGGCCTGCTCCTCACGATGTTCGACGCCCGCACAAACCTGAACCCCGCCGTCGAGCGCGAGGTGAGGAACCATTTCCAAGAGGTCGTCTACAAAACGCTGATCCCGCGCACCGTCCGCTTCGCCGAAGCCCCGAGTCACGGACGGACGATTTTCGAACACGACCCGAATGGCATTGGCTCAAACGCCTATCGCAAGCTCGCCGCCGAATTCCTCCAGCGCCAAAAAAGCCAGGTCACCTTCATGAACTCCCCCACGCATCGCGCACAGGAGACGCCCGAGTAGCATTGTTTTTCTTTGCCCGCCGCGCGGTTGGCGGGTAGTAACTGGCGCTGTTTGAATCAAGCGAGTCCATTTCAGTTCAAAATATTCTGGGCGGCCGTCACCACGCTGTCCTTCCTCGCCATCGCGGCGGCGATCACGCTCGTTGGCTCGATTGTTGTCGGGGGTCTTTCGTTTCTTCAACCGGTTTTGATCCCGGTCGCCGTTGCCGCCATTCTGGCATTCCTGCTCGAGCCCGTGGTGAAATTTTTCATGCGGCTGCGTTTTAGCCGACTCGCCAGCATCGCGGCGGTCTATGTGATTTTTGCGTGCCTGTTCGTGGGCTTGATCGTCTACATCGCACCGCCGGCCTACCGGCAGGGGAAGGCATTCACTAAAAATTTCCCCGCCTACATGATGAAGACCGAGGCGCTGGCCACGAGCACGCTGAACAACCTTCATAAACTCGCCGAGTTCGATCCCTTCGCCGCCCACGAAGGGCCCCAAACCGCCGGTGACCAGATCACCTCGATGGTTCGCACAGGGATCAAGGACGCCGGAACCTGGGTGCAGCAAAAACTCCCCGACCTCGCGGTGGAATCTGGTCGCTTCCTACAACGCAGCCTCGGCGGCTTCCTCGGTGTTTTTGGATTTTTGCTGAGCCTCATCCTCGTTCCGATTTTCCTGTTTTTCTTCCTGCGAGACAGCCCCGCGATTGCGGAAAATTGGAGCCGCTACCTGCCGCTGCGCGCCTCTCCCCTCAAGAGCGAGATCGTTTCGTTGGTGGGTGAAATCAATTCCTACCTCATCAGTTTCTTCCGCGGCCAACTCCTTGTGAGCCTGATCGATGGCGTGATGATATCTGTGGCGTTACTATTTCTTGGGCTAGATTTTGCGATTCTGATCGGCATCATGGTTGGAGTCCTCGGGCTGATTCCCTACCTCGGGATGATGATCTGCTACATCCCGGCGGTCATTATCGCCGCCGCCCAATTTGGAGACTGGTTTCACCCCGCTTTGGTAACCCTGATTTTCATCCTCGCGAACAACATCGACGGCATTTTTATCGCCCCGAAAATCGTCGGCGAGTCCGTCGGTCTCCACCCGCTCACGGTCATCATCTCCGTATTGGCCTGGAGCTTGATTCTCGGCGGTCTCCTCGGCGCCATCCTCGCCGTTCCGCTTACAGCCACGATCAAGGTTCTCTTAAAAAGATATTTCTGGGACCGCCCGGCAAGTGCTCCGGCAGACCCTCCCGATCGATCCCCCTGACGCAGTCAAACCGGCGAAATCAAAATCCCCCTCATCGCCGCCAAAACCTCCCGTAGAGCCGTCGAGAATTTCCCGTAGGGCAGGCGTCCCGACTGACATCAAATGACTTACAACCGCAGGCGAGACGCCCGTGCCACATTCCCTAGGACGGCGCATTCGCGCCTGAAACTTGGGCCGACACGGAGGTCAGCCCTCCAAGCATTCGCTCCATTCGCTCAATTCGCAGGCAAAATTTCAGGTTTCTACTCCCTCCGCGTCCCAGCGTCCCTGCGGGAGATGGTAGTAACTTCCAAGCGCACGGAGGTGGTTGGGATTTCAGCGCAGGAATTTTTCCGCAGGCGAGAGGCGGAGGCCTGGGATGCGCGAAAATTCGGCGGTATTCAGGGTTGCGAGGTCGAAATCATGGTGCAGACAAGTTGCTGCAATCAGGAGGTCGTGTGCGCCGATGGCCACGCCTTGCGCGGCGAGGTCCGCTTTCAGGCGGGCATGGGTTTTTGCCTCTTTTATTCCAAACGGGAAAACCACATGCGATGTGACGAGCACTTCGAAAAAGTCGCGACGGGACTCCTGTCGCCTCCCGGACGGCGCGCGAAAAACTCCCTCCAAAAACTCGGAGACCGTGATCGCGCTGATCGCCGCTTCCGAGTCGCCCACAACCTGCTCGTTGAATGCGATGGCATCCCACCGACCGCGCTCCTGCGCGATCAACACCAAGGTATCGAACAGCACACTCATTCCGCCCAAGGGTCGCGCTGCGGGCGATTCGACTCACTGCGGATTTTCTTCAAGTCGTCGGAAAAGGAATCCGCTTCCTCGGCCGACATGGGGACCCGCTTCCTCCAAAACTCAGCCAACTCGCGCCCGGTGGTTTTTTTTAGTCCCTCGGGAACCAGGCGCGCCACGGGTTTGCCATTCCGTGTGAGAACGGCCGCTTCGCCAAGCATTCGCGTTCATTCGCTCCATTCGCGGGCAAAATTTCAGGTTTCTGCTCCCTCGGCGGCTTAGCGTCACTGCGGGAGGTTTCTCTGTTTGCATCGTGGCTTCGTGTGGGAATCCCTTCTTGAGCATTGGGGTTATTTTCCAAGCGATGTTTTTCCCGCCTTGAGGAGTGATGCCAGTTTCGTTCCAACATGATTGCTGGGAACATCGAGAGGGTGGCGGGGCGGCCTGCCGGGTGGCGGGTCGTGCTGGCTTTTGGGATCGTCTATCTTGGCTATGGGCTGAATTTTTTGGCGATCAAGGCGGGGGTGGAATCGATGCCGGCGTTTCTTTTTGCGGCATCCCACATTCTCGGTGCGGGGGGTGATTTTGATGGCTTGGACGGTGGTGCGCGGGGGGGGGTGTTGATGCCAAGGGCCAATATCGGGCGCGCGGCGTTCGCGGCGTTGTTTCTTTTTGTGGGTGGGGTCGGGCTTGTGACACAGGGCGAAAAACTCGGTGTTCCGTCGGGCATCGCTGCCATCATCAAAGCCTCGGTGCCGCTATGGGTGGTCCTCCTGGAATTTCTACGGCCGAAGGGCGAAAAGCCCGGCGCGATCGTGTTGGCAGGGTTGGTGGCTGGAGCAGTGGGGGTGGTTTTGCTGGTGGCACCGAGGCTTTCCGGGGCGATGAATTCCGGGGGAACATTGGGGACGGCGTTATTGCTGCTGTCGGCACTGTTGTTCGCCATCGGTTCGATTTTTGTGAGGAATTACCCTCCGGATACCGATGCGGTGCGAAGCTCGATGTGGATGATGGTTTTTGGCGGGTGCTACTTGGTTTTTCTCGGAGCGGTGCTCGGGGAATTCGGGCAAATCACGGAGGCCGAGTTCGGCTGGAAGACGGTCTCGGCATTTTTGTTTCTGCTGTTTGTGCATTCGCTGGCGGCATTCACGGCGATGAATTGGCTCCTCAGCCACCTGCCGGCATCGATTGTTACGACGAAGTTTTTTGTTTCTCCCGCCGTGGCGGTGCTGGCGGGGTGGTTGGTGCTGGGGGAAACGGTGGTGCTGGGGGAAACGGTGGGGCTGGAAACGCTGGCGAGCCTGCTCTTAATCCTTGCGGGGGTGGGGGTGGTCTTCGTGGGGAGGTATCGCGCGGCGAAGGGGTGATTTTTCGTGCCTCGGGTTGGCGTTCGAGCTGGGGTTTTCAGCGTATTCCGAGATTTTGGTTTGAACACACGGGGCTTCCGTGTCTTTCTATCACTTCTCAATTCCTATGAAAAAATCTTCCCTGATCGTTCTTGGTTCCGCAGCGGCCCTGTTATTGCTCGCGGCTTGCGAAACCAGCGACAAAAATTCCTCCCGTTTCAACCGTGGCACGAACCGCTTCGGATACGGAGCCGCCGGCACCCAATACGCCACGCCGACACCGACGCCGGAGGGCTATGTCGAGCAACCAGTCGTCGATCCCTTTGCTCCGCCGACCCCGACGCCATTTGCAACGCCGCCGCCAGCGCAAGCGGCTCCGCGTGATATTTCTTATGGCACACCGGTGCCCGGCAAAGCGGGTTTTGTCACCAGTCCCCACTCGCCCTACGCGGGGTATGTGGATGTGCGTGGCTTTCCCCCCGGCACCGAGGTGAAGTGCCCTTACTCGGGCAAGATTTTTTTGGTGCCCTGAGACGGCGCGTCGCCATTCTCGGTCCGGGTCTGATTGGAGGATCCTTGGCTATGGCCTTGGGCAGGCATTCCACAGCATGGGATATTTCGCTCTGGGCTCGCCGGTCTGATGCCGCGGAGGAAGCCGCGAGAGTCCTGCCGCACTGTGCCGTTTCCACCAATCTCTCGGAGGTGGTGGAGTCCTGCGATCTGGCCGTGCTTTGCACCTCGCCTCACGCCATTGCCGCCGCTGGGCCGGAGTTGAAAAAACTCCTCCCTCCCTCGGCGATCGTCACCGATGCCGGAAGCGTGAAGGTCAAAATTGTTGCCGCGCTGGAGCCTGTGCTTGGCGGGCGATTCGTGGGCGCTCATCCCATGGCGGGCTCGGAGCAAAGCGGCATCCAAGCCGCGCGGGAGGATTTATTTGATGGCGCGGTGTGTCTTTTGACTCCGACCGCATCAACCGATCCCTCGGCTCTGGAAGCCGTTCGAGCCATGTGGAGCGCCGCCGGTTGTGTTTTGCGCGAGATGGGGGCCTCCGAACACGACCGTGCCATCGCGCGGATCAGCCACTTGCCACACGCGACTGCCGCATCGCTCGTTCATGCCGCCGTGGGGGCCAACCCCTCCTTGGCGGAACTCGGTGGCGGTGGCTACCGCGATTCCACCAGGATCGCGGGCGGGCCGGAATCCATGTGGACAGAAATTTTTTTAGACAACCGTGACGAACTCCTTGCGGGAATCACCGACTTGCAAACCGCGCTGGAGACACTCAAACTCGCCCTGCAGAACGGTCATCAAAACGCGCTCGAGGCATTTCTTTATGATGCCCGACGACTCCGCTCGCAAAAGCCGTCCACCGAATAAATGGGCACCAAGGAACAACACATTTTCAAATCCCGCCGCGCCGCGCCCATTGACGCCGAAATCAGCGTGCCGCCGGATAAAAGCATCTCGCACCGCGCGGTTCTGCTCGCTTCGCTTTCCAACGGGCGCTGCGAGATCAGCAATTTCCTCGAGGGCGAGGACTGCCGCAGCACCGCCGCCGCGATGCGCCAGCTCGGCGTGATGATCGAATCCCCCGAGCCCGGCAAGCTGATCGTGGAGGGAATGGCGGGCCGGTTCACGAAGCCCTTCGGCGATCTCGATTGTGGAAATTCGGGCACAACGATGCGTTTGATGTCTGGCATTCTCGCTTCGCAGCCTTTCCAAACGCGTTTGATCGGTGATGCCTCGCTCTCGAAGCGTCCAATGCAGCGCGTGATCGATCCCCTTCGATTGATGGGTGCCAAGCTTCACGCCGAAGGCGAAAAATCCTGCCCGCCGCTTGTGGTCGAGGAGAGCTCCGGTTTGCAGGGCATTACTTACCGGTTGCCCGTGGCGAGCGCGCAGGTGAAGAGCGCCGTTCTGCTCGCGGGGCTTTTTGCCAAAGGCACGACAACCGTGATCGAGGATGTCCGTTCGCGCGATCACACCGAGCGGATGCTCCAGTATTTTCTCGTGAAAGCGAAACGCGAGGAGGTGTGGGAAAATAAAAACTCCCCAAAACACCGCCGCCTTGTGGAAATCCGAACCACGCTCGAAGGCGGGCAGATTCCCGAGTCCATGGACTTCACGGTGCCGGGGGATATTTCCAGCGCGGCCTTTTGGATGGTGGCCGCCGCCGCCGCGCCCGGTTCCCGGCTTTTGATCAAGGATGTCGGACTCAATCCCACCCGCACCGGCATCATTGATGTCCTCGTTCGAATGGGTGCGCGCATCCGGGAAGTCATTGAGAGTTCCTTTCACGGGGAGCCGATCGGAAACCTCGACATCAAGGGCGGCAAACTCCGCGCCACCGAAATCCGAGGCGCCGAAATCCCGAATGTCATCGATGAAATCCCCATCCTCGCCGTCGCCGCCGCATTGGCTGAAGGAACGACGGTAATTCGCGACGCCGCCGAGCTTCGCGTCAAGGAGACCGACCGCATTGCCGTGGTCGCCTCGCACCTCCGGGCGATGGGCGCCAAGGTCGAGGAATTTCCCGACGGCATGGCGATCACGGGTGGCGCTCCGCTCAAAGGCGCACGACTCCAGAGCCACCACGACCACCGAATCGCAATGGCCTTCTCCATCGCTGGACTTTTCGCCAGTGGGGAAACTGTAATGGAAGGCACGGACTGCGTGAATACCTCGTATCCCGGCTTCGAACAGACCCTTCGCGTGATGCAAAAGGGCGGAAAAATGAAACGCAAAACCCGTGAACTCACCGGCCTCAAGGGGACGGGTAAACCTGCCGTGCGTCCAGCGGCCACCGCCTAATGGTTGTCGCAATCGATGGTCCCGCCGCCTCTGGCAAAAGCAGCGTTGCCCGCAAACTCGCGCGCAGCCTCGGTTTTTCGTATGTGAATTCCGGCGCGATGTATCGTGCAGTGACCTGGGAGTTGCTTCGCGAGCAGATCGACCCCGCCCGCCCAGATCGTGTGGAGGCGGCTCTGGGGAGGATGAAACTCGACAGTGGTTTTTCGGAAAATGGGGATTCCTACATTCGCATCAATGCCGAAATTCCCGATCTCGAACTCCGTCAAATCGAGGTGAACCAAGCCGTGTCCGCCTACTCAGCGATTCCGGCCGTGCGCAATGTCATCGGCCAGCGGCTGCGCTCCATGTGCCAGGGGCTCAATGTCGTGATGGAAGGGCGGGACATCGGCACGGCGGTCTTTCCCGACTCGCCGCACAAATTTTATCTCGACGCCTCCCCGGAAATTCGCCGCCGCCGCCGCGCCGCCCAAGGCCAGGACGACAGCATTGAGCACCGCGACAAGCTCGACTCCACGCGCCGAGTTGCTCCGCTCTCCGTGGCCTCCGACGCCCATGTCATCGATACCTCGCACCTCGATATCGAGGGCGTTGTGGCTCACATTGCCGGCATCTTGAAAGGGTCAGGCATTCCTGCGGAATGACGATTGTTTACAATATTTTCTACAACCTCGCGAAGCTCCTCGCGCGGATCTTTTTTTCCATGCGGGTCATCCACCCCGAGCGCATGGTCGAGTCCGGACCGCTCATCATCGCGGTGAACCACTCGAGTTTTTTCGATCCCCCACTCGCGGGCATTTGCAGCCGACGCGGGGTTTACTACCTGGCCCGTAAGACGCTATTGAAATGGCCATTTTTCGGCCCGCTCTTTCCAGCGATGAATGTGATTCCTGTCGAGCGCGATGGAAATGACATGTCCGCCCTCCGCGAGGTCATCAAAAAAACCAAGGAGGGCAACGCCGTCGTTTTGTTTCCGGAAGGCACGCGATCGCTCGATGGGGGCTTGCAACCCGCTCGGGCAGGGATCGGCCTGCTCATTGCCAAAACGGGCGCTCCGGTCCTGCCGATGCGAATTTTCGGGGCTTACGAGGCATTTCCGAAAAACGCCAAGGGCCTTCGCTCCACGCAAATCACCGTGGTGCTCGGCGAACCGATTTATTTCACTCCTGCGGAGGTTGAAAATCCCTCCCGCGAGAATTATCAAATCCTCAGCAATCGGGTGATGGATGCCATCGCCGCCCTGAAAATCGAATGATCTCCGAGGAAAAACTCTCTGCGCCGCTTCCCTGGCTTGCCGCCCTGTCCGTGTTGGTCTGGCTTGCGGTGGTGGCCTTGCAACTTTTCATGCCCTCAAGCTCCGTCGTGGTCGAAACTCTCCCCGCTCCGGCGCCGGCGGTTTCTAAGTAATCCTCATGTTCAAGGACCACGACTTTCATTACGCGATGGAAAACACCCGAGTGGTGATGGCCCCTCACAGCGCGATCGAGACCTTTGGCACGACGCGGTTCCATTTCAATCTGGTGAGCGAATTGCTCGACGAGGTGGATACCGTTCGCGTCCGCACCGGCACCATCGAGGCGGAGCGGCCGCGCATTCTCACTGCTCAGCATTTCAGCAAGGTTCTCCTCGAGGGCTTCGGCGACGAGGCGCGCGAATTCGCCGAGTGGATGGAGTCGAATGCCTCGATGGCCAAAATCCTTCGATACGGATTTCAATTTCGAAAAACGAATTTCGCCGAAAAGATCGTGAAGGAACCGATGGATGCGGCGCTGGGGCGACTCGAGGAGGAGTTGAAACGCGGCGATGATCCTTTTGCCGCGCTGATCGCCGGGGTGGACGATGTCTGGGAGGTCTGCTTGTTGAAGTTCACCACAGAGATGATCCAGCGCTCCGCCGGCGAAAACATCGCCGAGTGGAAACGGCGTGGTCTCGCCTGATTTCGGGGTTTCCATTTTCGGAAGCCTGCGGGTAGATTTCGCCTTTCGCTTATGTTTTTGAAATCACTCACGATTTTGTTGCTCGTCGGGGGCATTCTTGGAGGCAGTGCCTATTTTCTCCACGAGCTTTATTACAAGGATAAGAAGCTCGATGTAATCGAGGAGACAGCCACGCCGACGCCCACGCCGGAGCCGACCCCTGATCCCTCCATCGCGGCCTTCGAGGCGATGAAGCCGGCCTTGGCGCAAAATACGATTCAGGCGCGCGATGCAGTCCTCCAATTCCTCGCCGCGCATCCGGACTCTCCGAAATCCGCCGAGGCTCGTGCGGTGCTTGGCCGAATCAATCTCGCCCTTTACCGCGATCCCGTCGCCACGCCGGCGAACATTGTTTACACTGTGAAAAAAGGCGACTCGCTCGTGCGCATCGCTTCTCAGAATAAAAGCAATGCCGAGTTGATCTACTGGGGGAATGGGCTCAGCTCGATCAATCTCCAGATCGGCCAGCAATTGCTCGTGCCTCAATTCGAGGCCGCTCTCGTGGTGGACCGCGCGAATTCGACGGTCACGATTTTCAACAACGGAGAGTTCTTCAAGGAATACCCCGCCGTTTCTCTCCAGATCGCCGGCACGAGCGCGATCGAAACCAAAGTCGTGGATCGCATGGCGCGCAAGGGGGAGGTTCGTGTGCCGTTTGGTCACAAAGATTATGGCGACACCGAGCGATTTGTCCTCCTCGGGGCTGGCGGTGCCACGATCAAGCCGACTCCAGCAGCACACGCCGACGGCTCCGCGCCGGTCATGCCAGCTGGAATTGTGCTCAAGCCCGAGGATTTCAGTGAAATCTATGTGCTCGTGAAAACCGGAACCCCCGTCACCATCAACTGACAAGCCATGAACAAGCAGACCCTGGATTTTGAAAAACCAATCGTCGAACTCGAGCAAAAGCTCGGGGAGTTGCTCCGCCAATCCGAGGAGCGCAAAATCGATCTCCGAAGCGAGATCGAGAGCATGCAGCGCAAAATCGAGGCCACCCGCGAGAGGGTTTACGGGAGCCTGACCGCTTGGCAGCGGGTGCAAATCTCGCGCCACATCGCGCGCCCTTTCTTCCTCGATTATGTCCGGATGGCCTGCACCGATTTTGTGGAACTCAAGGGCGACCGGCTTTTCGGGGATGATGCCTCCATGCCTGGCGGTCTGGCCACGATTGGCGGCATTCGTTGTGTGGTGATCGGCCAGCAAAAAGGGCGCGACATGAAGGAAAACCTCCTTCGCAATTTCGGGAGCCCGCACCCGGAGGGTTACCGCAAGGCCCTTCGCCTTATGCGCATGGCGGAGAAGTTTGGATTCCCGTTTGTGGCCTTTATCGACACGCCAGGCGCGTATCCCGGAATCGGGGCCGAAGAGCGTCACATCGCCGAGGCGATCGCTGTGAACATCCGAGACATGATGACCCTGCGGACTCCGATTATTTCCATCGTGATTGGCGAAGGTGGCTCCGGCGGTGCGTTGGGGATCGGCGTGGCCGACCGTGTGCTCATGCTCGAAAATGCCTACTACTCGGTGATCAGTCCTGAGGGGTGCGCAGCGATTCTTTGGAAGCATCGCAAACACGCTCCCGAAGCCGCTGAGGCTCTTAAACTCTGTGCTCCTGATCTTGTGAAAATGGGCCTCGTGGACGGCGTGATTCCCGAGCCGGCCGGCGGCGCCCATTGCGATCCTGAACAGGCCGCAGACAACATCCGGGCGACAATCGAAAAAGAACTCCAAGTCCTCTCCAAGACCCCGATCGAAAAACTCCTTTCGAGCCGCTACGAAAAATTCCGCCGAATGGGAGTCTTCGAGGAGTAAACCGCGATTCCGCCCCGGATGAGGATTTTTGACCGTTATGTAGCTTCCAGTGTGCTGGTGACAGCATTCATGGGCGTCTTGATTCTCAGCCTCGTCCTGGTTCTCGGGAATATTTTCAAGGAGCTCTTGAATGTCCTCGTCAATAACCCGGATGTCCCAATTTTAACCGTTCTGGCTTTCATGGCGCTCGTATTGCCATTTTCGCTGACCTTCACGATTCCGTGGGGCTTTCTCACCGCGATCCTCCTGGTGTTCGGTCGCATGTCCGCGGACAGCGAGTTGATCGCGCTGAAGTCGAACGGCATCAGCGTGCCGCGCATTTGCGTTCCGGTTTTCCTTATGGCGATCCTTCTCACGGGTGTTTGTTTTTGGATCAATATCGAAGTCGCCCCCCGCGCCGAACAGGCCATGAATCGAGCGATCGTCGATATCGCCACGAGCAATCCCACCGCACTTTTCCGGGCGGATGAGATTGTCGAAGCCTTTCCGGACCGACGCGTCTATGTCGGCGGCAAGGATGGCGACCGCTTAAAAAATATCCTTGTCTTCGAGATGGATGAGGACTTCCGGCCCACCAAAATGATCCATGCAATGGAGGGCGAGTTGACGCCCGACATCAAAAACTCGCGGCTTCTTCTCCGGTTGTTCGACGCGAGATTCGAGCAGCGCGACTCGAAAAATCCGAGTGATCTCACGAAAATCCAGCAGGGTATTGTCATGCAGGAGGGAGTTTTTCCTCTCGCTCTCGACCGTTTTTTCAAAAACTTCCAAAAAAATCGCAGACTTAGTTCTTACACGCTTGCCGAGTTGGTAGAGCTGATCAAAACGCTAGAGGGTATTAAACGTCTCGAGGCGCTTGTGGAGCTGAATAAACGCTTCTCCACCTCGCTTTCCTGCATCGCCTTCGCCCTGATCGCGATTCCGCTTGGCATCACGACGCACCGGAAGGAAACCTCGGTGGGATTTGCGCTCAGTCTCATCGTGGCTTTCAGTTATTTCTTTTTTATTCTGATGGCCGACACCTTTCGCGGAAAAGCCGAAGCCTTTCCCCAGGTGCTGATCTGGATTCCGAATCTCGTATTTTTCGGGCTCGGCACGGTGCTGTTCTTCCGCTTGTCGAAACGCTGAACCATGACGCCACGCCGCCTCCTGCTGAGGATTTTGTTTCTGGTCGCCGTGCTGGCGCTCTTGCTCCTTGGTGGATACTTCGCGTGGTTCCAATCCTGGCGCGCCGGTCAAATGCTCGACCTGGCCGCTCGTTCGGAAGTGGTGAAACTTCCCGCTGGGGAAATGGAATTCGCCGTGCGCGGATCCGGCGAGCCAGTCCTGATTTTTCACTCGGCTCCCGGCGGCTACGATCAGGCCCTCGCCCTCGGCGGTTTTTTAGAGGACGAGGGTTTCCAAATCATCGCGCCTTCCCGCCCGGGCTATCTCCGAACCCCTCTATCCACTGGCCCTGCGCCGGAAAACCAAGCCGAAGCGGTCGCCCAACTTCTGGACTATCTGGAAATTTCCCAAGCCTCCGTCATCGGGCTCGGTTGGGGAGCCTCGGCCGCGATCGAGTTTGCAAAAAATTTCCCGGATCGAGCCTCGGCGTTGGTGCTGGTTTCCGCCGCCACTTCGGAAACTCCGCCCGCCGCTGGCATTCCATTTCCCCAGGTTCTGGCTGATCAAGTCGGAGGCGATGCGGCTTCGGATTGGTTTTTAAAAAATGCGGCTCGCGATCCCGAGAGAATTCTCGGAACGGCGTTTGATCTCACCTCCTCGGGTGGTCCCGTCGAGCGCCTGGCTTGGATCGACAGTGTTCTTCAAGAACCCTCCGAGCTTGAGTTATTCCAAGACCTTCTCTCCTCGCTCGCTCCGCCATCGTCGCGAGAAATTGGAATGGAAAACGACCTCGCTCAACCCTTGCTCTCGATCCGATCATTGAAGACGCCCGCGCTTCTCGTTCAGGGAGCGAGCGACAAGGTGGTGCCGGCTGGATCGGGCGATCGCTCCCGTTTTGCTCCCGCTGAGGTTTTAACGCTGCCAAGCCAAGGCCACCTCGTTCTGCTCGGGCGCGGTGCGGCTGAAGCCTCTCAGCGCGTTGTCGATTTTTTGCGCCTTCACCCTTCCGCTGGAACTCCCGATGATTCGACCGATGGCAAATAAAACCCGGCTCACCAAACTCCCCGGCGGCCTTCGCGTCGCCACCTGCGAAATGCCCCACGCCGAAACGGCTTCGATGGGTGTTTGGGCTTCGGTGGGAGGTCGCCACGAACCGGCAAAACTCAACGGCATCTCGCACTTCATCGAGCACATGCTTTTTAAAGGAACCGCCCGCCGCTCCGCCCGACGAATCATGGAAGATATCGAGGGGGTGGGGGGCGACATGAATGCTTTCACGGCTGAAGAGCGGACATGTTACTACGCCACGGCGGCGGCCGAGCACTTCCCTCGCGTGTGTGATGTGCTTTGCGATCTCTACATGAATCCTCGCCTGGCACCCCGAGACATTGACCGCGAGCGGGGCGTTATCGCCGAAGAAATTTTGATGTATCAAGACGAGCCGTCCTCGCTAGTGGAGGAATTGCTCGAGGGAAAATTCTGGGAGGGCCATCCGCTCGGAAGGCCGATCACCGGCACTCTGCAAACCATCGAAGCGATGGATGCCGAGGCATTCCGCGCCTATCGGGCATCGCACTACAATGCCGCCAGCACGGTGGTGACTGCCGCCGGCAAAGTGGATCACGACAAAGTGGTGGATTCCGTCGCGCGGCTTTTAGAGGGGCTTTCCAAAAGCAAGCCGCCTGCGGCAAAACGATGCCCCGCCCCGACCGAGTCACCGCGAATCGCCACGATCGACCGCGACATCCAACAGACGCAGCTCTCGCTGGCATTTCCAGGATTCAGTCATTGCGACGAGCGCCGATACGCCGCGCTTCTTCTACATGTCGTTCTCGGGGCGAACGCCACTTCGCGGCTGTTCCAAGAACTCCGCGAGAAACGCGGCCTCTGCTACTCGGTGAGTTCGCACATCCTCACTCTCAACGATGGCGGCTACCTCGGCGTCTCCGCCGGACTCGATCGTCGCAATATCGAGAAATCCCTTTCGATCGTGCTTGCCCAGTGCGAGTCGCTTTCCAAAAAAAATCTCCCGGCAGCGGAACTCCGCCGCGCCAAGGAATACTCGATCGGGTCCGCGCGAATGTCGTTGGAACGGGCCTCCAGCCAGAACATGCGGCTCGGCGGTTCGATCCTCGCCCACGGCGAAATCATCGAGCCCGATGTCGTGAACGAACGAATCCGCCGGGTGACTGCCGATGAAATCCGCGAAGCCGCCCGTCAAATCCTCGATCCATCCCGCCTCACGTTAGCGATCGTTGGACCCAATCCTGATGTGAAGATGCTTCGTCGTCTTCTTAATGCATGAAGGGTGTGATTTTCGATTGGGACGGAGTGGTCATCGATTCCTCCGCCGAGCACGAGCGGTCTTGGGAAATCCTCTCAGAAGAAATCTCTAGGCCGCTACCCGAAGGCCATTTCAAGCGGGGATTCGGAAAAAAGAACGAAGTCATCATTCCGGAAATCCTCGGTTGGGCAAAGGATGCTGCGGAGATTCCCAATCTCGCGGAACGCAAGGAGACGATCTACCGCGCCCTCGTCCGAGATCGCGGTGTCCAAATCCTCCCCGGAGCCCGCGAGTTGCTCGAGGCCCTTCGCTCCGAGAAAATTCCCCGCGCCATCGGATCCTCCACGCCCCGCCAAAATCTCGAAGCAATTTTTTCCGTTACGGGGCTCGGGGAATTTTTTGATGCGGTTGTCTGTGGAGATGATGTCGCAAACGGCAAACCCGCGCCGGATGTTTTCCTGCTTGCCGCCCAAAAGCTCGCCCTGGCTCCTGCGGATTGCCTCGTGATCGAAGACGCCCACGCCGGCATCGAGGCCGCCCACCGTGCGGGAATCCCCGTTCTCGCCGTGGCCACGACGAACTCCCTCTCGGAATTGGATGCCGCCACCGGCGCCCTCGAGTCACTCGCCGGGGTGACCCCCTCCATGCTCCGTGAAATTCATTCGCGGGCCGCAGAGGGTTGACTCTCTCGGCGCTCGTTTTCGCCCCTACGCACATCGTCAATTTGTTTTTGACACGAAAATTCGAACGGCTAGCTTCTGCCTTCCCATTGGATGGGGGAGATGACACCAACTGCTCGCCGACTTGTGCGGGCGGTCAGCGTCCTCGCCTCCAACCACGGGAGACATAACCACGCGGATCGAAGCGCGAACGATGCGGCCCTAGCCGCCAGATGCCCATGTAGCTCAGTTGGTAGAGCACGTCCTTGGTAAGGACGAGGTCACCGG
>ERZ889217.42-NODE-42-length-74039-cov-10.791860_pt1 | contig 74039 bp, 79 predicted proteins | sample MGYA00521098_ERZ889217 | MGnify/ENA primary metagenome ERZ889217 (study PRJEB32303, sample SAMEA104408613) | aquatic metagenome | biome: Brackish water; feature: Pelagic; material: water | place: Baltic Sea | collected 2014-06-10T22:04:00 | depth 2,362 m ... | reverse complement strand
AGCGCTTGCTTCACACGCAAGAAGTCGCAGGTTCGAACCCTGCATCGCGCACCATCCAGTATCTCGGTTAAATAAGAGTTGCGTTTTTTGGTTGTTGGAAAAAAAGTAATAATCATGAGCGGCAAAGTGCCGAACTTCCCTCAACTTTAAATGCGGTTTCTCCCTATGAACATCAAACAACTCATCCTTGTCTTGCTAGCTGCTGGAACGGTTTACCTCGGTCTCTACGTTGTGAACCTTTCTAAAGAAAATAGAGCCTCAAAGGCTTCGGCAGAGGAACGCTACGGTGTAGTATTCAGTCTATCAGGGTACGCAGAATTACGCGGGCGTCCCAGAGCTGATTCGATGTTGATGATGCAAATCCTCAACGATGTGCCCCTACAAGTGCTAGGCGAGGAAGGTGAGTGGGTCAATGTGCGCACGGAAACTGGACGCACGGGCTATGTAAGAAAATCCGATTTTCGTTACTAATGTGAGAAACCGCATTTCAAAAAATGAACACTGGATTTTTTTAGGGGCGATAGCTCTCTATCTAGGGCTTGCCCTCTTCGTAGTTGGAGTGATCAGCATGCGAAATCCTCCAAGTTCGATCTCAGTGGTTGCAATGGATGACGCCCCCTGGATCAGCCAAGATGCGGCGTTGATTTTGGAAACGCCTTCCCTCGTTGGTTCTGGGGAAGTGAAATAATTCACTCTTAGCGGATCAATCCCCAGCGCTCGCTGAAAGGCCAATACACCAACAACCCTCGACCTGCCACATTGCGCTCCGGGACGCCGCCCCAATCCCTGCTGTCTCGAGAGTGGTAGCTATTGTCACCAAGGGCGAAGTAGTTTCGTGGAGGGACTGTGTAGGTGGCTTCGGGAGACCCAAGAAAGCGGAACGAGGGACCATTGTGACCATTGTTCGAGTATCCTTGGTAAGCATTCTTCATGCTCATCACGCGCTGAAGCACAAACATGCCGGGGATTTCGCCATTGATAAACAAAGTTGGCGGGGAAATCCGCAGGGTTTGCCCGGGAAGACCGCAGAGGCGTTTGATGTAATGCTGGGAGCCCATGGCGGGATCAAGGCCGTTTTCGATTTCACGGATGCCAGTGGTTTTAAATACAAAGACATCTCCTAATGCTGGTTTCACGAAGTTGTAGCTAACCTTATCGACAAAGATCTGGTCTCCGGTGTCCATGTGACCACGTGCGATCACATCCCCGGCGCTGAATTCCCGTCCGGGCACCACATGAAAATACCGGACAAGCGGGTCGCGTGGAACAAACAGCGTGTAGGAGACATTGCGGCAGCTGATTGTCGTAAATGTGAAAAAATTCAAATATGTGCGCTCTTGGAGGGAAACAACGACATCTGTCGCGGCTGCGCGGAGATCGAAATGATGGCGCCCACGGACCACAAGATCGAAGGCACGCACCAAGAGGTTTGGCGGTGGCGTGTCTGTGGGTACTCCCACAATGCCATAGAGGGTAGGTTGCATCGAGCCGGTGGGAATGCGAAAGGGCTGGAGCAAGTAGGCTTTAACTCCGGCAGCAATCACGATTGCCACAAGGATGACTTCCACGTTTTCACGGATCCACGAGTGCTTGAGCGGAGGAACCGCTCTCTCAGCAAGAGTATTGATGCTTTGCACCACACGATCGATCGTGTGACGGTCACGCGAGCGGATAGCTCCCTTTAATTCGTTGATCAGGCCCTCGAGATCTTCACGGTGGGGATCGGTCAGGATGTCCTTTTTATAGGCCAAAAATTTCCGTGCACCGTGGAGGTAATGCTTCGCTTCTTTAATGTACCGTGGCGTGAGAAAAAACATGGTGAGGGTGGGGGATCGAAATCAACTGGTTCTGAGGACCTGCACAAAAGCCTCTTGGGGAATATTCACCCTGCCAACAGCTTTCATGCGTTTTTTGCCCTCTTTCTGCTTCTCAAGAAGTTTTCGTTTGCGCGTGATATCGCCACCGTAGCATTTCGCGGTCACATTCTTGCGCATGGCACTGACGCTCTCACGGGCAACGATTTTTCCGCCGATAGCGGCCTGAATGGCGACTTGGTAGAGCTGTTGAGGGATGACCTCCTTGAGTTTTGCGGCCAGCGCACGGCCGCGAGACTCTGCTTTTTCACGGTGCACGATCGAGGAAAATGCATCCACAGGCTCATTATTGACAAGCATCTCGAGTTTCACAAGTTTGGCGGGTTTGTATCCAGCTTGCTCGTAATTCATAGAACCGTATCCACGGGTGATGGATTTCATTTTATCCACAAAATCGACCAGGATTTCATTGAGAGGCAATTCAGTGGTGAGCATGACCCGCTTGGTGTCAATGGATTCAGTATGGCTGACCTCTCCACGCTTTTCCATGACGAGCTGAAGAATCGGTGAAATGTATTCATTGGGCACCATCACAAAGCATCGCACCATCGGTTCGCGGATTTCATCGATCACACTCGGGTCGGGCAACTGGTCTGGGTTGTCAATGCGGAGCACTTCGCCATTGGTGCGCTGAACCTCGTAGATGACAGAGGGATAGGTGGCTATGATGTCCATATCGAACTCACGGCGCAGGCGCTCGAGGATAATCTCCATGTGCAGGAGGCCAAGGAATCCACAACGGAACCCAAAGCCAAGCGCGACACTGGATTCAGCCATGAACTGGAAGGCGGCATCGTTAAGTTGAAGTTTCGCCATGGCAGCCTTGAGACGTTCGAAATCAGCGGTATTGATCGGATAAATCCCACTGAAAACCATGGGTTGAACGACTTGGAAACCGGGAAGGGGTTGCTCTGCGGGTTGGCGGGCACCCGTCAACGTGTCGCCGACTTTCACTTCCGAGGAGGTCTTGATGTTTGCGATGACATAACCAATGTCGCCGGCAATCAGTTTCTCCCGAGCAAAATATTTTGGCTGCTGGGGTTTGAAAACACCGACCTCCTTGACTTCGTAGCTCGAGTTGGTGGACATGAGTTTGACTGGATCACCGGCCTTCACTGACCCCTCCATGACTCGTGTGTAGATCACGACGCCGCGGTAGGTGTCAAAAAATGAATCGAATGTCAGGGCGCGCAAACGGGATCCTGGATCGCCGGTAGGATGCGGGATGCGATCGACGATGGCTTCAAGGATATCCTCGATCCCGATTCCAGCTTTTGCGCTCGCCAAAATTGCCTCCTCGGCAGGGATGGCCAAAATGTCCTCAAGTTGTCGTTTGGCCATTTCGACATCCGCATTGGGAAGATCGATTTTGTTTATGACAGGAATGAGTTTAAGGCCTTGCTTCTCGGCGAGGTGGACATTTGCCACCGTCTGCGCCTCGACTCCTTGAGCGGCATCAATGATCAGGAGGGCGCCTTCACAAGCAGCCAGGGAGCGGGACACCTCGTAAGAAAAGTCCACATGTCCAGGCGTGTCGGAGAGGTTCAGCTTGAAACGTTGACCATTTTTCGCCGTGTAATCCATAGCGATCGGGTGCGCCTTGATCGTGATGCCACGCTCACGCTCGAGATCCATGGCATCAAGAAGTTGCTCTTGGGATTCACGTTTTTGAATAGTCCCGGTAGCCTCAAGAAGACGATCGGAGAGCGTTGTCTTTCCGTGGTCGATGTGAGCGATGATGCAAAAGTTGCGCGTGTTTTCTATGGCCATGAAAAGGCTGCGGAATATCGGGCAGCGGATGCTGCCGGTCAATCCTGCGTTCGTTTTCTCATAGCGGAATACTAGGGGGATGGACTATGTGATTGAATGCCACAAGATCCTATGCCTTCTGAAAATCAGTCTCCAGAGACAACAGCTTCCTTCCACTTCAATGCCAAGGTTGCTCAGATGCTCGCTATAATCCTCCTTGCGCTCGCGATGCCGATCACCATCGCTGTCCTGGGGTTTTTGGAAATAAGGAAGAAATCTCACGTGGAGAACTCCCAAACCATTGCTGAACCACCTGGTTTGCGAGCTGCATTTGAGCATGCAGCGGATGCCTCATGGAAAGCACCCCAAGGTCTAAGCTCCTCATACAGACGCTTCGAACTCACTAGTCAGAGCCAAGAAGAGTGCCTTCGGATTTATCCCATGGTAAAAGAAGCAGCAGCCAACTTCGGTGCCTTGGTGGTAACGGCGGAAAGCAATGATCCTGATGCTGTGCGATGGATGGCACAACTCCCGGCGGATAGCGCCATGGAGTTTGAGGATATATTGGAATCTCTTGGGTTCAGCGGCCCCCAACACAAGACGCACGATCCGAAAGACGGGCCAGTGTTTTACGAACTCCAGATCCGCAGCGCAAAGTGAATGAGGGCATTACTTTAAAAATCCACAGCTTCACACGCTATTGAATTTCTAAAGCAATATATTGAGATTCATTGCATTCCTTAGATCTCAACTATCTGTTACATATATTATGTGAAGTTATTGTTATCCCGATAATGCAGCGCTGATTGACACGGTGTGAATAACTTTCGAACAACCTCCACAACCCCGGTTGAAAGCCCGTTAAAACGAGCAACCGGGTGGAGATATTCACAGAAGGCTCAAGCGAGAACCTTCTTTTGGAGATAATCAAACAAGGAAACCAACCCCTCGCTGCCTTGGGCGCTGATAGGAATTACCTTTAACTTCGGGAACCGTTGCTTGAATGCCTTAAGATGGTCGACAGCCTCATCGAGGTCCATCTTGTTGGCGATGATACAAGCCGGCTTGGCCGCAAGTGTCGGATCGTAAAGTTTGAGCTCCTTGCGGAGCTGCTGGTAATCGTCGATCGGGCTCCGTCCCTCGCTGCCCGCCATATCGAGGACATAAAATAACGTTTTGCAACGAACGATGTGCCTGAGGAATTCGTGCCCCAAGCCGCGGTTTTCGTGAGCCCCTTCGATAAGCCCAGGAATATCGGCAATTGTCGCACGCTTGTATTCAGGAAGCTCGACCACACCCACGAGTGGATGAAGGGTCGTAAAAGGATACGCCGCCGCCTTCGGCCGGGCTGCAGACACCACCCCCAGGAGTGTGGATTTTCCGGCATTTGGATATCCCACAAGCCCGACATCGGCAATCGTGCGGATCTCAAAGACAAACCACCCTTCCTCGCCAGAATACCCTTTGGTGTGCTGGCGGGGCACACGGTTTGTTGACGATTTGAAATGCGTATTGCCCTTGCCGCCGTCACCACCTTTGCAGAGGAGAAATTCTTGTCCCGGTTCGCTGAGGTCGACGATCGGCTCCTCTTCGACTTCGTCGCGCTGATCTTGTCCTGCACGATAGACCACTGTGCCGATTGGCACCCGAACATAGGTCACCTTCGAACTCCTGCCGTGCTTGTTTTTTCCCATGCCATGCGCACCACGTTTGGAACGGATCAAGGGCTCGAAAAAAAGTGCGACAAGGCTGGCCACATCGTGATCTGCGACAAGGACGATATCTCCACCCTTGCCACCATCCCCGCCATCTGGCCCTCCATGTGGAATGTATTTTTCTTTGCGAAAACTGCAGCATCCATTGCCCCCGTCGCCGGCCTTGGCATGGACACGGATTTCATCGACGAATTTCATGTGTGGCGCAAGGTGCACCAGGCCCGCCTGCAAGTCGACCTCGATTTTATAAAGACGCTTCCTGATTTGAACTCTTCATCCGATTTCCCGGGAAATGAATGTCGTAAACAACCCCACCTCCCTTGCCTGCGCCAGGCCGTGGTTCAATCCCCAGAGACCGATAAGCTTTTTCCAGTTCCTGGGGATTGTTCCGTAGTTCTGGAAAGAGTCTCTTCAAGCGTTCCTTCACCCAGCGTTTGGCCATCCGGTTTTCCATTGGCGCCAATTGCTCTGCGGCACCTCCACTCAGATAGTCCAAAAAAGGGATTCGCACTTGCGTTACGGTTCGTCGCCGTTGGATATCAGCGCCCGTTTTTCAAAACGCCGCCGAAAGAGTGGCAATGTGAGCCAATAACTCAGCAACGCTGCCGGAGCTGAGAGAAAGAACGAGCCGACAAGTATTGGAAGGCCCAAACCAAAAAACGTCGACCACTTCATCAGATCATGGAAGCTAAACTTCAAATGGGCCGCTGTTGGTTGAAGTTTGCCGAACATCCCCAAAAGCCTTTCTCCGATTGTGTATTCGATTTCCAGCAAGACTGGCCAGATGGGAGTAACCACATCGTGTAACGATACGGCGATCACTGCGGCAATCGGATTGCAGCGGAGCACATACGCCAATGCCAGGCAAAGGAGGGTCTTCAAACCGAAGAGCGGCGTGAACCCAACAAACATCCCGATGGCCACCCCGCCAGCAAGCGCATGCGGCGCATCATGGAGACTCAAGAGTTTCCCGCAGAGGGAACGAAAATGCGCGGCTATCTTACGAAGCATGGCGACATTTCATAACAATCCTTCTTTATGAACAAAGCCAAATCCCCAATCACGCTGTTTTCTTAAAGCATTGCCCATGATCTTGACTCGCTTACTGGAGATCCCCATTACTCCCGCCCAGGCAAAAATGAGTCAGAATTCCTCCCCCAACCCTTCCCCGCGCGTGCTTGGCATCGATATCGGAGGCAGCGGGATTAAGGGTGCTCTCGTAGACACCCGCACGGGAACCCTTGCCAACAGAGCGTTTCCGCCTCCCAACGCCACGCCCGTGCCGTCCTGAGGCTGTGGCTGAAATTCTCGCACAAATCGCAGGCCATTTTGATTACTATGGCTCTGCAGGCATCACGTTTCCGGGCATCGCAACCAATGGGGTCATCTATTCAGCTACCAACGTCGATTCCTCATGGCTTCGCACCGGTGCAGCCAAATTATTCCAGAGCTATGTTGGGGGATCCGCAACGGTAATCAATGACGCTGATGCCGCTGTTTATGCAGAAATGCGCTTTGATGCAGGCAGAGAGCGTTCCGGCGTGGTCATTATGCTTACTTTTGTCACAGGAATAGGCTCCGCTATTTTTTATAACGGCGTCCTTCTTCCCAATACCGAGTTGGGGGCTCTTCAACTCCGCGGCAAGGACGCCGAACTCCGCGCCTCGGAACAAGTTCGCAACCAAAAAGACATGTCCTTCAAAAAATGGGCTGGCATTGTCTCCAAGTTTCTCGCCTCCTTGGAAAAACTCTTCTCTCCGGAGCTTTTTATTATAGGTGGAGGTATCAGTAAAAAAGCCGATAAATTTCTCCCTCACCTTCAAGACAAATCCGACGTCCATATTGAAGCAGCCAGAATGCAAAACAACGCTGGAATCATCGGCGCCGCATGCCTTGCGAAGATTCGCGCTTGATCTTCCCAGAACAATCGGTCACCTTGCGCCTCCTTCAAGCGGGGTCTTAGCTCAGTTGGTAGAGCGCCTCAATGGCATTGAGGAGGTCAGGGGTTCGAATCCCCTAGGCTCCACCACCCAGCTCCTCCATGGCAGGTCACAATAAATGGTCGAAGATCAAGCGCCTCAAAGCGGTGCTCGACTCAAAACGCGGCAAAGTCTTTTCACGCTATGCCAAAGAAATTGCGGTGGCTGTTCGTCTCGGCGGCTGTGATGCCTCAACGAATCCTCGCCTTCGTAGTGCCGTTCAAGCCTCTCGTGCCGCGAATATGCCCAATGACAATATCGATCGCGCGATCCGCAAAGGCACTGGCGAGGGCGCTTCCGGCAATGCCGTCGAGGAACTTGTCTACGAAGGATACGCTCCTGGCGGGGTGGCCCTCCTTATCGAAGCCTCCACAGACAATAAAAACCGTACCGCTCCAGACTTGCGCTTGGTGCTTGGAGACCATGGCGGCAATCTCGCCTCATCTGGCAGCACCTCCTACCTGTTTCAACGGGTTGGTCATATCGAACTTCAAGCTCCCTTAACCGAGGAGGATCATCTTCTTGAAGTGCTCCTCGAAGCAGACGCTGGAGATTGCACCCATCAGGATGGTGTTTTTTATATTACCACCCCGCCGGACAAACTGTTCGCCGTTCTCGATGCTCTCCGCTCTGCCGGCTTTAACGCTCCAAGCGGCACGCTGACTTACGAACCACAGACCACGATCACTGTCGATGCCTCAACCGCCAAGCAAGTCGAAGAACTTTGCGACGCCCTTGAGGAACTCGACGATGTCCTTCAAGTGCACAGCAATCATGAGCAATCAGGGGAATCGTGACGCCCCCTTCACTCAACTTTTACGGATTGCAGAAGAAGTATTGCAATCCCTCCGGAGTGCACTCCCCCACCCGCTCCAACGCCAACTCAACGCCGTTCCCATACTGCTTGAGGATCTCCCCTCCTCCGCTCAAATAAAAGATGGCATCGCAGACAATCAACTTGGCCTCTTTGTCGGGGCACCTGTTGGGGAAACCCACTCCACTCATCCCCCGCGCATCATCCTTTGGCTCCGTAACCATTGGGATATGTGCAATGCGATTGAATCTGACTACCGCGCTGAGGTCCGCACCACGCTCCTTCACGAATTAGGTCACTTCCTCGGGCTCGATGAAGCCGAAATCAATGAGCGTGAACTCCAGTGATCTTTAAGGCTTGCAAAAAAACCGATCCCAGATCAAATTCCCTAACTCTTTCCACTGACCCTATCGTCCAGCGGTTAGGACACTGCCCTTTCACGGCGGTAACACGGGTTCGAATCCCGTTAGGGTCGCCATTTTACTTTGTATTTTGGCATTTTTTATGTTCCTCACTTGTGTGGAACTAATTTTTTTCGTACTACCGGGGTTCAGAACAATTACCCCACTTCCAAGAAAAAAATCCTAGTCTTTGAGGATCGTTCTGAGCATTGAGGTTGGTGAATTCATGGATGGTTCAACCCAAGCAAAATCTGCCGTTATGCATTTTCCCAATCCAAGAAGCAATTACCGATCGGCTATTATTGCAATAATTTAGTAATGTTTATTTAACAATGATTGGCAGCCCTTTAATTCTTTTAACAACCCCCTGTTAGTACCAGTTTTTGTGATTTCACCATTCCATGTCATGGCCAAGCCGGTTGGGCCAATATGCAATTTGAACTGCACTTATTGCTACTATCTTGAAAAAGAGAAACTCTATCCGCGTGGAGTGGATTTTCGCATGTCACCAGAGGTGCTTGAGGCATTCATTCGTGACTACATTTCTCTTCAGGATTCCAGTGAGGTATCGATGGTTTGGCAAGGAGGGGAACCCACACTGATTGGGCTCGATTTTTTTGAGAGCGTTGTGGCATTACAAAAAAAATACGCCAATGGTCGGATTGTTAGAAATGCCATTCAGACAAATGGCACAAGGCTTGATGATGCATGGTGCCGCTTTTTCAAAGCCAATCATTTCCTAGTGGGGGTGAGTATAGATGGCCCCCCTGACTTACACGACGTGTATCGTTTGGACAAAGGTGGCCAACCGACTCTTGATAGCGTCATGGCTGGAATCACTCTCCTGAAACAGTACGGAGTTGAGTTCAACACGCTCACTGTGGTTTCAGCCACCAATGTGAAGCATCCGCTCAAAATTTATGAATTCCTTAAGGATCAAGGATCCGGCTTTCTCCAGTTTATCCCATTGGTGGAACGTGAACTCAGCGGTGTATCAGAGAAATTCGCGCCACCGCCTGAATCCGGTGAATCTCCCCGTGAGGTGACCCCCTGGAGTGTCCCGCCAGTGGCTTATGGTGAGTTTCTTTGTACAATCTTCGATCACTGGGTACGTCATGATGTTGGCAACGTTTTTGTGCAGATCTTTGATGTGGCCTTGGGCATATGGAGCGGCCAGGGTTCGAGTCTTTGCGTGTTCCAAGAAAATTGCGGCCGCGCCCTCGCTCTTGAGCACAATGGCGACCTCTACTCCTGCGACCATTATGTCTATCCAAAATTCCATCTCGGAAACCTTCTGAATAAATCTCTTGGCGCGATGGTTGAGTCGCCCCGCCAACAGGAATTTGGACAAGCCAAATCCGCCACCCTTCCAAAATATTGCCTCCAGTGTGAAGTTCGCTTCGCCTGCAATGGGGAGTGTCCCAAACATCGCTTTGCAAAGACTCCTGATGGTGAGGAGGGGCTTAACCATCTCTGTGAGGCCTACAAAAAGTTCTTCACTCACATCGATAAACCAATGCGTGCGATGAGCGCCCTACTTCGCTCAGGGCGCCCGCCTGCTGATATTATGCGATACAAGCTATAAGGGGGGGGGCAGGCACATCCTATCCTATAAGACGCTCAGGATTATAATACTCCGCAACAAGTGCCGCCGGACAATAAAAGGAAGTCTCGAGGAAGAACAAAAATCCAATCCCTCAGCAAGCGTCTTTTCATTTTATACTAAAAGCCAAAGTGAACCATACGCTCCTAGAATAGAAAATAACGGAGCACGCCTGTGATTACCCCTGAAATTTCCGTAGTGGCCATGGGGTGGCCATTGCGAATTTCAAGGTGTTGCCGGACCGAAGGAAATCGTTCGCTTGGTGCCGCCCGATGCCGGAATGTTGTAGGTATGGCTCCACGTTCGGTTTGTAGGATTAAAATTTGTCTGCCAGAAATCCTTTCCGTGCACACTCTGATCCAGCGGTTGGCCGTCGATGCGGAGTTCGAACCCCTTGTATGAATTGAGGTGCGAAATTGTTACAGGGACAAAGGAAACCCCGCCCTCAAGGGTGAACTCGGCCCGGTTATTAGTGGCTGCGATTTGAATGCCTGGATAGATGCCAGAAAGTTGCCCAGTGTTTGGAACAACCTGAAGATCGCCCCCGGCGGCCTGGCGGTGGACGAGTTGCCAACTATTGGGCGTCTTTTTCAGGGCCTCACGCAATGCGGCATTTGTCCCGTAATAGTGTGCCGCCTCCCGGGGCGGAAGGACCAGTTCTATGGTGGCTTCCACAAAATCTCCCGGCTCGAACCTCTTGAGAGCTAGCGGGGGAACGATATCGATGGTTGACGCGGTGAAATCCGGACCTCGATTGATCCCGTGCTCGGCGACCAGCGGAGGCACATCATGCCCACCGAGTTTCGCCTTCCACTCTCGGATAATGAACCCACGGTTCGCCCTCGTGCCGATCTCGTTCTCCGGCACAAATGCATCATGAAGCGAAACCCATGGCGCTTGACCGGTCATCTCGATTGGTTCGCCCTTGTATTCGTTCCCCCCCCATCGGGCATTCCACTGTTTTCGAACTCCCTTTTTGTCGCCAAGCGCGTATTTTTTTTCACGTGTCGACAGGTAGGAGTCGGCACCAACTTGGAAGATGACAAAGCGGGAAAAATCGACCGGCTTGGTCACATTCATCTTGAGGCGAAATGTGGCGGTCACCAAGTCATCCGTCCGTGAAAGGAATACTTGCTCGGTGAAAAGAATCCCAGTGTCGTTGATTTCGCCGGTATAAACGGCATCGGTCAAACAGGGGCCGAATTTTTGGATGGTTGACTGGACTCTGGAATGCGCAACACGCTTGCCTTGGGGATCAAAGAAGCGGAAGAAGTCCCCTCCTCCATGGTTGTGCGTCCAGTCCCATTGTCCACCTGTCGTCATTGAGGGAACCATCAGTGGACGCACGTCGGTGATCGTGCAGGACGCATTGGCCTGTTCGGGATCATAGCAGATGCTTTCTCCCCATGCTCCAATTGCAGCCTGCTCCCAGAGTTGATTCGTGCCCCAACCGATCAAACTGAGTTGGGAGTGGGATGCTGATGGAACTCTACCCCAATGTCCGTAGGCGATCCGCAGCTCCAGATCGATCGATTCCCCTTTTGGTACAAAGATCTGCCCGATGCCATGGAACCAGATTCCTGAATACACGCCACCCTTCGGATGAACATGCCAATTTTTGCTTAACTGCACAGGAAGCCCTGTAGGATTTCCCTCGTCGTCGCAAAGAATCGCTGAGATGCCCGTCACCGGTGATCCCAACCTCTGCCGGAATCCGCCATTAGACACATTCTTATCAAACATAAGACGCACCAAACGATCTGCTGGGCTTGCATTAGTGATCTTTAATTTGACACGCTCCATTGCGTCATTCGAAGGATTGTTTCCTCCTGGAGGAGGAGTCGGCTCAACTTGGTTAAGGTCCACGGCGAACCAGCCAGTGCCATAATCGAACGCCACTGGACAACGATTCCCATTGGCAACCTCGTTTGCCGTCACCTGAATACCATCGGGCCCGGGAGATGAATCCATTGTGGAGGGATTTACCGCTACAGAAACCCCCTCCCACTGGGGCCAACTCCATGCTTGACCAGAGGGGAGATGCCACACGGATTGCATGGTCTTTCCTTGGGATTCGAAGTTCATCCTCAGGGTAGCTGCAGTCCACTTTTCACTGATTCGATTTTGGGATGAAGGAATATCCGAACGGAAAATCCATTGTTTCAAAGGGGATAGTGAATCCATGCGCCCCAGGCGGTGATTAAACAATTTCCTGATCACATCGCCACTCAATGGAGTGCCGTGAAATTGAATTTCATCCACAGCGCCGTAAAACCGATAAAGGCGATTATCTCTACTCGCAATATCTTGTCTGTCGCCGAAAGTAATGCCCGCCGGGTGCGGTGGGCGCGGACGCCCAACCTTTTGCTCCGCAGAAAGAGCACCGTTCAAAAACAACCTCAACGTTTCGCCGTCATAACTCACGGCGAGGTGATTCCATTGCTCGTTGAGCAACTGGGCATCGCGGTTGCCTGCGCTAAAAAGGTTTTCGACTCCACCGCCAATATTGACAGCCGCTGTGGGAGCACCATTCCGATCGATTGAGATACCGACATGACCATCCACCCCTTCGTTCAAATGGGTGGAAAGCAACGTTGGAGCTCCATTGGATTCGGAAAAATCGGAAGGGACAAACACCCAGAAGGAAAGCGTAAAGACACTGGGAATCGTGAATTCCTCAGGCTTGAGATCCAGACGTGTGGTTTTGGTCAATCCGCACCCGCCCTCAAGCAATCCGAAGGAAGTCTCTCCATCAGCGATCGGCAACAATCCGGGCCGAATCATCATCTTCAACCCCAGACGATCGCTCCAGGCAGCCACTTCCAAGCGCGATTCCTGATTCAATTCAGCGCCATCGTCGGCCTTGAATATCAGATCGGTCACATCGAAGCGCTGAAGGAAAATGCCTGATTCGATCAGCCGGGGGCCAGTGAAACGCGAGGGCGTCTTTGAGCCTGATGCACGAAATGTTTTCCCATTGATATCTAGTTCGATTCCGAGTTTCGCTGGCGGCAGGGAACCAACTTGTATCTCTGGGGTTGCTTGTCCAAAATGTGGAATCGTTAGCGTTGGGGTATCCAAAACCATCCCGTATTGACCTGATTTTACGCACAACTGCCATAGAGCATGTCCGACAGGCATTGGGTGTCCTGCCCTCCACCAGTAAGTTGTTTTATCTCCGGGTTGAGAAAAGAATCTCTCAAAATTGGGGGCAGGAACTGACTTCACATCTGATAAGCCTATGCTAATTGAAGCAAATAACATAGCAAGAATCGCGGCGATGCTGCGGTTGAGAAATATCATGAAAAAATAGTGGAGGTAGGAAAAAATCTCGGTCTCTGTAGCACAAAGATTCTAGCACCGCTCCAACTAAATCAGCTGCATTTCATTTTATACATTGCCGACGGCTGTCCTCTGTCTTGAAAGATCCCAAGCTTCGATGTGTGATAACGGAGCGCGGGCGTGTATTTTATTCGCTTCAATGAACTCCACACTTTCAATCCGTCGCAACTGTCTTCTGGGCGCTTTTCTCGGTGATACCCTGGCCATGCCAGTGCATTGGTATTATGATCGTGAGGCCTTGAGCAGAGACTATGGCCGCGTCACCGGATTGGTCGCCCCAAAGAACCCGCATTCGGACAGCATCCTCTGGAGATCGACCTATGAGCCGATCAATGCCAAAGGGGACATTCTTCATGAGCATGCCATTTACTGGGGGCGCCATGGTGTGCACTACCACCAATTCCTCCGGGCTGGCGAAAACACGCTAAATATGCAACTCGCTCTCGAGTTGCTGGCATCGCTCCGTGATCGAGGTTCCTACGAAAGAGCGGACTACCTTCAGCGCTACATCGCTTTCATGACCACTCAGGGCCGACACCACGATACCTATATCGAGGAATGCCACAGGAACTTCTTCACCAAATATGCTCGTGGCAAAAATCCGGAAACGTGCGGCGCTGAGGATATCCATATTGGTGGCTTGGCCCATGTTCCGATCCTTGCCGTGTGGTATTGCGATGATGAATCAAAGGCCTTGTCTTCAGTGCATTCTCATGTGCGCGTGACGCACAGCGGGGAACTCGTGGAATCAGCGGCACGTGATCTCACCAAAGTGCTCCTTTCGATCCTCCATGGGACTCCTGTCCGGAAGGCTATCGAACAACACTGCACCGGCTGGGTAGGTCGCAAAAAGTTGGCCTCTTGGTCCGCGCGCCCCGATGAGGAGGTGATCGGTCGCATCATGAGTCCGGCGTGTTACCTGCAGGACGCATTTCCAGCCGCACTTTATCTTGCATGGAAATATGCCGACAACCTTCAGGAGGCGCTTATTGCGAACACCAATCTAGGCGGAGACAATTGTCATCGCGGCATCGTTGTCGGGTCAATTCTCGGGGCAGGTGGATTACCCATTCCCGAAGACTGGAGAAAGGGCCTCCTGTGCGAAACTGCGCTGGCAGGGCTTTAAAGCAAAGAATTGATCGCCCCCTCAAGGAAACACCTCACTCGATCGGTGTCCGTGTCGATTGCAACCTGCCATTGCATGAAACGCCTAACTATCCTTGCCATGAGTACCCTCACTTCACTTGCCACAGACATTTCCGCCCTGATGATTACTAGTGAGGACTTTTGCCCTTGCGGCCGCAATCCCGCTAGATTCACTGGCGAGGGACGAGACATCAACCCGCAACTCGAGATCGCCGACACCCCTCCAAACACAAAAAGCCTAGTCTTGGTCATGGATGATCCAGATGCACCGGCGGGGACTTTCACCCATTGGCTGCTGTGGAACATCTCCCCAACCACAACGACCCTTCAAAGAGAAGCACTCCCCGCAGGCGCAATCAACGGCAAAAACGATTTTGGAACCTCCACCTATCGAGGGCCGAAACCTCCCTCTGGAAAGCACAGGTATTTCTTCCGTGTCTATGCTCTGGACACACTGCTTGACCTTGTTGCGGGCTCTGATCGTAAGGAACTAGAATCCGCCATGAAAGGGCATATCCTTGCCGAATCAGCATTGGAAGGCACCTTCTCCTCTAAAAATAAATAACAGCGCCGAAAGTCAAAACTGTGCTGTTCCGACAATTTGTTCAGAATCTTTCGAAAGAGCTCGGCTAAAGAAAAAAAGCGCTGCGATCACGTTACTCGAGGAAGGTGACTTCGCCGGTTGCTAGATCTTGAATGCAACCAATATTTGTCGCGAACTCCACGCTTCCAAGCACATCTTTATCCACGATGCTTCCTGCAAGACGGGCGCTAAATAGATCCCCAATTCCTTGATCAAATAAAAGTTCTGACGAAGCACGAGAATCAAGGCAGCTGACCACCACAGCGAACGGCTTTTGTCCACCGCTCGTCGCCTTGGCTTCAGCAAGCAAGTCGCGCCGTTTGGTTGCCCCGCTAAGAAAGCGTTTATTTCCTGCCTTAAGTTCCGCACTGGCAAGCTTGTCCTCCTCCGCCTCCTCTCTTAAGCAGTCCATCGTGCCCCGATTCTCAACCCATCACTCGCTCTCGCTACCCACCCCCTCACTGCCTGGTCCGATCGACTTGGAAGCGACGCTAAACAGTGGGCAGGTCTTCCATTGGTCAAGGAGACCCGACAATTCCTGGTTCGGGGTGGTAGGAGACATGGCTGCACAGGTCTCCCTGCAGGATCAAAATCTCGTTGTCCACTCGGGCGAACCGGACCGGCTTTCCCACTTCTTTGCCTTGGACCATCCTCTTGATGAAATTTATGCGGCGTTCCCACGCGAGCCAATGAGTCTGGCCGCATTGCAGTCTTGTCAGGGTATACGTATTCTGCGGCAACCTCGCTGGGAGTGCGTGGCGACATTTATCACCAGTTCGATGAAACAAGTCGCCCACATTCGATCCATGTCACTGGAGATTCGTCGTCGATTTGGCCAAGAGGTTGAAGGGGCCCCAGTCAACGCCTATCCAAGTTTTGAAAGACTGGCGCAACTGAATGAAGAAGATCTGCGCGCCTGCGGACTGGGTTACCGCGCTGGTAATCTCCTTAAAACTGCGCGTCTGCTTGAGGCTGGGGAGATCGATCTTGAATCCATCGCCACACTTCCCACCAACTCCCTGCTCAATACATTGCAGCAGCTTCCCGGTGTGGGAGTAAAAGTCGCGAATTGCATCCTGCTCTTCGCTTATGAGCGCCTCGATGCAGTACCAATTGATGTCTGGATCCACCGCATCCTGCTCCAAATGCGGCGGGGTCGGGATGGCACTCCCGCTCAACTTGCCCGCTATGCCCGCCGCCGTCTCGGTCCCTGCGCTGGTTACGTGCAGCAATATCTTTTCCATCACGCGCGGACAATCCGCAGAGGGATATCACCCCACTGAAAGTCCTTGATCCTCGGCATAGTCTCAACGCTCGACATGCCCTATTCAAAACGTTCTGCCAAAATCGCCCTTCTTGGGGACTATCCACCGCGTAGATGCGGGATCGCCACATTCACACGTGACCTGCGCAACGGCCTATCCGAGCTCATGCCAGACTGGGATTGCCCAGTTATTAGCGTCACTGAACCCGGCATGAATCTCCCCTATCCCATGGAAGTGCGGTTTGAGATTCCTGAAAACGACATTTCAGCCTACGAACGCGCCGCAGATTTCCTCAACCTTGGGCATATTGATGTGCTCTGCCTGCAGCACGAATTTGGCATCTTTGGGGGGCAGGCCGGCAGCCATGTCCTTGCATTGCTCAAACGTGCACGCATGCCCACCGTAACAACACTCCATACAATTTTGGAAAACCCTTCGGCGGAATACAGGAGGGTGTTCGAGGAGGTCCTCCGCCTATCCACTCGACTGGTTGTTATGAGCGAACGCGGCGCCTCAATGTTGAGGGAAAACCATCACGTTCCAGACTTCAAAATTTCGATCATCCCCCACGGCATTCCAGATATTCCTTTTGTGGATCCAAATTTCTACAAAGACCACTTTGGCGTGGCTGGCCGCATTGTTCTTCTTACCTTTGGACTTCTTTCGCCTGGAAAGGGAATCGAATATGCGATCCGGGCCTTGCCGGAAATCGCGAGGGAGCATCCCAATGTCGTCTATATCGTCCTTGGCGCCACCCATCCAAATTTACTGCGTTCCGAGGGAGAAACCTACCGGCTTAGTCTGGAGCGACTTGCCAAATCCCTCCACGTCGAAGAAAATATCCGCTTCGTGAACAGGTATGTGCCGAAGCAGGAACTCTGCGAATTCATCGGGGCGGCTGATTTTTACCTCACTCCCTATTTGAATGCCGAACAAATCACCTCTGGCACCCTCTCCTATTGCTTCGGAGCGGGTAAGGCGGTGGTATCGACTCCCTACTGGCACGCGGAAGAAATGCTCTCGGACAATCGCGGGGAGATAGTCCCATTCCGAGATCCCGGAGCGATTGCTAAATCGGTTAATACACTTCTTGCGAATCCCACCCGCCGACATGCCATGCGCAAGCAGGCCTACTTGCTCGGACGTCGCATGGTCTGGTCGCAGGTATCCCAAGATTACTCGGAACTCTTCGATGAGGCGATCCGCGAGTTCCAGCATACCCGCACATTCCACTACCGCAGGGAAACACTGTTGAAGGAGACAATCGACCTCCCTTCATGGCGCTTCGACCACATCCGGCACATGAGTGATTCAACAGGTGTCTTCCAGCATGCCATATTCACCATCCCGTGGTTTGAACATGGGTATTGCACCGATGACAATGCGCGGGCCCTCCTGCTTGGCGCGATGCTTGAGAACCTTGGCGAATCCGACTTTCTTTCAGAAATCCAAGTGGCTTCCGCTGCGTTCCTGCAAAATGCTTTTGTCAATGATACAGGGCGGTTCCGAAATTTCATGAATTTCGAGCGCCATTGGCTGGAACAAAGCGGCTCTGAAGATAGCCATGGGCGAGCCCTGTGGGCCCTCGGCGCCATCGTGGGACTCACACACCAACCTTCCCTTCGAGCATGGGCCGCGAACCTTTTTGAAAACGCACTACCCCCCACCGCCGGATTCAGCTCGCCTCGCGCATGGGCCTTCACAATCCTTGGTCTTCAAGAATATTTTCGCGCCATGCACGGGGATCTCAAAGCAGAGCGGTTGCGTGCCGAACTCGCAGGAAAACTTCTCCGCCTTTTCTCAAAAAACGGCGAGAAGGGCTGGCCTTGGGGAGAGGATATCGTGGCCTACGACAACGCTCGCCTCCCCCAAGCTCTTCTTGTCGTCGGACGATGGACTGAGAATGAGGAAATGAAACAAAGCGGTCTTGAGTCCCTCCGATGGCTCATGAAACACCAATACGGCGATTCTGGATGCTTTAGGCCCGTGGGATCGAATGGTTTTTGGCTCCGAGGCGAACCCCCGGCACGTTTCGATCAGCAACCGATCGAAGCAGCGGCTGCTGTCAGCGCATGTATCGATGCCTACCATGCCACCGGTGAAAAGAGTTGGAAACTGGACGCCCAGCGGGCGTTCGGGTGGTTTCTTGGTGACAACGATCTCTCCTTGCCACTTTACGATGCGACCACGGGCGGGTGCCGCGATGGGTTGCATGAGAACCGGATAAACCAGAACCAAGGCGCAGAATCCACCCTTTCATTTCTTTTGGCCCTCGCCGATATGCATGCCCTGCACAATACGAGCGCCGCCTTTCAGTCTCCCTGAATTATCCAAAGCGATCCGTCGCAATTCGCGTCTTTACATCCGAAAGCGCGGCAATACCATGCCCGCCTTTCTATGAGCATTCTCATGCCGATTTTAATCACAGTTCACCTTTTGGTGTGCTTCCTCATGATTGTTATAGTTCTTATGCAAAGACCTCGAAGTGAGGGGCTTGGCTCTGCATTTGGGGGCGGCCTCACGGATAATGTTTTTGGATCGCAAACCACGGCGGTCCTTTCCCGCTTCACCACTTGGATGGCAATCATCTTTTTCTCTGTGACCCTCCTGTTATCAATTCTCACCGCTAAAAACTCTTCCAGCCAAACGGCGATTCAGAAGGAACTCCTCAGCGCTCCTGTCCCAAAATCCGAATCTGCTACCGATGCAAAAGCAGCACCAGAAGCTGACACCAACACACCCGCTCCAGTGACTAAAGAAGCCTCCGAGCCTGCCGCTAAAGCTTCTAAAAAAGCGCCAGAGGTACCGCCTGCAAAAGCAATGCGCGTTCCGAAACCTGCTGTTCCTGCTAATGATGCGGCCAGAAATTCCAAGGCTGTTCCTGAGATCCCAGCCACTCCTGCAGCTTCCGCTCCTGCAACGCCAGCTCCAGCTATTGATCCCTCGGCAAAGGCAGTTCCCGCTCCTGCGGTTCAAGCAACACCCGCTTCCATACCAGCTGATCCTACAACTGTTGTGGCTCCAAATGCCAAGGTCTCTCCTGAGATCCCAGCTACTCCTGCAGCTTCCGCTCCTGCAACGCCAGCTCCAGCTATTGAGCCCTCGGCAAAGGTAGTTCCCGCTCCTGCGGATCAAGCAACACCCGCTTCCATACCAGCTGATCCTACAACTGTTGTGGCTCCAAGTGCCAAGGTCTCTCCTGAGATCCCAGCTGCTCCTGCAGCTTCCGCTCCTGCAACAACCGGCCCCGCGTCTACCACATCACCTGTTCCGGCAAAACAAGAGTCTGCGCCCAATACCGCCGCCCCTGTCGCTCCTGCTCAGAATTAATTCGCGTTTACCTGACCTCTCCCCGGGGCGATTTTAGTAATTTCAGACGCACATGAAACAACTTCGCTCGATTTCTGCGATGCGCAGTTGGCGCGGTTTCCTTTCGAATCGCTTGGTGCTTGTTCCGACGATGGGGGCCCTCCACCACGGCCATGCGGCACTAATTCGCCGGGCACGTAAAATTGCGGGTTCCAATGGCTCTGTCTGCGTTTCCATTTTTGTAAATCCCACGCAATTTGGACCGAATGAGGACTTCTCCGCCTACCCGCGTCCACTCGCGAAGGATCTTGCACTTTGTAGAGCCGAGGGAGTCGATGCGGTGTTTCTTCCGAAAGCCAGAGACATATATCGATCCGATGCCAGCGTATCTCTACAGGAATCCACCCTCTCTAACACTCTTTGTGGCCGCTCCCGGCCAGGACATTTTTCAGGTGTTCTGACCATCGTGGCCAAACTTTTCTTCATCACACTTCCAACGCATGCTGTGTTTGGCGAGAAGGACTGGCAACAACTCGCTATCATCCGCCGTATGGTGCGCGACTTGGATATCCCAGTGGAGATTGCAGGTTGCCCTACCGTTCGCGAGACTGATTTCCTCGCAGCAAGCTCACGCAATGCCTACCTCACTCCAGTTAATAGAGCCCAAGCCCCTCGTATTTTTGCAGCCCTTAAAAATGCTTCCGCCCTAAGTTCTATCCCAGCGGTTATCCGTTCTGCACAAAAGAGTCTGGCTGCCATTCCGGGGGCTCGTATCGATTATCTTGAAGCGGTTCACGCTGCGACCTTGGCTCCCCTTCGGAATAGAAAATCCCCTGGACGCCTTGCTGTTGCGGTCTTCCTCGGAAAGGCGCGCCTTATCGACAATATCCCCCTCCCTGTCCTTCCGTGAGAACGTTTGATTTCATCGTCATTGGCAGTGGTATTGCGGGTCTTTCATTCGCCCTCAAAGCGGCCGAAAAAGGCTCGGTCGCCCTCATCACAAAACGAGGACGCTCGGAATCCAGCACCGCATGGGCTCAAGGGGGAGTAGCCTGTGTCATGAGCGGCGAGGATTCGTTCGACCTCCATATCCGCGATACCATCACTGCCGGTGCTGGCCTATGCAACGAACAGGCGGTTCGAACAATTGTAACCGAGGGCCCTGCCGCAATTTCACAACTCATGGCGATGGGCGTCAATTTCGACGTTCGCGACAATGGCAACGGCGCGCACGAACTCGATCTGGGCCGTGAAGGCGGGCACTCCAAGCGGCGCATCCTGCATTTTCAGGACGCCACGGGATTAGAAATCGAAACACGTCTCCTTGAGCGTATCGCCTCACACCCGGCGATCGAACTCATGGAAAACCACATGGCGGTTGATTGCATCACGACAGGCAAACTGGGTTATGCCATGGAGAATAGCTGTGTCGGGGTGTATGTCCTCAATGAGTTCAGCGGCGACGTCGAGACACTTCGCAGTGATGTCACAGTCCTTGCCTCGGGTGGATGCGGGAAAGTCTATCTCTATACAACGAATCCCGATGTCGCGACGGGTGATGGCGTGGCCATGGCCTGGCGTGCCGGTGCGGCAGTGGCAAACATGGAATTCATCCAATTCCATCCCACCTGCCTGTACCACACCGAGATCAATTCATTTCTTATTTCCGAGGCGGTTCGCGGAGAGGGGGGAATCCTTGTGAATGAACGGGGGCGCCGCTTCATGGAGAATCAACATCCTCAAAAAGAGCTCGCTCCGCGTGACATTGTCGCACGGGCGATCGACGCGGAGATGAAACGCAGTGGAGCAAAGTGCGTTTATTTGGATATCACCTCTAAACCTCAGGAATTCATCAAATCCCGGTTCCCCACAATTTATGAAACATGTCTCCGTGCGGGCTTGGATATCTCGCGCGAACCGATCCCGGTCGTCCCTGCGGCGCATTATCAATGCGGCGGAGTCAAAACCGACCTTTACGGGGAAACTTCGCTCCGCGGCCTCCACGCGATCGGTGAGGTGGCATGCACAGGACTCCATGGAGCGAACCGCCTGGCGAGCAACTCCCTCCTTGAGGGTGTTGTCATGGCCGGCCGTGCATTTGAGAAGATCCGCTCGCAACTTCGTAAACCCGTGGATATCAGCCTGCCGGAGTGGCGATCTGGAAGTGTGCAGGATGTGGATGAACTTGTTGTAATTTCGCACAATTGGGATGAAATCCGCCGCCTCATGTGGGACTACGTTGGCATTGTACGCACTGAAAAGCGTCTCAAACGCGCAGCCACTCGCCTGCGTAATCTCCATACCGAAGTTCAGGAATTCTACTGGAATTTTAAAGTGACCCGCGATCTTTTGGAGCTCCGAAACCTCGTGACTGTCGCCTCACTGGTTGTTGATTGTGCTCTTAGCCGGAAGGAAAGTCGCGGCCTCCACTTCACTCTCGATTACCCGGGGACTGACGATGCACGGTTTCTAAGGGACACGATCATGCGCCGTATCTAACGGGCGCCCGTGTCCTGACTTGGATCCATATCATGGAGCATTTCAGATCATTCATTCCACACAGCTTGCGATCCCCCCTTGCGCACCCATCTCGCTCCTTGCATCATGCCTGACATGTCCTCGGATAAGCCCACACCCATGATGCAGCAATACCTCGCCATTCGGCGGGACCTGCCTCCAGGGACTATTCTGCTGTTCCGCCTCGGAGATTTTTACGAGATGTTCGGTGAGGATGCCATCGAAGCTGCACGCGTCCTCAATGTCGCCCTTACGAAACGCGGCACGACCCCGATGTGCGGAGTTCCCTTCCATGCGGCCAGAAATTATATTGAAAAACTCGTAGCGGCCGGATGGCGGGCTGCCATCTGTGATCAGGTCGGCGAGGTGACTGCAGGCAAACTCGTTCGCCGCGAGATCGCTCAGATCATCAGTCCTGGCACGCTTGATGACTTTGGTCTCGATGAACGGAAACCAAATTTTCTCGCCGCTCTCAATAAACGAGGGGATACCTTCGGACTCGCTTATTGCGACCTCAGTACCGGGGAATTCCGCCTCACGGAAATCGACTCCCGAAGCGGACTTCTTGATGAACTTGCCCGTGTTTCACCTTCAGAAATCCTCATTCCTGACCACCAGTCTGAAGTATTTAAAGGGATCACCCCCCAGACAGCAATTGAGGGATATTCCTTTGAATCCGAGCCCGCGATCGAAATCCTGACCTCTCATTTCCAAGTCCATTCAATGGACGGTTTCGGCTGTGCCGATCTTCCCGCAGGCACTGGCTCAGCAGGTGCCCTTCTTCATTATTTAACCCGCCAGATGAGACGTCCGGCGACCCATCTGCGTCAACTCCGTCCCTATCGTCGCAGCCAGTTTCTTGTCCTTGATGCGGCCACACAGAGTCATCTGGAACTCGTCAATTCCCGCGCTGGCCGCCAATTGACTCTTCTTGGCTGCCTTGACCGCACGACCACCCCAATGGGAGCACGTCAGCTCCGGGAGTGGATCCTTCACCCGCTTCGCGATCCCTCGCTCATCGAGGAACGCCAGGATGCGATTGCCTCGCTTCTGGCTGATGCCCTTCTTCTGGGCGACATTCGCACCCGACTCTCAGAGATTCGGGATATCGAACGCGCAACAGCACGCCTCGGAGGGCCTTCTGGGAACGCCAGGGACCTTAACGCCCTAGCCCAATCCCTTGAACGTCTCCCCACTCTGGCTGCTTGTATTGGTGCTGCGGAAGAGTCCACAGTCCCCTCGCCCTTTCTTGCCGGATTGACAACCCGCCTCCATGCCCTTCCGGAACTGGCAGGAAGACTCAGCGCCGCAGTTGTCGCTGAACCACCTGCCACCTTGCGCGACGGGAATTTTATCGAAACGGGATTCGATCCAGGACTCGACGAACTCCGCTCAGCCTCCCGAGAAGGGAAGAGTTGGATCGCTGCCTTGCAGGAACGCGAAATCGAGCGCACTTCCATCAAATCGCTTAAAGTCCGCTTCACTTCAGTCTTTGGCTACTTCATCGAAATCACAAAAGCCAACCTCCCATCGGTTCCGGAGGACTATATCCGCAAGCAAACAACTGCAAATGGAGAGCGCTTCATCACTCCGGAACTTAAAGAGGTCGAGGGCAAGATTCTTGGGGCTAATGAGAAATCACGGGCGCGCGAACTTGAACTCTTCGCCGAACTCCGCGCGGCTGTCCTTGCTGAACTCCCCCGTATCCAGGATACAGCATCGACCCTCGCTGCGTTGGATGCCATTTGCTCATTGGCCGAAACAGCTCGCCTCTTCGGGTACTGCCGCCCCGAGATCGATGACTCGGATGTGCTTCAAATCTCCGAGGGGCGGCACCCGGTTCTCGACCAGCAAGCAGAAGCCCAACGATTCGTCCCCAACGACACGGATCTTGGTTCGGATGGAAAAACATTTGCCATCATCACTGGCCCCAACATGGCAGGTAAATCCACCTACATTCGCCAAGTTGCCCTGCTCACCCTCATGACTCAGATTGGAAGTTATGTCCCTGCCGCATCGATGCGCCTCGGGTTGGTGGATCGCATTTTCACGCGCGTGGGAGCCAATGACGACCTCTCGCGTGGCCAATCGACTTTCATGGTTGAGATGAATGAGACTGCGAACATCCTGAACAATGCCACGTCTCGGAGCCTTGTTATTCTTGATGAAATCGGTCGGGGTACATCAACATTTGACGGCCTTTCGATTGCCTGGAGCGTTGCGGAGTTCCTGCACGATGAGACACGCTGCCGTGCCCTATTTGCCACCCACTACCATGAACTCACCGACCTCGAACTCACACGCCCCGGCGTTCTAAATCTGAATGTCGCTGTGCGCGAATGGAATGATCAGATTATTTTTCTCCGCAAAATTGTTCCAGGACGTGCCGACCAGAGTTATGGCATCCAAGTCGCCCGTCTCGCCGGCCTCCCCGATTCGATCATCTCCCGCGCCAGGGAAATCCTCGCCAATCTCGAGAAATCCGAACTGAACACCTCCGGAGAACCATCCCTCGCAAAGACATCCCGCAAGCGAGTGCCCCAGCCGGATAATTCCAACCAAATGGCCTTGTTCTAATTAGCATTCCACTCCATGAAATTCTCACGTTTTTTTCTCGTCATCCTCGTCGTCGTCGCCGTTTTTTTCCATCTCACAGGGCTCTTTGCTTCCCCCCGCATCGATCCTAAGGAAGCCACTTCGAGGCTCGATTCCGGCAATGCTGTGCTAGTCGATGTGCGTGAACCTAACGAGTGGGCGGATGGTGTCGTGGATGGAGCACTTCTCCTTCCACTCAGTGATCTTCGCGGCAACCGTACCCTCTGGGGACCCGCTCTGGATACTCACAGAAACAAGGAATTCATCCTCTACTGCCGCTCAGGAAACCGTTCCGAAATTGCACTGAAAATCCTTCAAACCGAAGGAATCAAAGGGTCGAATGCCGGAGGGTTTTCCACGTGGCAGAATTCGGGGGCCCCTGTCACAAAACCCTGACACCAATATGATCCTCGTGCTGGCGGGCCAGATACCGGTCTGTCATCCCTGAAATGTAATCTCCAATCGCCCGCTGCAGACCATCAATAGAGATGCGTGCGCGGGATTTTCCCCCAAGGCATTCCGGATTTGATTCAAGAAAACCAAAAAGCCCTGCGATCAAGCGTGCCGCCCGTTCATTAGCCTCAGACACCAAAGGGTGGAGATAGTAGCTCCCAAAAAGATGGCGCCGCAAGCCACTCAACATGGACTTTGTATCTGGGCTGAAGGCCGCCAGGCGCCGGGGATGTCGTCGCACCTCATCCAAAGTTGAAATTCCGGCAGTGGTGAGATTCCTCGCGGTTTGTGTGACCAAATCGTCAACCAACATGTTCACCAAACACCGGATCACAAACCCCCTGTAACGGCCGACATCGAACCCGGGCGCTTCAGCCTCTGCCTGAGAGCACGCCAGTTGCCACAGGGGGATATCTGAAAGCGACTCGAGATCCAGGAGGCCTGCATCCAATCCATCGTCGAGATCATGACTGGAATACGCAATCTCATCAGCCATGTCGGTGATCTGCGCCTCAAGAGAAGGAGATGGATATTGCTCGCCGGTGAGCGGGTGCAGATAACCGCGCGCATGTTTTTGAATTCCTTCGCGCACCTCCCATGTGAGGTTTAATCCAGAAAAATCTGGATATTTTTCCTCCAGCACCTCGACGATCCGGAGACTTTGCGCGTTGTGATCGAACCCCCCATGCCCCTTCAACAATCTGTCCAACTCTTCTTCGCCGCGATGTCCGCAGGGTGGATGCCCTAGGTCGTGGGCAAGAGCCACGCATTCTGCAAGATCCTCATTCAAGCCCAGTGCCCGAGCCACCGTGCGACTAATCGAGGCGACCTCCATGGTGTGGGTCAGACGCGTGCGGTAGTGATCACCCGACCCGTTCAAAAACACCTGTGTCTTCCCATCAAGCCGACGAAATGAGGTGCAATGAATCAACCTCGCCCGGTCACGCTGGAACTCCGTGCGATAGGCGTGGCTCCGCTCCGGAAGAGCCCTTCCGACCAAGGAATCGCGGGAGACAGCCCATGGCGCAGGAACTGGTGGACTGATATTTGAAGAGGGACCAACACTCATGGGGTTGAACCAAGCACAATATCCCCCATTCGCCGCAAGAAACATTTTTGCACCATCCATTCACACCAATGTTGAAAAAACTCCCGCTTAGCCAAAAAAAGAAAAACTTCAAATCGAAGGACTCGTCCGGAGGCACTCATGAGGACTGCCGATTGACTTGCCGGACGGGTGAAGTTTTAAGCATTTAAAACCCAACGCGGGATTTGTTCAGCCTCTCTCATGAGCGGAAGTCAGCAATGGGCGATCTTGATGCCGGTGAGGTTTTCACAAGCCTCGATGTACTTTTGCGAGGTCTTAAGAGCAATTTCTTCAGGCAGCTCGGGGGCGGGATCGGTTTTGTCCCAATCCAGAGTCTCGAGATAATCGCGCACAAATTGTTTATCGAAACTCGGCGGGTTCACTCCGGGTTTCCAAGCGTCAGCCGGCCAGAAGCGCGAAGAGTCTGGTGTCAGGCACTCGTCGATGAGAATCGTCTCACCGCCGGTGATGCCGAATTCGAACTTCGTGTCGGCGATCAGGATTCCTGCTCTTGCAGCATACACAGCTCCCTGCTCGTAGAGGTCGATCGTTTGCTTGCGGACTTGATGAGCCAACTCGTCCCCAAGAATCGCACGGCATTGCTTCCAGGCGATGTTCTCGTCATGTCCGGTTTCGGCCTTGGTTGCTGGTGTAAACAATGTGTGAGGGAGACGTGAGGCGAGTTGTAGCCCAGCAGGCACCTCGTGTCCCCCGACTGTTCCACAGGTCTCGTACTCCTTCCAACCTGATCCTGCCAAATACCCGCGCGCGACACATTCCACCGGAAGAGGACTGGCTTTTCGCACCAACATAGAACGACCGCGGAGTTGATCTTCAAATGGCTTGAGCACATCAGGAAATGCCTCAAAGCGATCTGTAATGAAGTGGTTTGGCACAAAATCCAGCACACCGTACCAGTAAATAGACATGCGAGTCAGAACCTCTCCCTTGCGGGGAATAGCCGTTGGCAGAATACAATCGAATGCCGAAATGCGGTCCGTAGCAACGATCAAGAGACAGTCGCCGAGGTCAAATACCTCGCGCACCTTGCCACTGCGTAGTTTTTTAATACCAGGAAGATTGCACTCGAGAAGGGTCATAAGTTTTTATAGATAAGAAAAAAAATCAAGGAGCTGGGTTGGCTTTAATAAAATTTGCAAACCACTGACCACTAGGTTCGATATCCAATGACATCGCCTTTTTATTTATGTGGCTCAGGCCAAAGTTCGCGGCGTATCCCTCAGCCCACTCGTAGTTGTCGGTGAGCGTCCAGACAAAATACCCGCGAATATCCACGCCATCCTCCATGGCACGGCGCATCTGGTTTACATGTTCACGGTAGTATCGAATCTTCTTCTGCTCGCTCTGCGTGCCGATGCCATTTTCGGTAATGACGATCGGTTTGCCATAGCGGTTGTGTACGGCAAGGAGGACGGCATGTAGCCCCTCAGGGTCGATCAACCAGCCATTCTGAGTGTAGTTAGAGCTTTGCTCACCATGCGGACGCAGGATGAAGCGACGCACTGAGGCAACCTGTGAATAGTAGTAGTTCACGCCAATCAGATCCATGCAATCAGCGACACGGTCGAGGTGATCAAAGTTTTGTCTCTGCATCATATTGTAAACAAAAGCAGTCGGGTCCTGCAATATGCTGCGGCGCCAGTTGGGGATAGAATAGATTCCCATGACAAGGGCATCGGGGTTATTGGCGTGAATAATTTGTGATGCTTCGCGGAACATTTCGACGGAAACATTGGTTGCCTTTTTGAGTGCTCCTGGTGTGAGCAAAAGACCCGGGGGCCAGTGCCCGCCAAAGTAACTTATGTACAGGTCGCCGTTAGGTTCGTTCTGTGGCACCCAAATCTTCACTTCTGGCGAAAGGGCGTCGACCATGCGCGAGACGTAAGACTTCCAACGGGTTTGAATATCGGGGTGCAGGAAATTCGATCGGGACTTTTGCTTTGAGTCATACAACCACGAAGGGAACGTGAAGTGCCATAACGTGACGACTGGCTCGATCCCCGCAGCACGCAATTTTCGCGCCATCGACACATATTGGCGAATCGCCTGCTCATTGAACTCTCCAGGACGGGGCTCGACACGAGCCCACTCAATTCCAAATCGGTAGTGGTTCACTCCGATTTTCTTCAATGCGTCCACATCCTTGTCAAAATGCGACCACGAAAAGGTAGCCTCCTCACCTCGCATCGGAATGCGGCCCTCTTCCGCAAAGACATCCCAATCGGTTTTAAAATATTCAGGGTCGCCAGGTGCCACCCCACGGTCCTCGTTCTGGAAACTGGCGGTGGACGTTCCCCACCAAAAAGGGCCGGTATCAACCCAGCTGGATTTCGAAGATTCCGGCTTGGCGTATGGTTTCGGCGGCGACACGCAGCCACCGAGGAGCACAACTGAGCAAACCCCCGCAGTCACCTTGAGAATCACTTTGCGAAACATCTTCTTGGCTTATAGATTCATGACGTGTCCTCATCAACGCCGAAATGGTTTGCGGTGCTCCTCGCCGGGATGATCGCCTCCGCTCCTGCAAAGCAACAAAGCAACTTGGAAGGCTACTCCACACCGGACAGCATTCTTCTCAAAAATGGTGAAACCATATCGGGCATCATTGTCAGAAATTCAGCCGATGCCGTCTGGATTCAAGAGGGCTACGGAATTTCACAGCATCCAAAATCGGAAATTATCAGGATCAGAAATGCCGCCGATATCGGCATGGAATTTACTGACACGAATACCATCGGCGACCTCCCCTCATGGCGGGTCATGGTAAATGACATCCGGAATAATGACCGCATCACATTGCTGGAGCAGGTCCCTGCCACAGCAATCGACAACGGCCTCTACAAAAACGTTCCCTACCTTTCCTTTCGCGTAAACGAGCTCTTGGAAATGAATATCTACGGGGATCCTGATGATCCTGCTGCAATCGAATTCGGGGCATATGGCCGTGCGGCGGGAAAGGATGAAATCCGCCGCGCCTTGAGGGCGTTTCTTGCGGGTTTTCTCACTTCCAGAAAAGAGGTTTCGGCGATTTACTCGCTCCCTTTTTCGGGAGGGGAAAAGTGTATTGGCACTCTTTGTGTCAAAATTATTCCCGCCACCGCTCCAGACTCCTATGGAGGTTGGTGGATTAGCCTTTTTAATCCAGGCAAGCTCACCTCCTCACGAATGAGTGATGCCTCTTACGTAAAAGTCACCAAGCCTCCAAAGGAAATTATCGGCCGGGGTGGTCACTTGCGGCGCAACACCTGGTCGCCAAGCGATCTGGTCAATGTCTTCCCAATCGAAGCGATCGATGCTTCAGGCCCAGTTGCAATCCAAGGGTTCAAGCGTGACAGATTCGGAGAGTTCCAATTGATCGAGAGTGATCAGAAGGCCTCGCGTTAGTCCTGCGGTTTTCCTCTCCGCAAAGGCTTCGCCTCACACCCCTCACCGCATCCACCGCAACTCTTACCCCGGCGAAGAAAGCGGAAGAAAAATGCAGCGCCTGTGAGCGCCACCACGATGATTGCCGTGAGTGATTGCCAGTCGTCCATTTTTTAAAACCCAAGCCACAATCCCACTCGGTAGACAATCAGGGACATCAATGCGGCGAAAAGGGACATGAAAACCAATTGGCCTGCCGCCCATTTCCAGGAACCGGATTCCCGAAGCACCACAGCGGATGTAGGGAGGCACTGCAGGGCATAGATGTAAAATATAAGCAATGACACCACGCTGAGCGGCGTGAAAAGCAAACGCCCATCGGGCCATGTTTGTCGGGCCATTACTTCTCGGAGACTGGTGCGCAGAAGCGTTTCGTCTCCGGTATCATCAACTTCAAACAACTGGGCCATCGATCCGACAAACACCTCGCGTGCGGCAAATGATGTCAGGATTGCAGTGCCAGTGCGTCCATCAAATCCCAAGGGACTCACAATTGGCTCTATCGCCTGACTGACACGCCCGACCAAAGAGTGGCGCATTTGCTCAGCAGGATCGTTGCTATCGGATTTTGGGTACGTTCGTGCTGCCCAGAGCAGGATCATTAACCCCAGAATCAATGTGCCCGCTTTTTTAAGAAAAGACCCGCCACGTTCAATCAGATGCCTGAAAATATACCCCCACTGCGGAAATTGGTAGGGAGGCAACTCCAATGCGAACGGCTGGTCAATCTCATCAGGACCAAGGCGCCCACGAAGAACCCGTGCCACCACAAAAGCACTAATCGTCCCAAGGGCGTAAATTGCGAAAAAAACCACAGACTGAGTCCAGGCTCCCTCCACTCCCCCAAGCAGCATTGGCACAAGCAGGAGGTACACAGGAAGACGTGCGGAGCAACTCATCCAAGGGGCAACAAATATTGTGATCAAACGCTCCTTTGCGGAATCAATCGTGCGGGTCGCCATGACACCTGGAATGGCACACGCGTAGGAACTCAAGAGAGGCAGGAATGCCTTTCCACTCAGACCAGCGCGCGCCATGAAGCCGTCCATCAGAAATGCAGCGCGCGCCATGTATCCAGAACTTTCAAATAGCCCGATCATGAAAAACAGCATCAGGATCTGAGGCAGGAAAATCACAACAGCCCCGACGCCTTCGATGATCCCCCCCACCAGCAAATCCCTTAAATCTCCGGCGGGCATGGCCGCCTCGACCGTCGCTGCTAGCCAACCTTGGGCGCTCTCGACCCATCCCATGGGAACCGAGGAGAAGGAGAAAATCGACCAAAAGACAAAGAGCATGATCCCCAAAAATGCGATCCAACCGAACACGGGATGAAGCAACACCGAGTCGATTCGATCGGACATTGTGAGTGAGTGCGCCTCAGGGCGTCTGGCAGTGGTCCGGCAGATTTCCATGGCGAATTTTTGGCGGCCCCCGGATGCCCCGCCCTGAGCGGCCCAAGAACAATCGGAAGAGTGCGGTAAGGGGTGGCGAATCGCCTGGCGCAGCTCAAGGATTCCTAGGCCCTTGTCCGCGCGAGTGGCGACCACTGGCACCCCTAATTCTTCCGAGAGCTTCGCAGGATCGAGGCGGATACCGCTTTTCTGCGCACGATCCACAAGATTGAGCACCACAATCGCGGGAATACCGCGCTCAAGCACCTCCATCGCCAGAGGAAGATGACGTTCAAGACTGGAGGCATCGAGCACACAGAGGGCCAAATCGGGCTTGCCGAGGGCCAAAACTTCTCCATCAAGGGCCCGCCGGGCGATCTGTTGATCAGGGGAACCTCCGTCCAAGGAAAAACACCCCGGAAGATCGATAATTCGGATTCGCCGTCCATGAGGAGTGCGCGTGAATCCTTCTTTTAAATCAACAGTGATGCCAGGGAAATTGCCAACCTTTGCGGAACCTCCTGTGAGCGCATTGAAGAGTGTGGACTTCCCGACATTCGGGTTGCCGACAAGCATGATCGTGTCGAGTCGCTCCCCCATGCGATGGCGTCAGGCTTCTACAGGCGACACAAGAACCTGGTCGGCAAGGCGACTGCTTAACGCAAGACGAGCACCGCACAAGGAACAGATCAGATTCCTGCCATCCGCAAGCTTGCGGATCTCCATTTCCTCACAAAAACCCATGCTCCGAAGCTTGTCACATCCGGGGCCGTTTAAGGCTTGAATGCGAAAATTGCAGCCTACATCGGCTTGAGCCAAGGTCTGCAGGTAATCGGTGCCAATGGAATTGCGGGTCACAAGTTGACCTAACTAGAAATGAGACTTGTTTTCAACAAGAATTGAGGGGGCCATTGAAAACACTGGTCTTGAATTCTCAAATTTTCTGGAAATCCCGCATGCTACGAAGTAGTAACGCACTAATCCCATGTCCTCCGACCGCCATCAAGACAACGACCCTTACCTAAACCTCAATGCGGAGGACCCTGGCGAACTCACCGACAAAGTCCAACAAGTCCGTGCTGAACTCGAAGCCCTCAAACAAAAGCAAGAGGAGATCGAACGGGAGAAATCACGCCTTGAGGAACTCAAACGCCGTCAAGATGCCCTTGATGAGGGCCGTTCGGAGATGCTCGACAAGCTTACCCGCGCGCTCGTTGTCGTCCATCGCGAGACGGAAGAATCACAAAAACGTGTCGAACAACTTTCGGCTATCCACCACTCGTTCACCCAACACCTTCAACAAATCGACTCGATCAGTCCGCGCTCTTGGTCACCTCAGAACCTCTCTAAAGAACTCAGCCGAGCCATAAGTATGGTTGAGGATGCCCGGGCAGACTACAACCGCTCGCAAGCCAAGCTTTCCGTTGACACCTCGGGCGACGCCATAGCTAACGCGGCACAAGGTGACTATGCAGACCTTGTGGATGAAGAGCGTGGCCTCCTCTACTGGGTTCGTGCAGGCTTTGCCTTCACCCTTCCGCTCCAAATCATCGGCATCCTCGTCCTCTTGATTCTTATCTGGTCCCTAACCGCCTCGAAGTAGAAAAATGCGCATTAAAAATTCTGGAAAATCCAGCAAGGTGGCTACTGAACAAATGCGCCTAGAGAAAGAACACCAATCTCTCGAGCGCCAGAGACTGACACTCGAAAAGCAGTTCAAGCAAATCTCGAAAGCTCAACCAAGCAAACCCAAGGATCCGTCTCGTACTACGTTAAACGTGGATACAATTGTCCATTCGCCGGCATCCATTGCTTTTGGAAAACAGTCACCACGCAGAAAGCCGAAAATGCTCCCTGCCCGGGAACTCAACTCGGCACGCATCAAGTTTCTTATTCTCGCTATCATCTTAACCACTCTCGTGGTCATGCTCTGGAATGCGATGCCTTCTTGACCTCTCGGGATCGCGCTTTAGTTCCAGCTCTGCCAGGATTCCTCCCGCTTAGTATTTAAGGATTTTTTCCAAGAATCGGCGCGTTTCAACTTTAACAGGGCTCGCAAAAAACTCGCTTGCCGGGGCTGATTCGAGGATTCCTCCCTTGTCGACAAAGGCCACCAGATCTGCCGTGTGTCTTGCAAACCCCATTTCATGAGTCACGAGAATGATCCGCTGCCCTGCATCACGCAGTTCGCCGATGAGATCGAGCACCTCGGAGGTCATCTCGGGATCAAGCGCTGAGGTTGGTTCATCGAGCAGCAGGATTTTTGGGTTGTGGGCCAAAGCGCGTGCGATTGCGACTCGTTGGCGTTGACCACCACTGAGTAATGCGGGCTGCTTGTGCCCCTGCCCTTCGAGTCGGAACCTCTCTAGATGAGATGAAGCAATCTCCCTTGCCCTGACCCGCTCCACGCCATGAACGTGCACAAGCGGGAGGATGATATTTTCAAGTGCCGAGAGGTGCGGGAATAAATTGAAACTCTGAAAAACGATGCCCGTTCCACAGCGATATGCGCGAAGAGCATTCTCATCACGAGGCAACTCCAAGCCGTCTATCAATACCCTTCCCTCGTCAGGTGTATCCAATCCGGCCAGCAATCGCATGAGCGTCGACTTGCCTCCCCCTGAAGGGCCAACCAACGCAAGAGTGTGCTCAAAACATGCTTGCCAATTCACGCTGTCGAGCACGCGCTGCCCCCCAAAGGCCTTCACCACACCATCGAGTGAGATATTCATTCCTCGCTCATGAGGAGGTGGGGAACCTCATCGGGAATCGCCTCAAGGTCGGGTGGCGGCAACTCGATAAAAAGCTCTTCGACAATAATCGGATCAAAGGGCACATCGACGGGCTCTGGAGGGGCCTCCTTGAGCTCACTCCAAATCATGTAGCCCTTCCTGCCGTCGGGAAGTTCAACCTGGGCAAACCCTGAATCTTTTTTCAGAACCACAACCCGTGTGTCAGGAGCGATCTTCTGTGGCGGGTCAAGTTGAGCCGGGCCACGGCCAAAAAACTCGGCATCCCCGATCGTGAGATATTCCGGGGGTGACTCATGGTTGAACACCTCGATCGTTCCGCATGCGGACACTCCAAGGGCGAGCAGAATAAGAAAAAGGTTACGTTTCATAACGCATGCGCCGTTCGATCCATTTAGTCCAAAGCGATACCGGGAGCGTTAGAGCAAGATAGCAGATACCCAACGGAACAAAACTTTCAAACGTGCTGTAGGTCGCCGAATTCACCTGGTTGGCCGCAAAAGTAAGCTCTGGAATTCCTATGATATAAAGAAGCGAGGAGTCTTTGATGATCGAAGAAAATTGTCCAGCTAGGGGCGGCAGGATCTGCCGGGTCACCTGAGGAAAGATGACAAACCTGTAGGTCTGAAAACTTCCAAGGCCGATCGCTCTTGCAGAATCCCATTGTGAACGGGAGACACTCTCGATGCCTGCCCGAATCATCTCCGCGATATATGCCCCGCTGAAAAGCGACAAAATCGTGATGCCTACCCCGAGGCGGTCCTGCCATCCCACGGCATTCGCAACTCCGTAAAACCCGAATAGCACGAGCACGACCAAAGGCAATCCCCTCACGGTTTCCACATAAGCCGCCGCTGAATAGCGGAGAGGTAGAAACGGGGAGCGCCTAGCCAAAGCCGTGATAATTCCAATCAACAAGCTCAACCCAAGCGCCGCAGCGGATATCCCGATCGTGTTGATCCAACCATTCCAAAAAGTAATGCGGAATTCGTAGACACTCTCCCAGTTTTCGATCGATTTCGAAAAAGCCAACCAGCAAAACAGAGAATACCCCGCAACCAGGAAGATAATTGCCAAGCCCTTTGCCAACGGGCTGGCAGGCTTTGAAGGGCGATCTAAGAGAAATCCTGGGAAGTCCCGTGAGATGCTGGAAAAACCCGGTGCCATGAAATCAACCGGGTTCGGCATTGAGAAAAACCATCTCACCGCCGGAAAACTTCATGGTCACATGGATTGGACGGCAGCACACGGAACAATCCTCCACCATGTCGAGTGACTCATAGCTGGTATCGACAAGGATGCAAAAAACCTCACCGCAATACGGGCAATCCAGGGCCACATCATCCACGCTGTCCATGAGAGGTTAACCCTCCAACTCGACGCGTCGGGCATCGTTCCAAAGGCCCTCCAAATCATAGAAGCTTCGCCGGGCGTCGATAAATAGATGACAAATAACCGATCCATAATCCTCCACGACCCACTGGCTGATAGGATTTCCATCCTCTGTCAATGGCTTGGCGGCATGCTCCTCACGGACCTTGTCGCGAATAGAGGATGCAATTGCTTTGAGTTGCGGGGGGGAAGAGGCAGAGCATATCAGAAAAAAATCCGTGAAATCCGACACACCACGCATGTCGAGGAGGACGATGTCCTCCGCTTTTTTGTCGGCCGCTGCCGCCGCACACGTGCGTGCGATCTGCTCAGGGTCATTCATTGCGGTAAAGCCCGTGTCTTTCGATAATTTTGCATACTTTATCTGGGAGCAGATAACGCACGGAGTGACCAGCGGCAACACGTTTCCTGATCTCGGAAGAGGAAATCTCCACACGCCGGGACACAACTGGCATGCCGCCAAGTGTCTCGCCACCATTTCGCGCCAGCACGGCGAAGCGCACCAAGTGCTTCAATTCTTCGATCTGATGCCATGTTCCAAGCGTCTCCACGTTGTCACCGCCAATAAGATAGTGGAAATCCGTGTCAGGTGCTCGTGCGATCAAATGACGAACAGTGTCGATTGTGTAAGAGGGGCCCTCCCGATCGATTTCACAGCGCTCAAAGGAAAATCCTTTCTCACCCTGAATTGCCGCCTCAAGCATATCACAGCGGATTTCCCCCTGGACGGGTGGCCTCCCCAACTTGTGCGGGGACACCCATGCGGGAATAAAAATCACCCCATCAAGCCCGAGAGATTCCATGGCATCCCGCGCAAGAATCAAGTGCCCATGGTGAATCGGATCAAAGGTTCCTCCGAAGAGACCGATATTTTTTCTGGAAATCATTTCGACACCACGCATCAAATCTGTTTTTCCCCTCCTCATGCCATCCCAAAATCCAGGCCAACTTCTTCTTACCGGCGTTCCCGGCCCTGAACTCGATCCAGAATCCGCCCGAGCCTTCCGCGACATTCAACCGGGAGGATTCATCCTCTTCGGAAGAAACATCAAAACCCCTACCCAATTACGCAAACTCATTGATGACCTCAGGGACCTCTCGAAGGTCGAGCCAATCATTACCATCGATCAAGAAGGCGGGCGCGTCTCTCGTCTGAAGCTCATCGGTAACGAGCCTCCAAATGCACAGCAACTCCGCGACAAGGGTGATCTGGCACTGATCCGACGCCATGGCGATATCACCGGGCGCATCCTCCGTCTCTTTGGCTTCAATCTCGACCTCTGCCCTGTACTGGACATTTCCTTCGACGACGAAGCCGATAATTCCCTACGCGGGCGCTGCTACGGACGCACCGTCGCTGAAGTAAATGAAAAGGCCGGCGCCTTCAATGATGCCCTCCGAGCAACAGGCATCCTGAGCTGCGGAAAGCATTTCCCGGGTTATTCCTCGGCAGGTCTCGATCCTCACCACGAACTCCCTGCCCTCGACCGCTCCCGCGAATTAATGGAGGCCCATGAACTCGCCGTCTTCCGTCATTTTGCCAAAACGGTGGACAGTATGATGATTGGACACATTGCAATCAGCGGACTCGATTCCGTCAACCGTCCCGCCTCGCTTTCCGGAAAAATCATCCGCGACCTTCTCCGCAAAGACATGGGGTTTGAAGGACTGATCATGACCGACGATCTCGATATGGGAGCGATTCTCAACCACTACGGCTTTGAGGACACCATGCGTCTTGGGATCGAGGCTGGAAATGACATGCTTATGATCTGCCACCGTGTCGACATGACTGCCGCCGCAAAGAAGGCTATCGACTCCATGGGGGAAAAACTCGATTCCGCACTCGAGTCCATGGCCCGTTGCAAGTCCCGCCTAGTCGCCCCGGACGCATTCAGCGTTGAAGCCTTCGAGTCAGTGGATGCAGAGATTTACGATCTTCGCGTCCAAGTCTTGGGCGCGGAAAGCGCAGCCGAGCGGAGTCCAGAGGACGGCAAACGGTCGCCTGTGGAATTGTATTGAGCGCAGGCTTAAACCACCCGGCAAAGACCACCACCAAAGAGACCCCGCTCCTTGATTATAGGGACAACCTCAGGCGGCACCATCGATTCCCACATCGAGTTTCCTTCGGCAATCAACTTGAGAACTTCGGGAGAACGCACATGCAGATTCGATCTATTGAAGCTTGTGATCGGCACAATCGATCCGCTCTCCCTCAAATAGGCATACAAGTGCTCTAATCCCGGCGGTGTGCGGAAGTTCTCGCACGTCACCAACTCACCACCGGGGCCCAGGAAGGGATACACATAGAGGCGTACATTTTTTTTGAATAGGCGCCCCAGCGCCTCGAGAATCCCTCCCTCCAGCTCCTCGTAGTGGCGCTCGTTAAAAATCTCCGCAAGCCCTGGAATACCCATGGGAAGACCAATGGGCCCTTCTGTGTAGATCATCAGATAATTCACCAGGCGGTAGTATTCCCCGTAATTCGAAATCAAAACGGTTCGCCCCAACGCACCGAGCATGTCCACGCGATCCATGAAATCGGGTAAATCCAAACCCCCGCCTTCAAGAAGGTTTTTCATCGTGATTTCCATCAAGATTTCCGGCTTTCGTTCCTGCACCCCCGGTTCCATTTCGAACAACGTTCTAGCGCCGTCGAGCATGTCATTTGTCACCACCGTTACGGGACGAAAACTCCCGCGCTCGATGAGAAGCGGTTTTTTGTAAAACGTATCGGCTGCCTGCACGACCTCCCCATCCGCACGGAAAAGCACAGCCTTGGTGAGACCTTGAACCACCAACTCCAGCCCCATGATTCGATTGTCCACACCGGGAAATGCCGGCCCGCTGAAGCGGATCATATCGACAACGATCCTCCCTGGACTCAAGTCATCAAGCAGTGCCCCGATCATTTCCTTCGGATCTCCAGTTTTGCAGCACACAGCATGGATCAGATTCACCCCCACGATTCCAAGAGCCTCCTGCTGGGTCAGGTTCAGCGAATCAAGCATCCGCACATGAAGAATGATGTCACTGAAATCCGCCCCTGGGTGATGTTGAAAACGAAGCCCCATCCAGCCATGCGACTCGTCATGACGCCTAAAACTCCTCGCCGCCACTGTATCCGCAAAAACAAAGAACCTCTTCTTAGAACCGACAGTTGTTCCAAGTCGCTCCAGCAACAATTGCCCCTCATGGTCGAGCATCGTGGCAAGTCTTTCCCGACTCACATAGCGACGGCTTGCCCCATAGATCGCATCACTGAAATTCATATCATAAGCAGACATCGTTTTTGCCACCGTCCCCGCAGCACCACCAGCAGAGAAGAAATGCCTCGCCACCTCCTGCCCAGCGCCGATCTCAGCAAACGTACCGTAGAAGCCGGAATCCAGATTTACCTGCAACGCCTTGCTTTGCGTGCCCTCACGGGAATCAAACGTCATCATAGCCACGTCAGCATACCCGAGCCCTGTAAAATGCAACCCTTGGAAAATCCCAATTTTACCTAAACAAAATCATTGCGCTAGGCCGGCGCTACGCCTAGTCTCTCGCTTCCTTTTTCTAGGAGCCTTAGCTCAATTGGTTAGAGCGCTGCCCTGTCACGGCAGAGGTTGCGGGTTCGAGTCCCGTAGGCTCCGCATTTTTTTCCCTGAAGAAACCCTGTAGAACCGGTTAAATACTGACTTTTCGGGCATCACTCTAAAACATGGGAGTTTTCTAAAGTTGTTAAAGATTGGCCTTGGTTTGTCACGAAACCATAATTGTTTTACTGCATATGAAGTCATCATCGTGCAGGTAGTTTTGCGCTCGCTAGCGAGAATTGCTCTATAAACTCCCCTCGCATACTGCCTCGCCTTAACGCATCAACCCTCCCAAATGGCAACGGCACCACAAAGTCGTGGCCTTGCATTCTGGATAAAGAGTGCAGACATGATTCGATAAGCGTTGGTCAGACTCTGCAACCCCACCAAGATTGCTACGATTACGGCGTGAGGTAATGAGTGCCGTTGAATGGGGAGGAATCGCTAAGGGTGAGTTGACTGCTGTTGCGTTGACGAAAAACCGAGTAATTGCGGCGCGGTTGGGTTTTTTGGACCAGGTGGGAATGACTATTCTTCAGTCAGGCAAAGCATCAGTCACCCCTAATAGCCCCTACGTTGGCGATAAGTTGAGCGATGACATTAATCCCAAGAGCGGTCTGCACCGAACTAGATACCACCTTGGCGAATCTGGAGTTGATGCCGATGCCAATGAATTCGTAGAAAACGGATTTGTTTGGCGAGCTGCAGTTGGACATGGCGAGAAAGCTCCATGCTCAGGTCTTCTATCCAAGGTAAAGATTGTGCGGTTCTGGCTCGATGAGTGGCATGGAACTGCATTTAAACGCAGCGATAGGCGACCTAGAAATAGAGGTGATTGTTGAATCTGCTGGTGAGCTTGAGAACTTACCGCCCGAGGATCGGAGTAACTCTATAGTGCTTTGCGGGAGAATGGAGATTTTCCGATCGGCAAACAAAAAATTGTCGAGTGTGAGTTATGGAAGCGGCATCCCGATGAATCTGCCTATTGGATCAATCTTGCATGGTTTGTACGTCGGTCAGCTTCAATAGAAGCCGAGCAAGTTATCCTGCAAGAGCCACAGGAGCGATTCCCAAATGACGCACTGATCACCTACAACCTTGGAACATTCTCTTGTCAGTTGGGTGATATGGAAAGGGCTAAGAAGTATGTTGGAGATGCAATCAAATTGGATTCCAAAAATACAAGTTAATGGCACTCGATGATGCAAAATTCGAGCCGTTGTGGGATTTGATTGCCTCTGGCTAAATGAGACGAACCTCGTTCCTGCCTGTATAAGAGTGGCGTTTTAATCATCGCCTTGATAGCATCTGCGCAATTCTTCTTAAACAAACTCAACATTCTCGCCACCATAAAGGGCAAGACAATTTTATATAGCTATCGAAAAACACATTTTCAAGGATGAACTGGCACTTATCCGGGTACCCCTCTTTGCAGGGCTCGGAAGGGTTAATCTTGCACGAATTATTCCGTCCTTTGAACGGGTGTCCATGAAAAATGGGTCCATTATCTTCAAAGAGGGGGGTGTCGGGGACGCTCTCTATATCATCACGGAGGGGTCGGCGAGAGTTTTTGCCCTTGATGCTGATGGTTCAACAAAAACGATCAATTCCATCGGTCCAGGAGAGTGTTTCGGCGAGATGGCGCTTCTCATCGGGGAGATGAGGTCGGCATCGATCTTAGCCGAATCTGACATGGTCCTTTTCCGTCTTACCAAGAAGCGCTTCGATAAAATTGTAGACGAGCATCACTCTATAGCGAAACACTTTATGCGTGTTCTGGCTAAGCGTCTCGCTGGAGCCCACAGGCCCGTTGCGAGAGCGCCTAAACAATTACACGATTCAGAGCCCGACAATCCCTTGCAAATGGGTTCGTCAGAGTCTGTAAATTTTGCCCGATCTTCAAACAGGTTCGTCATGACTGGATTGGGGGTTATCGTACTAGGCATCCCTTTCTTGACGCATCTTATGGTGTCTAACGGTTTTCAGTATCCGCATATCATAATTATCGATTTGCTGGTTGCGGCGATGCTCTGCTGGACTTTCGGCCTCGCATCATTCAATCTCGTCTCTGTCGCGTTACCGGTTCTCTCACTAATGCTTGGCGCTACTTCTGTATCGGTTGCCTACTCTGGGTTTGCAAATCGGACTTTTTTTCTTCTCCTCGGTATTTATGCTGTGGTCGCAGCGCTCTCCAGTACCGGACTTATCTTCCGCGCATCTCTGTGGCTGATCAGAAAAGCCCCGCTGTCGTATCTGGGTCAGACCCTCACGTTGGCAGTGACTGGGCTCCTCCTGACTCCATTATTGCTCTCTGGCAATGCCCGTGTCGCTCTCGTAAGTCCGCTTGCCCTCGATCTCAGTGAAGCCCTCCGTCTTCCCAATCGGTCGCCTGGAGCGGTAGGCCTAGCAATGACCGGCTCATTTATGGGATCGACTTCGCGATAAATTAGATTCCTAGCGTCCGGCACTGAACTTTATTGTGTTAAAAAGTAAATCAGTTTGATATCGATCTTTTTTGACTTACTTTTTAATCATGACAGCAATCACCGTTTCCTCAAAATACCAGATCGTGATTCCAAAAGAGTTTCGCAATCTCCTCGAAATCAAATCCGGTACTCGGCTTCAAGCTATTCCTGACTCGCAAGGCATTCGCCTCGTAAAGGAGCCGGAAATCGATGAAATCAAGGGCCTGCTCAAGAGCTTGCCGGTGGATGATGCCGCGATTCGCGAGGAGAGGGACCGGGAGTTGGCATGACGACTCTGCTGGATAGCTCGGGCTGGATCGAACTCCTCGTAGGAACGAAGCGCGCGGATTTGTTCGAACCGGCGCTCAAAGCGGAGCGATTGATCGTGCCCGCGATCGTTCGCTACGAGGTCGGGCGCTATGTTTTGGCTCACTCGGGAGAAGTAGCGCGAGAGATGGCTATAAGGGCAATGGCGAAGTTCGAGCAAGTCGCCGTAGATGCCGCCGTGGCGGATGAAGCTTCGCTCCTCGCGGCCAAGCACAAAATGGCCATGGCTGATGCACTCATTTACGCCGTGGCATGTTCACGGGAGGCGGAACTTTGGACGCAGGACAGCCACTTTGAAAACCTTCCGGGTGTGCGTTTTTTCAGAAAAGGCGGATGAGCTTGCTTTCATTTTGATAAGGCGGATAAAAGAAACTCCGATCAAAATGAAAATTTCTCTTAAATGCCTTCTCTGCGCCCTTTAAGCGGCCATCCTTACCTCCTGTACAAGCATCACCATCGACGCGCCTCAACCGGCAGAACTCAGCCTTGGTCGAGGATCACGCGTTTCGATCGTTCCTGAAGCGGGATCCGATGCGGGTGAACTCGCCCACGCCCTCTTCCAACTCTTCGCAGGCCAGGGCTACTACCAACTCGTGGACCGCGCGAACATGGGGGATGCAATCAACGAACGCAATTTCCAGCGCATGAGCTTCGTTGAAAACCGCACCAGTGGCCGCATCAAAGGCGTTGATGCCTTCATTTACCTTCAGGCGGAGGGATTATCGGGGTCGAGCAGTGACTTCAGTTCCTACACAAACAAGGACGGTGTACATCTTGCATCAGCAGTTTAAACCAGTTGCCGCCTGCATAAATCGACGTCCAAGCGGTTTCATCGCTCGAATGAAAAATCAGTAATTTTTCCTTCCTTCCGATATTACATTCAAACCAGAGCGCACTTACTCGGGTAACGGGTGGATAGGTGGCGATGACTAGCTGACACTTCGGCTATTTGCGGATCAGGAGCGTATGACGAGTGGCGACCACTATCGATATGGATGAAAATCCCCTCACCCTCATCGATTACCATGTCCCGCCTTTCCATTCCACGCGTGGATTTCCCGCGATCTGATCGCAATATTTGCTTCCCTTTATCTGCAAGGATTCGCTCGTAGTCCCAATCTTCTCGTTCAAGTAAGAACCGATGGAGAGGGTTCACACCATAGGCCGCCTAGACCGGCACCGGGGCATTACCCATGTAATGCGTGGTAAATGCCGGTGCTTTGCCTAAATCAATCCGGCAAATAACGTCGTGAGAATTTTCGACACTCATCTTGGAAATCCACTAACGAATTGGAGTGATCAATGGCTTTCTCCCGTTACAGAGAGGCCATGTGTTCTGCCGGCACTTTCAGTTTTTGCCCGACACGAAGCTGGCGGGGGTCACTCAGGCCGTTGGCTTGCATCAAGTCATTGTATGAAACCTGCAGGCGCCGGGAGACCGTGTAGAGGTTATCGCCTGGGGCGAGCGTGTATTCGCTGGGACGCGGGGTAGAGCGCTGCTGCTCTCGATTGGCTGACGCAGAGGAGATGCTCGGTGACTGGCGGGCGATCGGCGCTGCACTGACAGGAGCTTGAGCGGGTACGCTCTCGACTCTCAAGTCGGTATTGGTCGCAACGAGCGGCTGGACATCTCGCGTGACTGGGATGGCTCGGCGTGATTCCACAACGGGCTGGCTATTCCCACGGGCCGCGAGAAACGCCTCTTTCAACGCTGATTGATCTGCTGGCGATGGGGCTACGGGTGCCGGCGCCTTTGCGATGGTCGCAGGGGGATTATTGCCCTTAACGGCTACCGCTGTGCTCTTGGCGGCAACGGGAGCCGCTGCTGGTGTCGCCTTTGCCGCCACAACCGATTCGGGCTTGTTCACGGGATCTATGGCGGGCTTGGAGGCTGCTACTTGTTTTTCGACTGGAGGTGGAGTGGCAACAACCTTGGCTTGAGCCTCGGGTTCGGGCCACGCATTGCTTGCAAGCGCATCGGACTTCGGACCGGCTTCGGCTCTAGCTGCCGTCTTGGCAATCACCGGCATTTTCGAATTGGATTTAGAGTAGACGTAGATACCGCCGATCCCAACCATATGAAGTGCCAGAACGATGGCAAAAGCAGCTTTGAACGTAATCCCGAATTTCGATTTCATCGTTTCAGGTTCGTCGTCTGTGTCGATCCAGTGCGGATGTGTTGTTGGGTAAGAGGTGTGGCGTTTCATGGCCACAATCCATGCGGCACAATTCCAAACTTGGCAAATCCCCCACCCCCGAATCGCCACTTGCATAGCGCATCTGCAAGCCGCTGGTAGATTTTATCCTCCGCTCGGCGGGTCAAAACGACCACTAGCCGGAATCGTGAAAAAAGTTGTTTTCAGAGCGCCTTGAGGCGGCGGAATTCCGTGGTTTGACGCCGCGAGAGTTCCACCCGAATCCCGTTTGCCATGATTGCCACAAAGCCGCTCTCACCATCATCAATTCGTGAGACATGATCCAAATTGATCGCCTGCGTGCGGTTCGCTTGAAAAAACACCTCAGGATCGATGCGGCGCAGCACGCTCTTGAGAGTGCCATTGACCATCGGCCCGGTTTTGTCACCGAGAACGAGCTTCGTGTAGGAATCACCCGCCTCGAGCAACTGGATATCACCCACTCTCAGAAGCAGGTTCTTCGACCCATCGCGGAACATCGCCGTTTCCGTTTTGAGGAAAACCTTGGCATCTTCCGCTTCCTCAGGTTCGGCAATCCGCTTGAGGCTTTCCTTGAGGCGATGGAGATCGACAGGCTTTAGCAGATAATCCACCGCCTGCGTCTCGAACGCCCGCACTGCATGCTCTGGATGGGCCGTTACAAAGATCACCGGGATTCCTTCGGAGGGAAGCGTGTCAAGAAGGTCGAAGCCCTGCTTCCCGCCACGAAGCTCGACATCCAGAAACATGACATCTGGGCGGAGCTCATTGATGGCCTTCACCGCTTGCTCAATCGACCCCACATCGCGCACCTCAGTCACGCCAATGTCCGCGAGAGCATGCTTTAGACTGCGCCGGGCCGGTGGCTCGTCATCGAGAATGAGAAAATTCATTTCATTTTAGTATTTTCGCAGGATCGCAAGGGCCTGCGAAGGGGTGATTGCCTTGATTGGCGAGTGTAAATAGTCCCGTGTATTCCTGGTAACAATAATCTGAGCACCAAAAAGCATGGCCGCCACCGCCTGCATGGCGTCTTCTATATCCCGAAAATTCAAATCCAGTGCGGCAATCATATGTTCGCCACCGGTTCGCGGAACCTCAACAAATTCCAGCAAGTCGCGAAGGAACCCGCGAGAATCCCCGCGAGTAATGTAGATGATATTCGACAACGAATGCCAAGAAGCGGCGCAGCGGCCGGGATGCGCTTCCGCCCATGCCAACAATTCACCACTTGCAGCTGCATAAGGCTCGCGACCCATTGCGAAATCCAGAAGCACATCGGTATCGAGAAAAATTCTCACAAAGCTAACCTTCGAGTTGGTATTTCTTCTTCAAATGTTCCACGCGCGGCCCGGTTTTTTTGGATAAAGCCATTTTGCCCTTCCACTTTTCCCGAAACGACGTGCGTCTCTTCGATGACGAAACAGTTTCATTTGTTAGGAGCTGCTCGATCAGCCCTGAAAAAGTCGTCCCGCGCGCGCGCGCAGCAAGTTTACCCCGATGCGAAACTTCAGGATCGAGAGTAAGAGTCACCCTTGTCTTCATATGCACACGATAATGTATCATGCATACTCGTCAACCCTCATGTCTTCGTCATTTGACCTGGCTTTGAACTGCGCGTAATTCGAACGCATGCTGCTCGACGAAATCACCCGAAAAGCACTCACGCTTCCGTCCTCTGAAAGACGCCAGTTGATTGGCATACTTTTAGAGTCGGGGATTGAGGCTGAATCGCGCCGCAAATCCGCTTCCGCCCTCAAATCCATCCTCACTGGTCTCCGCTCTCTCCCGGGCAAGCCAATGTCTGATTCCGAAATCCAATCTGAAATTCATCCCGTAATAGCCAAGCGCCAGCGCGGAGAAAGCTGATCTCACGCCCTTCCTCTGATTTCAATTCACTTGAATGCAATCAGTCGTTAAGCGAATCGAGAATCTCTTCTTTGGGGACTCCTTTATGCGCAGAAACAAGGCGCAAAATCGAGTTGAGCGTTCCAATTCTGAGAAATGTGTGATTGGGCACCGGAATACGCTGATACCCCGGCGATTCAGTTTACAGAATGATATGACTGCCCGATTGATGAACTGCTTCATAGCCCCAGTGTTTGCAAAGACACTTCACCAGTTCCGCACCCGAGAGATCCCTTGGCAGTTTCACGCAGGTCGTTCAGGCAAGGGCGAAACTCTCATCCCGCACCAAATGCAGACGGATCGCTTTAGGCATCGAATCAGGTGCGTCGAAAAAATACCCCTTTACCGCATCGGCCACCGCTTCACGATGAGCAAGCCAATCATCACCCTGCGTAACAATCGGTTCCGTTAGGCACTCCGCCACAAACCCACCATCACTCTTGAACCGCCTTGAATATTAAATCCGATTAAACAAAAGCGCAAGCCGACACCTCGCCACTCAGCCCACTGTCTTAATCCGAACCAAAGCCTGAATCCATCCATCCGGCGTCTTGCTGAATTCCACTCCGCCTCCTGCCGGGCATGATTCCTCGATACGTGTCCGCACTCTGACCAGACCAACACTATGCGGTGCTTTTGAGATGCCGCCCAAGCTCCCCATTTAACCGCTCGATCCACTACTCCCACCGCCCGTTAAAAAGCAGATATACTCCTTCCAATCGCGAACTAACTTTAAACTCGTTATGAACAACTTCAAACCAACATTAACAACAACTCTGCTTGCTTCAGTCTTATTGGTTGGGTGCGCCACTGGACCCAATGCACAAAAAGGATCGGTCTTAGGAGGAATCCTGGGAGCTGCTGCTGGAGGGATTATCGGTCACCAAAAAGGGAAAGGCCTGGAAGGTGCGGCGATAGGTGCTGGCATCGGAGCAATCGGAGGCAATACATTTGGAAACGCAGTAGATCAGCAAACAGGCTATCAAAACCAAGCCCCGCAGCAGCAGGTGCAATATATCACAACCGCACCCCAAGTTCAGAAGAAGCATTACCACCACTATAGGACTGAATATAGTGATGTATGTCATCCGAATGTAAATTATCTAACAGCTGCCCCACACCTTCGGGAGAGCCATTATAATCAGCAGAATGTTTACATTCATGACTAAGAAATAAATAAGACCATTTATTAATAAGCGCCAGCATTCGTACTATGGATATAAAAAAGGAATGAATCGATTAATAAAGCTCTAGCGGCCTATTTATCGAGCATTTACGACTAAGACTAAACTCTTCGATCATATCCAGCCGAGGGTGAAATCTCGAGTTAATGTCGCAAAGAAGGTCATAACGAGCCGCACAACTTGTTAGCTAGAATTCATATACCAATGATTATCTTTATGTAACTCCACTTAGCGCGCGAATAGAGGCGATCTACTTAGAATGAAGCAGGAAGGTCTTCAACAAGACGTTTGGCGGGGATTCAGGCCGAAACTCGTATCAAACTTGCTCGCACGCCATTGAGACGGAAACTGCACCCGAATTCTTCCAAAGGGGCTCTTAAGCATTAAAGGGTGGCCACTCAAAGATTCTCCCAAACATCATTAGCCACAAGGTTTCGAACACTTCCCTCCGCTCAATGGTGGATTTAATAATCAGAATCAAATGCCAATGGCCATGTCCATTCCATTTTCTTGGACTTCACACTATAAATTGAGTATGCCGTTTAATGTGCACTTTCGACCGCTCGTTGCCCTGAAACTACCATCAATTCAAAAGCAAATTTACTCCTTCGATTTGCACATATAGGATTATCACAATTATGAAAAAACTCTTCACCACCATACTTCTTTTCGGATTGGTCTTATCGAGACAGGAAATTATTGCAGCGACTCGCTCCGCGGAGGTAAGAGCGCAAAACTACCCAAAGATTTGGGAAAAAGCAGGACCACGCGAACGCTTAAAAGCCGCCCGTGCCGCTGAATTAGATGCCGATAGGCTTTTGGTTGAACGCATCTACGGGGCACAAATTGACTCTCAGACCACTGTAGCTGACCTTGCCATGAAGGATGATTCTATTGCTGGAACAGCTCGAGCTTCACTGATTGGAGCTACCACAATCGGCAATCCAGATTATTTCGAAGATGGGAGGGTAGAAGTGGTCAAAGCCGTCAAACTCGAACAAGTCATCGAAACGATTCGGCGCAAGTCCAAAGAAAAAATCCTGGCTAATGGCAAAACGGAATTAGTTGATTTCGATGAAAAGAAGGAATTCAGCACAACTACCAAGGTTCTTGAAGTCATGGGAAATGCTGCTCTACCTGGTTCTCTCGGTCATCAGAAGATTATGGCAAAGCGTGCCGCAGAGCTTGATGCGTATCGCCGCTTGGCTCAAAGGTTGATGAGTATTCGGATTGATTCGCAGACCACGGTGCGCGATGCCTGCATGGAGAGCGATGATCTTGTGGGCGTGATATCGCGATTAGTGAAAGGCGCTGAACCTATTGCAATAAGGCATATTGATGACGGCACTTGCGAGGTAGATATGCAAATTGCAAAGGGGGATATCGTTCGAGAGGTATCGAAATTTGATGCAGGAAGAAAGCATACCACCCGAATTGAAGATGCAATCCAAGAGAGTCTCTATATTGAAACAGGTTATGGAACAATGCACCCCCCTCAAGATGCTGGTGACTCATTGGTATTGGCAGAAAATTCACTCCCAGCAGCAACGTCTACTATATCAAGCAAACCTTCAAATGATGTGTTTTTTGAAACCGATACCATTATTCGGCGCCTGTTGGAACCTAAACCTGTTCAGCGCTAAAAAATAAATATTATTCAAATAAATAGAACCAAGATGCGATCTTACATCCCGCTTTCACTTCTCTCGCTTTTATTGTGTTGCTCATGCGCAACCACGAGTAATAATTCTCAAACTATCAAAGCTGAGAATAAAATAATAGCCACAAAATATACAACTTATAAACACGAGACGTTCGTATCAGAGTCAACTGTCCCAATGCCTGATGAAGTTCGATAGCTACTAAGATAGTCTTAAAAACCTTAATACTCTATCCCAAAAAGATAAAACTAATGGTTTAAAAGATATTTTGTGTTCAGTAGCCGATGCGATTTCGTGAGTTTTTCCCAATTGCCTCATTAGTAAGTGGGCCAATTCAGTTTGAAGATATCGGGTTTCCACAATGAGTTGAGTTTTACCATTTGGGTTAAATTCTTTGCTTTTAACTAGGCTGATTTTAGCCAAACCCTCTAGGTGCTCGATGAGGTGATAGTAAGATTTGTCATCGATGGATTCGATTTCAAAAAGCACCTCATGACCTAAATCAAGATCTGCAGACCAGCGAGAAAAGATTCGGCGAAATAATGAATTGGCTCCAGATGAATTATCACCCTGTCCTCCATCTAAATACTTAAATACAACCTCTTTTGCTGCCGCCCTCGGGGAATCTAACATCGACTTCATCGTGTCAGAAGGGGGCAAAGATAATACAGCTACAATCTCTTGGTTATGGGGGGAGACTACTTCAAAACTGCCAACGATTGAGTATGGGAAACCATCATTTCCTTGAAACACTTGATAACGCCCATCAAGTAGCCCTCTGATAATAAAGTCGGGCTTGACTTTATCCCCTCGTTGATTCGGCGGAGCGATATCAGCGGAGGGTTCATTAATATCAATATCGTTAATATCTACGACCTTTAATTGCAGTTTTTTTGCCCTTTCAATAAACCACGATTGAGCATAATTTTGTCCTTTAGGAACAAAGGTCATATTTTGGCCAACATCAATCGCAATAAGTGGGGATTTCTTTAGAGAAATTAACTGCCTCAGTGCAAGTTCATCATTAATCTCTTGGCTGCCAGGCTGTACATCGGCTACTATTTTTACTGTATAAGTATCATCCTCATAGAAACTATCAATTATTTTGTAACTTCTAATATAACCAAAAGAGGCCGAAAAAATACGATCAAAATCAAGAGTAAAGTTTTTAGTGCCAGTCTTTGAAATTAAATTCACTCCCGCTCCAAGCCTCACCGCCTCGCGGAGTGCGTCTGTCAATGCTTGCTCTTTGAAAGACGGGGAATCTTTTACTGAGCGACCAACCGATTCGATTTGATCAGCTTTTATTATTGATAATATGTTCCCAAGCAATATTAAAGAAACATAAAAAAATCTCATAATAAAAAGTAAAAAAATAGATCCGAAGCACCCTTCGGATCTATTTTTCGTAAAGGGTTTGTTACTTCCTTAATTCAATCGAAGAACCGCCAATTGTCAGCGATGCGGTTGATGAATTAAGCAGAACCATCTGTCCAGTGGCGCCACCGATGTTAACATGGAAGTTTCCACCACCTGATGAATTCCAAGACCCTGGATTTGCCCCAGCAGTATTGGTAAGGATCAAACTCCCGTTTGAACCAAATTTCACGGAGATTTTTTCACCACGCGAAACCCCAGACCAAGTCCCAATAATATTATAAGATTTTGAGGAACTTGATGCTGCGCTTTGCGATGAGGAATTACCGCTGCGTGATGTCACGCTTGACGATGAATAACTGGAACCAGAGGATGATGATCTGGAGGAATAATTGGATCCATTACTGCTATTTTGGGATGATCTGGATGATGAGACATCTCCTGTAGCATAATGTGTCTGAGAACCGCTTCCACTTGATGCGCTAGAACGAGCATTCGCACTTGCATGGTTGTGAACGTTAACGGTGGATTTGCTTTGGCATGCTGCCAAGGCAGTTGAGGCACCAATGAGGGTTAGAATATGTATTTTTTTCATAAATCAAAATCCAAGCGGTCTTTGAGAGAGGGTTTTTTCTGTGAGGGTTCGGAAGATTTTTCCGCATTCTGAGTGGTTTTTTTGCCTTGTACCACGGTGAAGGAGAAGGCGTCACCAGATTTGAATGTCGTTGAGGATGAGCTTTGGAAATTAAAGCCTGAAGAGGTCAGAGTGATTTCTCCTTCATAAACTTTTGTTTTTTTTCCTTCCTCATCTTTCCAGACTACAATTCGATCCCCTTCGGCCATAAGCGATGAATCGAAGCCGCCTGCAAATGCAAAATCATTTGAATCGGTATATACTATATTTGCCAAACCTAACCCAGTGAGAATATTTCGTTTTGCTTCACTCATCGATTGATCCAATGAATCGCCGAGTTCTCCAACTGCCTTGGAAATAGCATTTTTCAAATCCCCGGCTGATGACACGGATTTTGGATTCGCTGCTTCAAACCGCGATGAGCAAATCTCACCTTTTGTAGAAAGATCGGTCACCTTAATTAATCCATTAATCTTAATTTTAACCTTTTGAAGTGAAGGAGTATTTTCAAAGTTGAATGTTTTAACCTCAACTTTCGCGGGCGATGGGACGACTTGGACATAAAAGTCAGCGACTTTTTCGCCCTGTAACTTTGATTGTTCCATCACCGCAGCATTGCCGCCTTGAGCGCGACTCAATTCGGCATTCAGTGCTGCCTCATCTTCGCGTTCCAAAATTACAAACTGCGGGTGATTAGCAAAAATATCGCGGATTGAATCGTAGAGCTTTTGTGAGATCTCATCGATGCTTTCCGGGTTCAAATCCGAAGACTTTAATTTCTCACTGATTTGCTGTCTCGATAGAAAAGCAACAGCCTGTCGGCCTGCAAATTTATCAGGAATGGTATTTAATACATCTCCCTTAATTTGGATTTTCCATCGCCCGGTGGGTCCGCTATCCTTTTGCTCGTCGACTACTTCATAACGAAGAAGGAGGCCTCCAAATGTCATGGACGTGTTGTCGGCAACGTCAGTTGTTCGACCAAAAACAGATAACCCGGCATCAGTAGAACCATGATGCCCGGCAGCATCGATTTTGATTCCCTCTGAATTCCTGTTTGCCATGACACCGATAATTCTAGTGCCATGGACTTTGGCCACCGCCAATCGGCAAGCATCAATTAATGCGCTGTCACGTGTTTCAGCGGATCCAGTAGCAGTTACTTCTACATAACCTTTTGGAGTCTCTGATGAAACTAAACAGCTAGATGTTAAAAATATGCAAAAAGATAAAAAGCGGCGTATCATTACAAAATACCTTTTTGATTTAACTGCGAAATAATTTCATCAGCTGTCAATTCTGATAATTTGGTAACAACTCGCTTTTGAGCGTCTTGTTCGGAAGGGGCAGAAAGTTTGGCTTCTTGTGGGGCAAGGCCGCCCACTTGCTGCGGGATTTTTCCTGGCTCGCGCATTTTATATACTTTGCCAGTTACTGTGCCAGCGAAAGTAGGCATGCCAGTTACAGGATCAAGAGTTGGAAAGGAGAAATCGACGCAACCAACCACAAGATATTGAATGCCAGGTTCCTCATTTGATATGTCTTCGGTAACTGCTTTCCAATGCTGACTTCTGGGTGATTTGCCCTCACCATAAACCTCGTCAAATTGTTCAGAGCTTTCAAACATTGCTCCATCAAAAATTCCTTCTATTCCCTTTGTTGCAAATCTGGTTTTTAACCCATCGCCAAATAGTTCTTTAGACATTTCATCAAGTTCATATTCAGCTTTATCAAGACGGAATGTGGTGCTTCCAGAAGAGGCTGTCTTAACTTGGTTTTTTTCCTGACGAATAGATGTTTCGGACTGAGCTACTCCATTATCAGACTCTTCGACTGATCCTTCTGATTCTTTATTTAGAGCAGAGGATGAGCTGGAGGCATCATCCGTTTTGCGATCTGCATCAAAAGACTGCATTGCTGCAGTTCTGCGGACAGTAAAAAAAACAGCAACTTGCACGTCAGATAAATCGGGTTGATTTGCTAAACTAGATTGAGGAATCGAATTCAATGCATCCCTAAGAGAAGATAAATCCAATTTTCCTTCAAAACGATAAGACAGAGTTTTTTCTTCTTTATCGTCATTAACTAAAGTTGTACTCAATTCGGTCACAATTTTCTTCGAAAAATAATCCTGTAGCGTTAACGAATCGCCTGCGGATTTGAAGTGTTGGCGCAAGTTTTCTTGTTGATTTTCCAGCGCTCTATTGATCGCATCATTGATGGCATTAGCTTTTGCCTGATCTTCAACAGCTTTATCTGGTTTTCCAAAAAGGTTTGTATAAGGAGCAGAGCCCTGACCGCTGATATGAATCGGTGCGGCTGCGTAAATGGTATTAGCAGCAACAGCGAATATTCCGAGGATGGTTGTTTTTAGTATTTTCATGTGTTGTTTATTTTTTAATTAAAGTCCATGGGGCACAGTCGGCAAACATCGACTTAACCTTTGATGATTTAATAACTAGCATGGGGGATTCTTGTGATTTGTCTTTTCCAGTCATTGATCCTTTGATTTTCTTTCCCGCTTTGAAAAACATATCGTTCAATGAATCTGAGTAAGCGAGCCATGGTGGTTTTTCAGAAGTGCCTCTGGGAATCAAATTTTGAACACTTCCATCATGTTGTGAGGAGTAGATTACACCATCACCTTGTTTGATGGTAATCCTCGCGTAGGAACAATTCTGAACGACTTTGCCAATATCATTATTCGTGGCCACCGTCGTTTGAAAAGCTGGAATGGTTAACTCCACATCATAGCGGGGCTTCTTTAGAATAAATCGCTGTCCATTAGTTCCCTCCTCATTATTGATGACGCTATCAGTGGCATCCACAAGGTTTTCCTGCATTCCTGAAAATACCAGTTCACTCCCACGCGAAAATGGCATAATTGGCATCCCAGTAGCCTCATAAAAATTACTTGCAGCAACGTTGCTGAAATATGATTCATAGCGTTCTTTTAGGTGATCCGGAAGAACTGAGAGCGCCTGATCAAATAATGTCACATTAGTCACTCCGGCGGAATCTAATCCAATAATCTCGGGTCCATAAGCTTTACATATCTTTAAAAACTCCTTGGGGACCATTTCGGTATAGATATTATTGAGGATTGATGTCTTTTGCTCGTCGGAAATCGATGGAGTTTTTGAGACGTCCACATACATCACTCTTCCAGGGAGGCAGACAATGACCGATCGGGTTGTAAAATCACAAATGACCAAGTCGAACCCGACTTCGCCCATTACTTTGTAAACGCCCCCAATCTCGACGCAGTCAACATGCTCGTAGTTGATAGAGCAGGCCATGACGTAAGCCCTTCCTGCAGAAGCTTCAGGGCGGTAATCATCGGGCGCGATGCAATCAACAAGCCGCCCTTTGCCCGGGACCGCTTCTTGACGGATCTGCGCTAAAATTTGTTTAGAGAGTTCATTAGAGCCACTGTTCCCAAAACTAAGGGTGTGGGTTTTTCCTACAGGAAAATGATGATTTGCATCATTGAATGAACCAGTGAGCCAAATGCCAGAATATTTAATTAAAGAATGAGAATCGACGCTTGAGGTTGTATCCTCTTGTGCAAAACAAACTGAAGATGATATTGCTACAACTAAAGTAGCTGTAAATGACCTAAAAGAGTTTTTCAATCTCATGTGACAAAATGACAGGGCGCCATTTCTGGCGCCCTGTACGATTGACTTAGAAGCTCATCTGCAGTTTTGGTGCAGGGAGGTTCATCGGAGGCAGAGAAATTTTCTGCTCTTTCGCGTAATTTTTGCAGGCTTCGTTGAAAGCGCGCTCTTGAGCGAGGAATCTTGGAACATCACGCACAATAAAGAAAAGAGGATCCAGTTGTGATGTCAGGATGGCCATTTCGAGAGGGCCTGCCCCCTTGGCTTTCTTAATGGCATTGGCGGCTTTAAGTGAGGCATCTGTTGCAAGAGTCAATTGCACAAGGTAAGCTTGGTTCTTAATTTGTACGCCTTGTGAAAACTTGCTAGCGCTAACAACTTTAACGCCGCTAGATTTCGATATTTTGTCACGCACGGCATTGATAGCCCCCTTCGACTGACTCATAGCCTTTCTAGCATCGCTCATCGAAGAACCTGCCTTAAGAGCATCAGCTTGAGCTTTTAAGACGGCCGCTTCCTTTTTCAAGCCGATAGCTTCAGCGATCGTCTGATAAGCTTTCAGCATTGTTTTTGTGCCCTGAGTATACCGAGCTTCAACCTGCTTCTGCTCATTTCGCAACTGAATCACCATACTTTTGATTGGCTCTGGAAGTTTGGCGATTCTTTCTGGAGTGGCCAGATTTTCGGTAACCATAGCGCACGATGCCAAAAAGAACATCGAAGCCGCAGCTGATAAAGCAATGAGTGGTGTTTTTTTCATTAATTTTTAATATAAGGATTAAGTAATTGCGGGCCGCTTTTTATCGTAATTTATTAGGCTATGTCAAGATTTTCATATGTCTTAGATCCATTTTTTTCTACGCATTTATGACCTCATCGTTGCAGATCCCCGGCTGGCGCCGGATCGAACTTAGCAACACGGATACAAATTACTCCACAGACGGCTATCCATCCGCCCCGGATCCCTATCCGATGATCGCCAAGATGCGTAACAAGGCAGCAGCGCAGATTTTTGAAAGCCTCCATCCGAGTGTCCTGAAAATCCGCCGCTCCATCGGCGGCACAAAGAGCCAATCGGCCAAACAAGCCGTCCGCCTCGCCAATGCAGGACTATGGCTCGAAGCCGTTGCCGCCGCAGAACAAGGCGTTCAGGAACTGCCCACCGATCCCGAGGCCCGCTACATCCTCGCTATCGTCTACCAAGGAACCGGACGCTACGCCGATACTGACAAAACGCTCAAGCAACTCGTGGGGATGTCGCCGAATGCAAAATACCCGAAAGCCATCCGGGAAAACCAAGCTGTCTGGCAAAACGCTGCCCGCTTCCAACAGCAGATGTGATGCGGCGTCTCCTCCTTCCCATCCTCTTTGCCGCTTCGGTTTGGAGCGTTTCAGCAAAAGACCCATCTGTTGCCGTCATCACCGAAGACCTCAGCGGTGAAGTCGGCGATGGCAGCATCGAAATGGTCGAGTCACTCACAGAATCCGGCATTTCAAGGGCTCCCGGCGTCTCACTCATCAGCCGAAGACATCTTGAGAAACTCCTCTCCGAGCAAGGCCTCGCCTACAACAACATCGTCAATGACCGGGCGCGCCTGGGCCGATTGGTCGGGGCTGATATTCTGCTCGTCGTCAGCATCACAAAAAACCGCATCACCCAGACCCGTGAAAGCGTCACAGCCTACGGGATGACCGAAAACATCGTCCGCAGCCATAGCGACGCCGCCATCGCCGTGAAGGCGCTGGAAGTCGAGAGCGGGCGCATCCTTGCCCAACGCCAATTTGCCAAACGCAACAGCGGCAACCGCCGTGCCCTCGACGAATGCGCCTCGAAGATGGAATCCACCTTGGAGGGGATGACGTTCGGTGATCTCGCCAAAGAAACCGCGCTTCCCCGCCACAAAGTCATCATCAAACCCACGGCAAACGGAAGCGACATGCAAGGCCTCGATCTGTTCATCGATGGCAACTTCATCGGAAACACCCCGATTACCACAGATGTCGAGGAAGGCGTCAGGGAAGTCGCCCTCCGCAAAGGCGGAAACACCCTCTGGAATAACCGCGTCCAAGTCCTCAAGGAAGTCTGGCTCACTCCCGACTTGGGAAACTGAGTCTAATAAGCCGTTAAAAAGATTGATGCTGATCAACCTATTTCAGCATGTCACTTGCTTCCCAGCTTCTTGTAGAAGCGGAGGGCTTCCACTGGGCCGGGAAAGTTACTCAATTGAGTAATGCCGTGGTGCCCTCCTTGACCTGGGTCACGCACGAGGTAATCGGTGCCGTCTTTTCCACAGATGACAAGAAAGTGGGTGAGGCCAGCAGGGTAACGGATGCGAACGATCACTGGATTTCCGAGAAAGAGATTCCAATCGATGAGAAAAAATGACGGGAGATCCTCATAGTGGGGTAAGAGGGAAGATGTGAGACGTGGCTCAATCTCGGCTGCTTTTTCCCAATAAATCCAACCTTCAGGCGTGTACCCGCTGGGGATTTTCCGAAGGAATGCATTCAAACTCCCTGGATCAAGATCGATTCCATAGGATCCCAGAACCATGGCGGCGGAGGCCACAGCGCATCCGGCCTCCCCAAGAAAATCCGCTGTCTCAGCAAGTGGCTCATTATGCCAACGCTCATCGTCTTGTAAAAAATGTGGGCCTGGAATAACGAAGCGTTCTGGCATGAAAAGTCCCCCGCTTGTTCCGATTGGATGAGGCCGAATCCAATCCACAATCCAGTGGATGGATGCACCAAAAAGAAGCAAGCAGAAGATAACGATCAAAAAGCGCCTTGCAGACATGTGAAAAATGACGTTCTGAGAGGGCATGAAGAAGTTGATTCTCATCGCCACTATAGCGCACACCCTCACGTTATGGTCCCAGGATTACAATGCGATAGTGCTGCAGCAGATCGAGCGCATGCCAGTGGGTGGCGGCTATGCGGTAACCAAGGAGGCACTTTCAGCTCTTGGAGCTGCGACAAGGATCACCGGCGACTCGATTGCTATCACTGTAGCATCGGCGACTCCCAGCTTTTGTTCAGGCGCGACCTATCTGGTTTTCTTAAAGACCCTGCAAAGCGCGGAAAGCCGCCGCCAAATTCCTCCCTTGGGAAAAATCTGGATTAATCTCGTTCCAAATCCCACTCAAGATGGTGTGGGAATCTGGGGTCGTTGGAATGCAAATGGGCCCGGGGCATCGCGCTTGTTTAATGAACTCAAATTGGGACGGAATTTTTGTTCATACGAGGAAGCTCGTCCCGGTGATTTTCTTAAGATTTTCTGGACTGATGCCGTGGGAAAAAAAGAACGCGGCCATCTTGTCATTTATCTTGGAAAAGAAATACGGGACGGCGAGGAACATGTGCGCTTCTGGTCGAGCAACAAACCGAGTGGATACGGGACAAAAAGCGTCCCACGCTCAAAGATCGCACGGGCGATTTTTTCACGCCTCGAATCACCCGAGAACATCAGCAATGTGCTATCGCTACCAAAAAAAGATGGATACCTCGCCAGCCTACTTAGCTCAGAATCATCGTTTGCCGAAGCCCTGGAGAAAAGCGGGGTAAGCCAAGGGGACGGGTCCCTATAGAGGGAGTGTCTGATAATCGAGGCACAGGTGTATCGTTAAAGACCGCCTGTCCGGGAGATGAATCTTGCGGAGTGGAAGAACCTCTGAAAACGCTCCCTTGATCGTCTGTGGAAGATCCGAACCGATATAAAGGGCATTCATTCCGATGAAGGGGTTGTAGCCTTTTTGCTCCGTAAAATATTCATCAACCACCTCATCGGTTTCAATGAAATCGGCATAAGTCGGCCAGATACCGAATTGACTGACTAACGCAGGAGATTCAGGAACGAAAACCGGTGGGTAAGCCGAAGGAGAGCTGGATTTGAAATAAAGTGCAAACACAGCTGCTTGGGCAGCATCCTCAGCAATGAGAAATCCCCCACCCTCACTTGCTGGCATCTCACGAGTCGCTGCGTGAATTTCTGTAGCAATTGAAGCCCACACGCCACGCTCCTCTGATTCATGCCTAAGATGCAGCAATGTGGAGAGCAAAGCCAGGAAAGACAAGGCGCTGGCGCCGATGGCAAACCAGCGATGGCGGATTCCAATTGAAACCAGAAACGCCAACACAGGGACTACTGCAATCCACGCGGCAGCAGACAACGGGCGGCCAATGAGAAATTGATACCATGCCCACAAGACCGCAGGTCCGGCGGCCCATCCCAAAAAACGCTCCACCCCACACCCAGCCACACCGCGAAGCATCAGCACACCACCAAACGCTAAAACCACACCGCAACCAAAAGAAAAATCACCAAAATAGTCCATGGCATCCGTAGCCCAACCCCCTGGCTGGGGGCGCCAAAATGTTTGCAGCGTGCGACCGAACACAGGAATCCAATCCAGTCGTGCATTCCAAGCCAGAGGAGGCCAGAGGCAAAAGGCTGGAATCGCGCCCAGTGCAATGATCGGAACCCAGTCTGGCCGAGCACGAGATTTAATTGCTGCCACCAACTGGCCAAGTATCAATCCGGCCGGAACAAGCAAGGCCTCATAGCGAAAAAGACAGGCGATCCCAAAGAGGCCGCCTGCAAAAAACCAGTCTGACCGCCCACCAGATTCAGCGGCATTGACAAAAAATAATCCGCCGAGCACACAGACCAGAACAGGCATCCAAGGCCCAACGGTCACGCTATGTTGGTTAAAATCCGGCAAGGTGTTCAGAGCGACAACAGTCCATGCAGACACAGATTCACCGACCAGGGATCGCACAAGCAACCAGACGATCCAAGAGCCTAGAAAAGCAAGTACCGGCCAGAGCAATCGCACCCAATCCAGAGAACCGCCAAAGAGAGTAGAAATGGAGCGCACCAAAAAACCGGTTCCAGGTGGACCATCGAAAAAAGCGGCAGCCAGACGTTCCCCGCACATCCAGTAATAGGCTTCTTGAGGAGACACTCCCTGCATTGACACCCAGAGGATGCGAAGAACCGAGAGAAGACCGAGAAAACCCAATACATACCTGGAGTTGTTCATGACAATATCTCGGGGTGAGCCTTGTAGAGAGCCGGATTCAAGCGTGGAACATAGCGCTTCCAAACAAACCCTAGAAACCATGTCACCGCAAATGCGCACAAGACCCCAATGAGCGATCCGGCGAGCACATCAGTGGGCCAGTGGACCCCCACATACATCCGGCTCAAAGCTACTAGCGATGCCGGCACAAAGGCCAACCACCCCCAGCGGCGATAAAAAAGCCAGACCACAGTCGCGAGCGCAAAACAATTTCCAGCATGGGAGGAGGGAAACGAGCGACCACTCTCCGCTGGGATTTCAACCTTGGACACCTTTTCCCGAAGCGGCAAAAAGACCGCAAGAACTCTGGGGGTTGCTTTCGCAAGATCAATCGTGCGAATGCCAGACATCGTTTCATGTGGCCTCGGACGTTCGGAAATTTTCTTCATATTCCGGCAAACCACACCATCGCAAAGCCCAAGCGACAACCCGGCGGCGATGAGCATCGCCCGCCCACGAAATCCACCAAACCCGCCACAGGCCACACCGGCAAGAATCGCCAAAGGCCACCAAACCGCCCAACTCGACAGGGTGGCCATTGGCATGTCGAGAAACGGACTCGCAACTTGCGAATTGATGTATTGAAAAACTTCGAGATCCATCAGGGAAAAAACGGTGGCCATTCATGAGCTTGCCGTTTCCCGCCATGGAGGCAAGAACACATCATTCTTTCCGGCACCCCGGAAAAACCATGTCGCCTCCACAAGTGCTGCCGACTACGATCTGACTTAATGTTGAAATGCATCTTATCAGCTATGGCGATTCTACCCATGTCGCTCATGGCCGCATCCAGTCTGACGATTTTCAATCAGAACATCGGCCTCGTGCGCGAAGTGCTCCCATTGACGCTCAATGCAGGCGAAAACGTGCTCATCCATACACCGGTTGCCTCCGGAATAGACCCGAACTCGATCCTTCTTCATCCTGAAACTAAAGGCTCCTTCAAAATCCTTGAGCAGGGATTTGAACCCAACAGGCCCTCACGGGATACACTTTTGAAGAAATTCGAGGGCGAGAAGGTTCAGTTTCTGGTGACGGAAGCCGGACAGCCTGACCGCATTCTCAACGCAAGGATTCTTACTGCAAATGGTGAAGGCTCCATCGTCGAGATCGATGACACGATTCGCTTCGGACTTCCCGGCCAACCCATTTTTCCAAGATTTCCCAATGGGACCCGACTCCAGCCAGCGATTGTCTGGACGCTTGCCGCCGAGCATCCCACAACAACATCTGCCAGCGCGACCTATCTCACCTCTGGCCTCGACTGGACTGCTGATTACACCCTTGTTTCCGGGTTGGATGGAGAGTCCGTTAACATCACGGCCATGGTGGCGATCACCAATCAAACCAGCAGGGATTTTGAAGGCAGTCATATCAAACTCATGGCTGGCAAAATCTCCCTTGCTCGGCCTGAGGGTCAGTTCCGTGAAAACTCCCGCGTCATGGCTATGGCTGCGGCAGATAGTACCGCATCCCAAATCGAAGAACGTTCTTTTGCCGATATGCACCTCTACACGATCGGACGCCCTGTTACCTTGCGCTCCGGCGAGATGAAGCAGGTGGAATTCGCTACGGCGACCGGCGTGAGGGCACACAGGATTTATATTTACGACGCTCAAGCGGAATTCATCCCCATCCATATGGGCGGAGACCCCCTCCAACGACTTACAAACAAAGAATTCGGAAGCCGAGCTGGCACCCGCGTTGATGTCTTCCGGGAGTTTGAAAATACCAAGAAAAACAGTCTAGGTATTCCCCTCCCCGCTGGCACGTTCCGGTTTTACGAGAAGGATGGATCGGAATTGGAGTTCATCGGCGAGCAACGCATCACGCACACCCCACCCGGAGAGACTGTCCGTGTTGCCACAGGAGCAGCATTTGACCTCATCGGCAAACGCATCAGGCAAGACTTTGTATTCGATCATGCCACCAAGACCACAACAGAGCAGATAGAAATCACCCTCCACAACCGCAAGGACTCAGACGTTTTCATCCATGTCATCGAACACCTTTCCCGTGGAACAAACTGGGAAATCCTGAAATCCAACATGAAATTCGAACGCCTCGACAGCAACCGTATCCAATTTGTCGTGCCAGTGCCGGCTGGTGTTAAGAAATCCGTGACCTACACTGTGCGTTACTCATGCTAACTCGTCGCCTGCCTCCGTTGGAAACAACCCTGCAAATCAACAGCCTTGCCTATGGTGGCGCAGGAGTGGGGAGACTCGATGATGGTCGTGTTTGCTTCGTTCATGGGACATTGCCCGGCGAGCAGGTGACTGTTCGTGTTGTTAAATCCAAAAAAAATCATGCCGAGGCTGTTATTATTGAGCTTCTGGAAGCTTCACCCCGGCGTGTCACTCCCCCTTGCGCGCTCTTTGGAGCCTGTGGCGGTTGCGCCTATCAGCACGCCGACTACGCCCTGCAACTAGAAACAAAAACATCGCAAGTCGTAGAACTCCTTCGCCGCATCGGTGGACTACCCGGCGCACCAGTAACGCCCATGATCGCCTCCCCGGCAGAATGGAGCTACCGCAACCGGATCGCCGTTCATACAGACCAAGGGCACACTGGGTTTTTCCACCGCCACACCCACAAACTTGTGGATGTTCCCACCTGCCCGATCGCGAGTGCCGGAGTAAATGATAAACTCAACGAATTTCGAAAAAAACCACCCCGTCAGCCAGGGCGTTACACGATCGGAGAAAACTCCGCAGGACGTGGCTTTACGCAGGTGAACGCAGACGCTGCAGAACTTCTTGCCGGTGTCGTTGTGGGTTATTGCGGCCAAGGCGACTTGCTGGTTGATGCCTACTCGGGAGCAGGCTTTTTATCAAAGCGTCTTGTTGAACGCTTTGCCAAAGTTGTTGGAATCGAATGGAGCGAAGCCGCTACTCGACGTGCAATGGAATCGGCCGCAGCTAACGAATCACATCTCACGGGCTCGGTGGAAGCGCTTCTGCCTGAGGTTCTTTCTCAAGCACCCGCTAAAGGAACAGCCTTGATTGTTGATCCACCTGCGGAAGGGCTATCACCTGATGTGTTGCACACGATCTTGGCCCACCCTCCAGAAACCCTCGTGTATGTGTCTTGCGATCCATCGACTTTTGCAAGGGATGCAAAAAAACTTTCAGAAATCTACGACCTCGCCGCAGTGCAGCCGGTTGATATGTTTCCTCAAACCGCCGAGATCGAGTTGGCGGCTTCATTTACGAGGAGAACCAGCCTGATAAACTAGAGTTGTGGACGATCCGGAAGAGATTCCGGTCTCGTTTGCAACCCCTAAAAATGGGATCCTGCAACCTTGCAGGATCCAGTAGAAAAAATCCTTACAGGAGAGCGGTCAACTTGGCGACGATTTCGACTTTGCCGCTAACGCCTACGGTTTGCTCCTGTTTTGCCCCGCCTTTGAAATAAATCAGCGAAGGAATACTACGAATACCGAACTGGGCGGACACCCCTGGGGCGTCATCGACGTTTACCTTGGCGACATTGAACTTGCCGACATTCTCTGCGGCAACTTCTTCAACCACCGGGCCAAGCATGCGGCATGGCGCGCACCATGGCGCCCAAAAATCAACCAGCACAGGTCCGCTTGCTTGAGCAATAAAAGTCTCGAAATTGGTGTCATTGAGATCGGTAACGTTGGGATGTGACATAATGGATGAATAAATTTAGGTTAGAATTTTGAAAGCGTTAGAAGCTGGATGCCCAGCGACAAAAAGGTAACGATCGCTGCGGCTGCCCCCAGCATCAGTTCCGGAGTTAGACCAGACGGGGTAGAAGATTCAACCGAGTCGGTTGTCGACTGAGAACCGATCAGCCCTGAATTCACTGAACTAATCGGGGAAATCTTTCCCGAAGGGGTTGCGATCTTTCCAGAGGGAACCGCCGCAACTTTCCCGGAGGGAGTTGGCAGAATTTTGCCACTCGGAACAGCTGAAATCTTTCCAGAGGGTACTGCTGCCACTTTCCCGGAGGGAGTCGGCTTGATGGGAAGCAATGGAGCTGCGGCAGGGGCCATGCCCGGCTTAACGGGTGCCGGCGGCCCGGGCTTGAGATTCACTGTTGCTTGAGGCAACAGGCCTTTGCCAGGAGGGTGAGTGATTTTTTGAGTTTGAAGACTCGGCACATCTGCTTCCGGAGCAGGAGACGACGGCACTCCAACTGAAGCGATCGTTGGCGGTTTTGGGGCAGATGGCGCAGGCATCTTGATCGACACCGTGGGAGGGGACGGAATAGAGGGGATCGCTGGCTTGAGGCCAGGAGCCGCAGGCAATTTCACCACTGTTGATGGAGGCGCCGGGGGTCTGATCGCGGAGGGAGGCGAAGGGAGTTTCACCACTGTTGACGGAGGAGTCGGCGGTTTAACAACAGCGGAAGGCGGAGCCGCTGGCTTGATGACAGCGGAGGGAACTACCAAAGGGGTGAAAGGAGCTGAAGGAATGGCCGTTGGCTTGATTGGAAGAGGCTTGGGAGGGAGTGGGATTTTTGGCACATCACCAGAAGTAGGCTTTGGAGGAACGATAGGGCCCTGTTTGGGAAGGGTGATGCGCTCTGTTTCTTCAGTAGGTTCGGACATTTGATTGGGGTGGAGAATATGTATCTATCTTCAAAACAGCACTACCAAAGTCAACTGATTACATCTGTTTTTCTTCCGGCAGCAATCATCTGAAGCACTGCTTTTTGCGCATGAAGACGATTTTCCGCCTGCCGGAATATCGTTTCGGAATGTGCTTCAAAGGTCTGATCATCAATTTCCTTGCCTCGATAAGCAGGCAAGCAATGCATGACCAAGGCCTTTGGCGCCTCATGAAGGAGACTAGAGTTGATTTGATATCCTTGAAACTGGGCAAGTCGATAGGCTTCTTCATCCTCCTTGCCCATGCTTACCCACACATCGGTGTAGAGCACATGAGCACCCCTAGCCGCTTTAGCGCAATCTGTAGTGACTGTCACACGCCCATCCGCCTGGTCGAGAAGATGCTGTGGAGGCTGAAACTTTGTAGGAGCAGCAATGACAAGCTCAAAACCGCAGCGTGCAGCAGCCCAAATCCAAGAGCGGGCAACATTGCAATCCCCGTCGCCAATAAAAGCCACACGCAAGCCATCTAGCGTGCCGCGGGTTTCTTGAATGGTGAAAAGATCGGCAAGAATCTGACAGGGGTGCTCCTCATCCGTGAGAGCATTGATCGTTGGAACCCCACTAAAAGCGGAAAATTCCTCAACATCGCTTTGCGCAAAAGTGCGGATGATCGCGCCATCAAGCATCCGGCCCATCACGCGGGCGGTATCTTTGATTGGTTCACCCCGGCCAAGTTGAATGTCCGCCGCAGCGAGAAACAAGGGATCTCCCCCAAGTTCGCGGACTCCGACCTCAAAGGAGACACGAGTCCGTGTCGAGGACTTGGAAAAAATAAGCGCCCAGCACTGTCCTTTTAGTGGCAAATCAGAATGATTGCCCCTCGTGGATTTCATCACTTTAGTACGACGAAGGATTTCTATGATGTCGTTACTCGAAAGCGATTCGATGGAAAGCAGGTTGTTCATGGCAGATTCGATGAGTATTTAGGCGGCGATACGGTTTGAGACAGGGCGTTTAGAACTGCAGTGAATATGTGAACCGCCTCGGCGATTTCTTCACGAGTGGTATTCAATGGAGGCAAAAAGCGAATGACTGTCTCTCCGGCCGGAATCACCAGCAAGCCCCGGCTCATAGCCCCTGTGACAACATCCATAGCTATTGACTTGGAAAGCGGGGTTGAGGGCACGCGTAGCTGAACGCCAACCATCAATCCAATCGCACGGATCTCCGCGATCCATGGATTTGAAATAACTCGCAACGAATCGGCGAGGTCAGCGCCCATTGCAATGGCATTTTCAAGCAATCCTTCCCTCTCGATCACATCGAGAACTTTAAGGCCCGCGACGCACGACACTGGGTTGCCTCCATAAGTTGTGCCATGGCTTCCTGGACCCAAGAGATCGCACAAGGGACCGCGTGAATCCTCACGTTGGGAAGTGGCCCAGAATGCCCCGAGAGGGAATCCGTTAGCGATCCCTTTTGCCCATGAAACGGCATCCGGCTGCACCTCTGGAGCAATTGCATCCCAACCACGCAGGAAGCCTGTCCGGCCGAGCCCGCATTGAACCTCGTCAAACATCAGCAGCATATCGCGCTCGTCGCAAAGCGATCGAAGTCCACGGAGAAATTCCGGAGTCGCAATATGAATGCCACCCTCGCCTTGAACTGGTTCAACAAGCACCGCAATGGTATCATCGCCGGATGCCTCACGAACTGCGTCGAGGGAACCGAATGGCACATGCGTGAATCCCTCCAGCAAAGGACCAAAATCCTTTTTTACCTTGTCTTGGCCGGTTGCTGAAATACAGGCCATGGTGCGCCCATGGAATGAACCATGAAACGTCACGACACGATGACGTGCAGAGGATGCTCCAAAGCGACGAGCGAGCTTTATCAGGCCCTCGTTTGCCTCCGCCCCGCTATTGCAGAAAAAGACTTTTCCAGGACCGGTCAGTTCAACCAACTTCTTCGCAAGATCGGCTTGGGGACGTGTGCGATAGAGGTTTGACGTGTGAACCAATGTCCCCGCTTGTCTGGCCACCGATTCAGTGATTCCGGGGTGGGCATGCCCAAGCGAACAAACGGCAATCCCAGCACCAAAGTCCAGATACTCCCTTCCCTCGGCGTCTTGTACCCGAGACCCTGATCCACTCATCAAATCAAGGTCAAAACGCCCGTACGTCGGGATGACAAAATTCGAATAATCCGGAGCTAAGGATGTCATCAGTGGGATATGAAGTTGGTGAGAGAGAAAAAAAAAGACAAACGGGCGGAACCATTTTCAGGTTCCGCCCGGTCCGTCAGGGGATTCCTCGGGAGAAATCTTCCTCCGGTCTTGGTTGAATATATTAACTCAAACCAATTCGGGAAATGCAATCAACTCTTGGCTTCTGTGGGTGCAACCACAGTGTCCTCAATGACAGCAACCTCGTTGTCGACCCACTCGATGAATGCCATCGGAGCAGAGTCGCTCAAGCGTTGGCCGAGCTTGATAATACGTGTATAGCCGCCCTTGCGAGTTGCTGAGCGGGGAGCAATCTCGGCGAAGAGCGTTTTGACAGCGTCTTTTTGGCCGAGATACCCGGCTGCAATCCGGCGGGCATGCAAGTCACCGCGCTTGCCGAGAGTGACCATCTTCTCCGCAAGCGGACGGACGGCCTTCGCCTTGGCGAGGGTGGTTTTGATGCGTTTGTGTTCGATGAGGCTGCATACCTGATTCGCGAGCAGGGCATCGCGGTGGGCAGAGGTACGGCCGAGTTTGACAGTTTTCTTAAGGTGGCGCATGGCGTATTAGAATGCTTAGTCCAAAGGTGCCTCGACGAGCGAAGGGTCGATCTTGTGACCGAGTCCGAGGCCGAGCTGCTGGAGTTTTTCCTTGATTTCGTTGAGGGATTTTTTTCCGAAGTTGCGGTATTTAAGCATCTCAGCTTCAGATTTGAGGGCCAACTGACCAACTGAAGTGATGTTGGCATTGTTGAGACAGTTTGCCGCACGGACGGACAACTCGATCTCATTGACACTCATATTGAGAAGTTTTTTGAGGCGGTTGTTTTCTTGACTTACCTCTTTTGGAGTTTCATCGAACTCGACGACTTCTTCATTGAATCCAACGAAGACGTCCAAGTGATGACGGAGGATCGCCGATGCTTGAAGAAGGGCGTCATCCGGAGTCAGGCGACTATCGGTCCACACTTCAAGAATGAGTTTGTCAAAGTCGGTGCGTTGTCCCACACGGGTATTTTGCACCGCATACTTCACACGGGTGACTGGTGAAAAGACAGAATCAATGGCAATGACGCCGATAGGCTGATCAGCACGTTTGTTCTCATCACCAGTGGCAAAACCACGGCCAAGGCGAACCTCTAGCTCGGCTTCGAATTTTTGCTTTTTGTCGAGCGTGCAAATGATCTGATCGGGATTCAGAACCTCAACTTGGTTGGATTCTTGGATGTCAGCAGCAGTAACAACGCCTTCCCTGTTAACGGCAATCTTGAGATTCCGAGGCTCATGGTCATGAGCACGAAACTTGATTTTTTTGAGATTGAGCACGATATCCACCACATCTTCGACGACGCCCGGGAGCGTGCTGAATTCATGGTCAACACCTTCGATTTTTACGGAGGTAATTGCCGCTCCCTCAAGAGAACTGAGGAGCACGCGGCGCAAGGAGTTACCGATCGTGTGGCCGTATCCAGCCTCGAAGGGCTCGGCAACAAAAAGGGTATAGGTATCAGTGGATGTGGACTCGTCTTTAACGAGTGTTTTCGGCATTTCGAACCGACCAAGACGAACTGGCATTGGATGGTATTTCTTAGATTTTCACCGGGTTTCCCTGTACGCAATCGGCACACCAGTTATTAGGCGAACCACAGGACCTACGGCAAAGTTACGTGTTTGCGCGGACGATCTGCTTAACAGCATTTTCCACTTGGTCAAGGTGATTAAGCGAATTTTTTAAAAAAGGCCTGTCCAGAATGGGGCACTAAAAGCCCGGTGACTCGCCTGTGCCTTCATCGAGATCCTTGAGACGATGCCCAATAATGCGGCGACCGATTTCCAAAACCATTTCCTCAAGGAGCAAGCGAAGATGGCTTCCCGCGCGGAAATCCGATGGTGCAATATTATGTACCCTGTCGGCATGGATTGAGAGTTGGTAGCACTTTTTGAAGCTCGAGCGCGTGGGATCGGCAGAATTGTAAACAGCGATCGCGTGCCCTCCATTCCTGCGCATGACGGTGAAGCAGGGAACATCAGTCGGGCCATCGCCTATATAAATCATGTTGGAAAACGGCACTGGACGCACCGATGGGTCCATGTGGTCATCGACGTCTTGATCCATTTCAAGAAGGCCTTTATTGATGCGGAAGAGAAATTGCGTTTTTTGCGTATGGCTGATCACCCGCTTTGGAAAAGCGATCCGCCCTTGCGCGTCGACGGCGAATTCGCACCCGAAGATTTTTCTGACATGTGGGGCCAGGCGGCTTCCCTCAATCAATTCCTTCAATCCAGAGGATACAATGTAATGCTCCACGGTAATCCCATGGGCAGCAAATTCAGGAGGCAGCAGCGCACTGAATTCCGCGAATAATTCCGGCAAGCCCTTGTAAAAAGTAAGACGTGCGCCAAGTTCACGTAGTTGGGCATTGGTCGGACGATCAATCTCCAAACAGTCGAGCAGGACTTTCATGTAGGCCAACTCGTTGTCGTACCCCTGTCCCTTCACCAATTCCGCACATCGCCGCCAGAAGTGCTCAGGATTGATGCCGAAGACAGGGAAAAGCGCATCCTCCTGCATGTAGTTTGGAGACAGCGTTTGATCGTAGTCGTAAACGATCGCAATGGTGTTTTGCGGAGCGCTCATTGAGGAATAATCGAGGACTGCAGGGGGATGGCGACTTCAAAAAAAGGGGCGGAATCTAAAACAACTCCTATCAAAAGTGCACACTCCCGCCAATCGATGGAAGATGGAGCTTCAATCCTGCATTACTGAACATGACCTCAGCCTCGCGAGTATCGATTTTGATTGGAGGAAAAGTGTTGTAATGCACACCCACGACATCCTTGGCCCCGCAAAATCCGGCCGCGCGCACCGCATCGGCGGCGCCCATGGTGAAGTTATCCCCGATAGGCAGGATGGCGCAACGCAGCTGGAATTCATCAGCGATCAATTTCATGTCCATCGTTAGCGCCGTGTCTCCCGCATAATAAAAACTCCCCTCGCCAGTCTCGACCACAAACCCGGCAGGATTCCCTCCGTTCGACCCATCCGGCAAGGCGCTGGAATGTACCGCTGAAACCATCTTCACACGCCCCCACGGAAGAACCACAGATCCGCCGTGATTCATCGGATGAGTATTCGCCACCCCATTTTTGCCAAACCAATCGATAACTTCCCAATTTGAAATGACCTTCGCTCCGGTTTTTCCCGCAAGATCGACCGCATCTGCCAAGTGATCCACATGACCATGTGAGATCAAAATGAAATCTGCGGCAATTGCAGCCGTGTCGATTGAAGCGGCAAGCGGGTTTGGCGTGATAAAGGGATCAAAAAGCAACCGGGTTCCACAGGCATCGATGAGGAAACAGGAATGTCCGAAGTAAGTAAGTTTCATAGCATGGAAATGGAACCACAGCTCCCGCAGCGCTGCAACCCGCTTACTCGTACCGCAAGGCAGTGATCGGATCGAGTCGTGATGCTTTCAGTGCCGGGTAGATCCCCGAGAGCAATCCAGTCCCCAAGGCGAATGCCACACTGAAAAACACCCCGCCCGCAGAGATGATCGGAACATTTTCCGTTGGGGAAATCGATTTAAGAACCTCGACCAGACCGAACGATGCCCCGATTCCAAGCAATCCGCCGATCAACGAAACAAGAACACTTTCGACAAGAATCTGAAGGAAAATATCCGAGGGCCGCGCCCCTATGGCAAGGCGGATGCCGATTTCACGGACGCGCTCGGATATGCTTGCCAGCATAATATTCATAATGCCTATGGCTCCGACCACCAGACTGATGGCTGAAATCAAGCCACCACTCAACCGTGCGGCACGGACGCTGGACTCAACCCTGTCGAACCAATCCTCGCGCGTCTCCAGATCAAAGTCGTCCACGCCACGGTGGGTGTTTTGCAAGACGGCCCGAACTTGTTCAAGCGCGGCAGGAAAACGCGTCAAGTCACCGATGCGCACCGGCATGGCATCCAATTTGATCGAGTGCATGGAATCCTCGGGAAACATGCCTGAAAGAAATTCGTGGAACATTGTGGCAAAGGGAATGAGCACTGCTTGATTCTTGGAGCGGAAGGGATCCCAACGCCGACTCGAGACTTTTCTCCCCTCAGCCCTTGCCCGCTTGTCCTCCTCGCGCTCGTAGCGATCCAGGACACCAACTACTTCAAAAGGGGATCCATGGATCAAAACCCTCCTTCCGATCAAACCTGTCGCAGGAACGGCGGGCCACAATTCGGCCGCCACCGTGCTTCCAAGAACCACGCACCGGCTACCGCGAACAACATCGAGATCAGTCAAAAAGCGACCCGCGTCAATCGCGTGCATGCCGATCACAAAATATCCGGGAATGACACCCGTGACCGATCTCCGCTCAGGATCCCCTCCGTTTTCCAGAGAGACCGTTGTTTTCAGGATCAACTCGGGAGAGACATGGGAAATCAACGGCGCATTGGCTTGAATCGCCTCGGCGTCGCGCAATGTCCGCCCCGGCGACAACACCGCGAATTCAAATAATTCCGCCGAAGGTTCCTTATCCACCACACGCACCAACTCCAACCCCCCAAGTTGCTGCATGAACGTTCGAGTCCCCTCCTCCATGCCGCGCGTTAGAGCCATTGTTGAAATAAGACTGCTCACACCGAGGATGATCCCCAGCATCGAAAGAGCGCTCCGGATTTTATGAGAACCGATCTCCCTCATTCCGGTCTGGATGGCGACAATGAAATTCATCGAAGGGTTTCCTTGGTGATACGGCCGTCGCAGATCTCGATGATACGACGGGTGCGGGCGGCAATTGCGGGATCATGCGTCACAAGGATCACAGTTTTTCCGGCGGCATTAAGCTCCTCGAATATATCCAATATTCTCAGCCCCGTTGCGGAATCAAGGTTGCCTGTCGGTTCGTCACCAAAGACGAGTCGGGGCCCGTTGACCAAGGCTCGCGCGATCGCCACACGTTGGCACTGTCCCCCACTTAATTGACTGGGCCGGTTCGCCAATCGGTCCCCTAACCCAACTTCTCCGGCAACTTTTCTAGCTCGCTCTTTCCTCTCGTTAGTGGGCAGACCACTATAAATTAGGGGCAATTCTATGTTCGCCAATACATCAAGGCGCGACAGAAGATTGAATGACTGAAAAACAAATCCAATCTCACGGTTGCGCATTCGCGCCAATTCACTCGACCCCGCTCCGGATAGTTCCCGCCCACAGATTTCCATCCTCCCAGTGGTAGGGGTATCGAGACAGCCGAGCAAATGCATGAGCGTGGATTTGCCACTTCCGCTTGGTCCGATGATCGAAACAAACTCGCCCTCCTCGATGCGAAGATCGATTCCGTCCAGTGCACGAATCTCCTGCTCCCCGACACGGTAGACCTTCGTGACGCCTTGAAGTGAGATCAAGCTCACGAGCGAGACTTTTTTCCCGCCTCGGGAGCGGGTTTTTCGGTGAGCACGTCTTCGCCTTCGCTCAACCCCTTGGTGATCTCCACCCGCCATGAATCAGAGAGACCGATCCCTACGACACGACGCTCGATTCGGGTGGGGGTCAACACATAAACAACTTTGGTGCCTCTCTCCTCAAATACACTGGTCAATGGAACCGAGAGCACGTCACCGGCAAACCCTACTGGCACTCTCATGCTTACGGACACTCCGGGTTTGAGTTTATGGCCCTTCCCATCCAAACTGCCCGTAACAGCGAATCCCTTGATGTTGTTTTTCACTGTGGCAAGCGGGGCAATCCTGTCGATTGTCGCCTGAAGACCGTCATCCTCGGTATTGGGAGCTATCACGGTCAACTCGTCACCCTCGCAAAGACGCGAGGCATCCAATTGATTCACGTGTGTGCTGATGAGCAACCTGGAGAGGTTTGCCAATGTCATCAGGCTTGTGCCGGAATTGACACTTGCCGCCCCTACCACAACTTGGCCTTCGTTCACAAGAACCTCCAGTACAGTACCATCAAATGGCGCAAGAATCCGGGTCTTCGACAGGCGATCGTCAACCATTTGCAATCTCCGCAAGGAACGCTCCAATTCGTTCTGCACAATTTTATAATCAGCCTCGAGATTTTTGAATTGCTCCTGACTCAGGAGCTTTTTTTGAAAAAGCTGGCTTGCGCGCTCAAAGTTGCCTTGGCTTTTTTCAAGCTCCAAGCGGGCCCCTGCGACCTCTGCCTCGGCTCCTGCGCGTTCGTTGAGGAGATCACGCGGGTCGATCGTGAGGAGTGGATCGCCCTGTTTCACCTGTTGACCCGAAAATGCATGGATCTCGGCAACCCTGCCACCGATCTCGGGTTTCATATCAACCTGAAAGGCTGGGGAGACCTCCCCCGAAAGCATCAATACCGGAGCAATGTCTGATCGAAGCACTTTCGATGTCGAAGCGGGTTCTTGGGCGGGACCGAATTGAAAGATATTGAGTTCATATCCAACCCACGCCCCGGCAACCATGAGGGGGAGGAGGACTATCAAAGCGATTCTCATGCAGTGGTTTTTTTGGACCTTGGCAACTTCGCATCAATCAGCATTGCTGCAACCGCTGAGTATCCATGCAGGGCATTGACTCCCCAGACTGGAGCAATTTCACCATTGCAGAAAAATCCGCCCACGGGCTTGCCTTCAAGTACTGCCGACAGGCAAGCCGCGTCATGGTTTTTGACTCCAAAAAATGCTTCTCCCCTCCCGAGACACGAAAAAAGAAGCGCAGCGAAGGTTTTGCGGAGATCGGCGCGTTTGGGTTTGAACGCCCTCTTGAGATCCTCAATTGCCGCCTCTCGATTGCGAAGTTGGTATTGAAGGGTCTGTCCCACGCGAGGGGCGCCAGCGATTACCACTGCGCCTGAATCAGGATCCGCCCCAATAATATGGCGAATCATAAAATCACCAGAGTGGAACTCGTCGATGTATTCGCTTCCGGCAAGTCCGGCGAGGAGATTGCCCCGAGCATTGGACTTATCCTCTTCGCTTAGAGTTTGAAAGACAGTATCGAGGACCTGATAGGCCGGCTTGCATCCCAACCCATAAATGACATTTTGCTCGGCGTTGGTGACGGGAAGCGGTTCACCGATCGGGCGGCAACCATGAGTCATCATAGGAACGATCCGGGTTCTTCCAAATAAAGGCACTGCACAAGCTTGCACCTCCATGCCGTTGATAAACACCACCGTCTCCTCTTCATTTCCACCGCTGGCCAACCCACCAACTACCGGCACAAGGGGGTGCTGTTTGTTTGATTCTGAAAGCCATGAATCCATGGTGAAGGAAAAAGGATTCCCAAGCGTGACCCACGCATTTGGGGGTTCCCCAAGCCAGCGTGAGTCCTGCGGCAAAAACTGATCAGATATAAGTGGGACAGGATCCCCGATCTCCGCGCGCAGGGCGATGACCGTGCATCCCGAACCTGTCTCCATTTCCTGCTCGCCGGCGATCCATCCCCCGACCGTGCACCCGACCACGTCGAGGATATGACCATCGACCCGCAAGGTATCGCACATTTCAGCAAAGAAGGGCCGGTAGTCCGGCGTGGCAAAAACAAAAGCGGTTTGGGCGGGATGGACAAGTTCTTCTCTGATCTCAAGAGCAGACTTCAGAAAGCGGGCAACTTCATAGGGTCCATTGATTTCACAAGTCGCAGCGGCAAATTTTTTGATTTTTAAATTCATTCGGGATTTGAGGAACTCTACGGATTGCTGACCAAGCGTTGCAGTACTTTCAAGGCCTTGTCGACATCCGATACACGCAATAACAGCAACCCACGTTTGGATGAAGGCATCGTGGCCAGATAGGCATATTCAATAT
>ERZ889217.41-NODE-41-length-75526-cov-102.825589_pt1 | contig 75526 bp, 68 predicted proteins | sample MGYA00521098_ERZ889217 | MGnify/ENA primary metagenome ERZ889217 (study PRJEB32303, sample SAMEA104408613) | aquatic metagenome | biome: Brackish water; feature: Pelagic; material: water | place: Baltic Sea | collected 2014-06-10T22:04:00 | depth 2,362 m ... | reverse complement strand
CGAGGTCCTGATGGGTGAGCACCTTCTCGTCGACCACGATGCGCTGGCCGGGATAGACCCGGGAGAATTCCCTCGAGCGGAGGGCGCGGCCCTGGACGGAAACGGGATGGTTGCAGAGGTTTTTCACCAGGATGAGATCGCCGTGGCGGTAGACGGCGAGGCGGTTTGTCCCGGTCAACTCCTGCATCCGCACGTCCGCGGCGGCATCCGAACCGAAAATGATGACTTCGAGCGGCGAGGATTCGGCCGCAAAAAATTCCCCGCGCGGGTCCGGCATGTCGCTGTTCAGTTGGTAAACGATGTCGATGGCTTGCGAGGCGGTGCCGAGCTGCTCCATGAAGGAGTAGTAGGCGGCCATGTTGTCGGTGTTCATCCCGGACCGGTGGACCAGATCGTAAAGCTGGATGCCGAGCAGGATTTTGCGGTCCTCGCCCAGTTGGTTGCGCAACTGCCGGGCCATCGCGCCCAAATCCTGCTTTTCGTGCAGGGCCTGCCGGAAATGCTGCCGCAGTTCCGAGTAGACCGCCTCGGGGTAATCGTAGCGGAGAAAACCGAGGCTCGAGTCGATTTCTTCTTCCAGCAGGTCGCCGTCGACCCGGGCGAACCCGGCCAGCACTTTGATCAGAAGGGGTAGGAGGTTCGGGCTCTCGGTCACAGTGCGCGGACGACGCATGGCCCGCCGGAAGAGGGACTCCCCGGCGCGGCGCGCGCGGTAAAAATTGCGCAGGGTGCCCTCCAGCCGCCGGCCGAGGCCGGCGCCGGTGGGGGTTTCTGTCGCAGACATGGCCCGAAATTAACCATCGGCCGTCCTCGAGCAAAGCCTTTGCGCAAGTCGTGAATTGCGCCGGCGACCCGTCTGGGGCTTAATGCACGGTCAACTTTGTCCCGCCTTATGCCCGCCCGAAAGCCCAGTCGTTCGCTCGAAAACACGCGGGTGCGCCAACTCAAGCGCTTGGTCGCCCCCAAGGTGATCAAAAAAGAAGCGCCGGCCCGGGGCGCTTCGCTCGAGACGGTGGTGCGCGGCCGCGAGGAGGCGCAGGCCATCTTGCAGGGGCGCGACGCCCGACTCCTCGCCATCGTCGGGCCTTGTTCCATCCATGATCCCGAGGGCGCCCTCGACTACGCGCGGCGTTTGGCTGCCCTCCGGCATGAACTGAAAGATTCGGTCTGCATTTTCATGCGTGTTTATTTCGAGAAGCCACGCACCACGGTGGGGTGGAAGGGCCTGGTCAACGATCCGCGAATGGACGATTCCTGCGACCTTGCGGCGGGCCTCCGCTTGGCCCGGCGGATTTTGTTGGAGATTACCTCCCTCGGGCTGCCCACGGCCACCGAGTTTCTCGATCCGATTGTCCCCCAATATCTGGCCGACGTGGTCAGTTGGGCCGCGATCGGCGCCCGCACCACGGAATCGCAGACCCACCGCGAAATGGCCAGCGGGCTTTCCATGCCGGTCGGTTTCAAGAATAGCACCGATGGCAGTGTGCAAACGGCGCTTGATGCTTTGCTCGCCGCGCGTTCGCCGCACAGTTTCCTCGGCATTGACCAGGACGGCTGCACTTCGGTGGTGACCACGGCGGGTAATGCGGACAGCCACATTGTGCTGCGCGGCGGCCGCGAGGGTGGCAACTACCGTTCGCGCCACACGGCGGACACCGAGCGCCGGCTGCGCGCGGCCGGTCTGCAAGCCGGCTTTGTCGTCGATTGCAGCCATGCCAACTCGGCGAAAAATCCGCGACGGCAGGCGGTGGTCTGGCGCAATGTCCTGGCCCAGCGCCATCGTGGCCGTGCGTCCGTTATCGGTGCGATGCTCGAGAGCTATCTTGAAGAAGGCAACCAGGCGGTCTGTGCCGACTCCCGCCAATTGCGCTATGGTGTCTCGGTGACCGATGGCTGCCTCGGTTGGGCCGTCACGGAAAAGCTCCTCCGCGCTGCGGCGCGGAGTGAAAGCCAAGGCGGCCATGCTCAGCGGGCGGCGGTGCGATGAATCGGCCCGACACGCTGGTCGGTGATGCGGTGTGGACGGCTCTGGATTTCGAGAGTGCCGGCGCGGCGTCCGGCCGGAGTGACGAACCTATACAGGTCGGCATGGCAGTCTGGCGCGGCTCCGGCTGGTCGGATTTTTTCCGTAGCTACCTTCATTCGGCGGCAGGCATCACCCCTGCGGCCCGGTCCGTGCACGGCATCCGTGACGCCGACGTCCATGACGCGCCGTCCATGGCGGTCCTCTGGCCTGAATTCAAGGCGCGCCTCGGCGGGGCCGTGGTCGTGGCGCACGGTGCGGGCACGGAAAAACGTTTCCTTCGCGCTTTTCCCCTGCACGGCTTCGGTCCTTGGTTAGATACTTTGGCTTTATCCCGGGCCGTGCTACCCGATTTGCCGGGGCATTCTCTCGGCGAAGTGACGGCCGCACTCGATGGCGAGGAAGAAGTGCGCGCCCTTTGTCCCGCGCTCGATTGGCACGATGCGCTCTTTGATGCGGTGGCTTGTCTTGTCGTCTTGCGCCGCATCATCACGCTAGGTGGTCTCGGCACTGCCACGGTGGGCGAACTGCTTGCGCCGGATGCTTCCGCTTACCACCGGCGCCGGGCACTGCTGCGCACCGCGCGCTCGGCGGGATGGAGCGGCTGAATTTTTGTGCTTTGCCTCCCGGGTCGAATTTCCCGTAGTTTAAACATCCTCGATGGAAAGTCACCTTTACCTCTCGCTTATCCCCGAGGCCCTCATTCTTTCGCAGTTGCCGCCCGATAAGTTCGGCACCTACTTGGCCACCGGTTCCAAGCGCCAGATCGAGGGTCCGGCCGTCTTTTTCGAGGTCGACCAAACAGCCGATCTCTCCGGCTTCCGCATGGATGAGGCGCGGGCCCGCTGCGTGCTTCACCGCGACGGGTCTCCCCGCAAGTCGGTCTACATGGCGGTATTCAACGTGCTGCCGCGCGTGCCGCTCGAGGCATTGCGCCGGGTTTATTTGACCACCCCATCGGGCCTCACGCTCGGTCTCGACCCGGTACCATGGACCGGTGACGGCCATGACCGTTTCTTCCTCTACCAGGAACTGGGTCCGGTCTACCCCCGCGTGGCCAGCAGTCTGGGTCCGAAAGGGTTCTGCGATTTGGTCACCTCGCCGGATAAACTTGTCTCGCTGCCCCGCTTGGCCTTCATCGATCTCAATCTGGGCAGCCTGGCCACCGACACCGACATCCAACTTGACGGAAGTGTGCCCTACCAAAATGTCGAGCACCTGCGGGAATGCCTCCGCGCCCTGCGCGACCACCCCGCGCGCATGACCAAAATCGTCTACCGAGGGATGCGTCCCGATATTCTCTTTTCCATGGTGCGCAGCGGCTTGTTCGTCGGCGACACGCATGGTCTGCGCTTTTTTCCCATGCCGACCGAGGATTCGCTCGAGGCGGATCACAGTCTCTGGTGGCATTCCGCCCGGGCGGTGAAGGGATACTAAGTTGCCCGATTTTTTTATTTCATGGAAAACCTACCTCTCTTTGTCCCTCTCTTTGGATTGGCCGGATTGGGCATTGCTTTCATCACCTACCGCCGCATCGTCTTGGAACCGGGAGGAGAAGGGCGGGTGGCCGAGATTGCCGGTCAGATCCACGACGGTGCCATGGTTTTCATGCGCCGCGAACTTATGCTCATCGGCGCGTTCGCCGTGGTGGTCGGCGGACTGCTCACGCTGAAGGACCCTTGGGAGGCGCTGGCCTTCTTCTTCGGCGCGGCAGCCTCCTCGGTGGCCGGCTACATCGGGATGTATTCGGCGACCAATGTGAACGTCCGCACCGCCTTGGCCGCAAACCATAAGGGCGCCGGGGCGGCCTTGACCACGGCCTTCTTCGGCGGATCGATCATGGGGCTGACCGTCGCTTCGATGGGCCTGCTCGGGGTGGGCACCCTTTTCATCTTTTTCGGCAGCTCGGAAAAGGATGTCCACGTCATCCACGGCTTCGCGATGGGAGCTTCGCTTGTCGCCATCTTTTACCGCATCGGCGGCGGAATTTTCACCAAGGCGGCGGACGTCGGCGCCGATTTGGTCGGCAAAGTCGAAGCGGGTATTCCGGAGGACGACCCGCGTAATCCGGGGGTCATCGCCGACAATGTGGGCGACAACGTGGGTGACGTGGCCGGCATGGGGGCCGACCTTTTTGAATCTTACTGCAATGCCATGATCGCCTCGATGGCTATTGCCGCCACGCTAACCATCGCCCAGTGGGAGATGCTGGCCACAGACCGCGGCAACCTCATGTTCCTGCCGCTCGCCCTGGCCTCCACCGGGCTGCTCTGCTCGCTGGCCGGGATCGGCCTGGTCAAAATTTCGGCCCATCGTGAACCAGCCCGCGCCCTCCGCACCGGCACGGTCGGGGCCGCCGTCCTTTTCGTCCTGCTTGCCGCCGCGGTGATCAGCTGGCTCGCGGTTGATCTTAAAGTCTGGTTCTGCGTCATCATGGGGTCGGTCGGCGGTATCACCATCGGACTTTCGACCGAGTACTACACCGGCGGTGCGCCGATGAAGTCCATCTCCAAGGCGGCCTTGACCGGCGTGGCCACCGTGATGATCCGCGGCCTCGCCGTCGGGATGTTCTCCGTGGTTATCCCGCTCGCCGTGGTGGCCTTCGTCATTCTCGGGGCAAGCCATTTCGCCGGCCTTTACGGGGTCGGTATCGCGGCGGTCGGCATGCTCGCGACGGTCGGGATCACCATGAGCATCGATGCCTATGGTCCGATCGCGGACAACGCGGGCGGCATTGCCGAGATGGCGGGAATGGGTAAAGAAACCCGTGCCATTACCGACACCCTCGACGAAGTGGGCAACACCACGGCCGCCATCGGCAAGGGCTTCGCCATCGGCGCGGCGGCCTTCGCCGCCTTGGCCATTATTGCCGCATTCATCAACGTGGTGAAGATCAACAACCCCAGTTTCCAATTGCTTATTTCCGATCCGCGGGTCCTGACCGGACTTTTCATCGGTGGATTCATTCCGTTTTTGGTCAGTGCTCTCTCCATGACCGCGGTGGGTGAGGCCGCTCAGGAAATGATCGAGGAAATCCGGCGTCAATTTCGCGAGATTCCCGGGTTGCTCGAGGGAACGGGCAAGCCCGACCCGGCCTCCTGCATACGGATCGCGACGGATGCCGCGATCAAGCGCATGATCCTCCCGGCCAGCGTGGCGGTGGGCAGTCCCGCGGTCATCGGGTTCGGCCTCGGCGCCACGACGTTGGGCGGCGCTTTGATCGGGGCGCTCCTCAGCGCCGTGCTCCTTGCCCTCTTTATGGCCAACTCGGGTGGAGCGTGGGACAACGCCAAAAAATTCATCGAGCACGGGCACTACGGCGGCAAGAACTCGGATGCCCACAAAGCCTGTGTGGTGGGCGACACGGTCGGCGATCCGCTCAAGGACACCTCCGGCCCTTCGATGAACATCCTGATCAATGTGATGTCGATTGTCAGCTTGGTCATCGCACCTCTGCTCAAGTAGTCCGCAGGCCAACTCTCAGCGGCCGACCGCGCCCGGCGCACTTGGCTTAAAGGCGGCGAGGTTTCAAGGTGTTCAGCGTGGTCCGCGCTTCACGCACCACCTCACCCTCGAGGTCGCGGATTTCAAGGGTGACCGCAGGGTCCTCGGCGGCCCAGTCGATCTCGATCCATCCGAAATTTGGCTCGTTGTAGACCGCATCCCCGGCCACGCGAAAGCGGTTCGGTTCGTCGGGGAGACCGGTCTGGTTCAACCCGCTCGAGGTAATGTCATAGAGCGGGTAAAACGGACCGCCATCCGTCTCCGGTGGAACCATCGAGATATCGGAGCTGTGGCGGTCGCCGCTTAAGATGACCACATCGGTCGCATGGTCACGAATGACCTCGAGGAGGCGCCTCCGTTCGCGAGGGAGATTGCCCCATTTTTCCCATCCGTGATCCAAGGCGAGCACCTGAATTCCGCTGACCAGAAGGCGGAGTTCGGCCGGTTTCTTCAATTCGTCGACCAGCCACTTCCACTGTTCCTCGCCGAGCATGGTGCTTTTGCTTTCTGCGTCCGGCAGATAGCGACCGACTGCCTTGCCCGCCTCGGCCCGGGCAACCCCCAGTTCCTCCTTGGACATCGCGAGCAACGGGCCGCGGAACCATCGTGTATCGAGGAGAATGACCTGTACCCGTTTGCCCGCGGGGCCGAAAATCTTGGCATCGTAAATTCCTCCACGCTGCCGCAGGGGGGAGTCCTCCGGTGTGGCGAAAAACTCCATGAAGGCTTCCTTCGCGGCTCCTTGGCCTTCGAATTCCGCACCGGCATCGTTTTTCCCGTAATCATGATCATCCCAAGTGCCGATGATCGGCGTGGCGGCCCGCAGCGTGGCAAACCCCGGAATTTGCGACAACTTTTCGTAGCTCTCCCGCAGCTTTGCCGGATCTGCGGTGTCGGCGTAAACGTTGTCACCCGTGAAGATGAACAGCTGGGGTTGCAGTCTTTGGATTGCATCCCAAATGGGCTGCGGACGCTTTTCGTTGGCGCAAGATCCGAAGGCGATGCGGGAAAGCGGTTCCTCCGCGTCCGCCACAAGGGGGGAACAAAGCAGCGCAGCGCAGAGTAGGGGATGCAATGTCATGAAAGCTGATGCTGTACATACCCGCTGTCCCGGTCGAAAGGCAATGGCGTCTTCCGGCCTTGCCACCAAACGGAGCAGACGTTAAGAGAACGTTATGCAAGATCCCGTGGTCAAAGCCGCCACTCGTGGTCTGGTCATCGGGCACATCGCGCTCGGCACGGCCGGAGCCATAGGGGTCACGCTCTTCATTCTTTTGGCCTACACTCAGGCTTACCCGCTGGTGGTCATTTTTCCGGTGGTGGCTCTGGCCTTGGTCACGGCCGGTGCACTTTACCTTTTGCGGGTGGACGCGGTCCGACGCAAAGGCAACCGCTGAAGCCTCCCCGCAGCACGTCATGAGCGGCGCGCGCGCGGTCATCCGCATCGGCCTCGCCGGGTGGAGCGAGGCGGTCAGCCGGTACCGGGCAAACTTCTCGCGCTGCGGGCCGCTTGCCCCGCATGCCTCCGCCCTCGGCAAGTACGCCACCGCGTACGACTTTGTGGAAGTCAATGCCAGCTTCTACCGTCAATTCCGTCCCGCCACCTACGAAAAGTGGGCCTCGGAGGTGCCAGCCGGATTCTGTTTTTCGGTCAAGATGCACCGGCTCATCACGCACTACACCCGGCTGAAGAACGCCGCCCTGCTCGGGCCGTTTTTCGACTCCATCGGCGGGTTGGGGGACAAGCTCGGGGTGGTCCTGATCCAGCTGCCTCCTTCGCTGGCCTTCGAGGACTCCATCGCAACTTCTTTTTTCCGTGCGTTCCGGGAGCATTATGATGGCGCCGCGGTCTGTGAGCCGCGCCACGCCTCTTGGGCCGACCGCGCGGCATCGGGACTGCTCGCGGACTACCGCATTGGCTTGGTGCGCACCGACATCCCCGACCCGCGCTGCGAAGAGGAAGCGGGAGGTGCGCCGCTTTACCTCCGTCTCCACGGGGCTCCCCGCCGCTATTACAGCGCCTACAGCGACGAACAGCTCGGGCGTCTTGCCGCTTATTTACGGCTCAATCGGCAACGGGCGCGGTTCGTTGTTTTCGACAATACCGCGAGCAATGCCGCAATTGCCAATGCCTCCACGCTCCTCGAGCTGGTCGGGGGTTCTGCGTCATGACCGGCGCCTGCGGCTTTGCTCTGGCCGCCGGGCGCGTATATTGACCCGAAGCCCCATGATTTCCCGCCGCAAGGAAAAATACCCTCTCAGTCCGTCTCTCCTCCAATATCTGCATCATTTCGGTCGCCTTGCCGAGATTCCCATCGTCTACGACGACCTCCTCCGTTTCGACACCGCTCTGCCCTACGAAAATCCGTCCGGCCGGGAAACGCTCTGGCTCACGGTGGCTTATGCGCCGGAAGTTATGCGCGAGTTGCAGCCCAAGCTGACGCGAATTTACGCCATGCTGAAAATTGGCGGCGATCTCTCCCGTACCGACCATCTTTCGGTCGAGCGCATCGACTTCGGTGATTTTGGCAACTCCCGCCCCTTTCGCGTGCGCATCATCAACCGCTTCAACGGCAACGCCGACCACTATTACGTGAAGTATGCCGATGCCTCGCGCCTTTACGGGCTCGAATTGGAGCATCTGCTCTCGCCCTTCCGGATCAACTATCTCGTTCGGGAAAACACCCTGATCGAGGAACACATTGCCGGGGTGCCCGGTGACGAATTTATCCGGGTTTACCTCGGCCGCGAGGACGTCAACAAGGTCCGCATGGCCAAGGAATTCGTCAAATTCGCCGAACGCTGCTACTTGCGGCTCCTCGGTGACATGCGCGCGGTGAACTACATCGTCGACATCACCCCCGACTTCGAGGAGGTGCAATACCGGGTGCGTCCGATCGACTTCGACCAGCAGTGCTACGAAAAACGCCTCGAGGTTTACCGTCCACACCTTTTCCCGGACAACAAACCGGTCGACGAGTTGGTTCGCCGGCACCTCAATGTCCCGACCATCGTGCAGTACCGCCAGGAGGAGCGTTCCCAGACCGCGCGGCGGATCGATGTGGCCAGCCGACGTTACAGCGCACTGCTCTCGACGATGCGCAAGACCCCGATCGCCCCGCCGGAGCATGTGACCCAACTGGCCGAGGAATTGAATGCCTACCACGAGTGTAAAGAGTTCACCGGAGCCGCTTCCATGGCCGACCTGGTCAGCCGGCATCTCCAACGGCTGCTCACTGACCGCATCCACGAGTGAGCCCGGTTTCGGGCGAAAAAACTATCGGCGAAGAGATGGCAGCGCGCACGGGATTCGAACCCGTGTACCAGCCTTGAGAGGGCTGTGTCCTAGGCCTCTAGACGAGCGCGCCCTTGGAAAGAATGCATTATGCCGCGAGCGGGGGCTTTGACAAGCGCGCGGCCTCCTACGCTTGCCGTCGGACAGGTGGTCGGCGATGGTTGTCAGTTCTATGATCGTCTATATCAAAAGTTTTTGTCCCTGGTGCAAAGAGGCCCTCGCTTGGCTCGACCAGCATGGTTATCGCTATGAAGTGCGCGAGGTTCTCGAAGACCCCGAAGCGATGGCCCGCATGCGCGAGGTCTCCGGCCAATCGCTCACGCCGACCCTCGAAGTGGACGGCAAGGTGCTGGCCGATTTTGACACCGGGCAGTTGTCCGTTTTTTTCGACACCAACGGCCTCAAGCCATGAACGAGCTGATGCTCTTTGTCGGTCTGGTCGCTCTCACCGCGGCGTTCTTCAGCTTTCCGCATCCGGTCCTCCGCCGGCTCGGGATTCTCTCGCTCGGGGTCACCACGTTCGCCGCCGGCTACCTGGCCACCGGCAACCTTTGGATCGGCGCCGCCTGCGTCTCGGCGGTGCTTCTGCTCCCCTGGGTGGAAATCCTCCTCCGCGTGCGCAAGTTGCGTCTGCCGTTGCGCAAGCAATTGCGTCAGTCCACCCCGCCTTCCCGCGAGATGTTCCCCGCGCTGGGTGAACTTTCCGATGATATCGAGGCGGCCGGCTTCGAGCATGTGGCCGACCTGGGTTGGGAGATGGACGGCTACCGTCAATTCCTCCGCCTCTTTGCCCACCCGCAGAAGCGCGAGGAAGCCGCCATCACTTACGTGGAGCAAAATCAGCTCGGCTTTCATTTCGCCAGCGTGACCTCGCGCGGGGCGGATGGCGCGGTCTTCACCACGTGGAATTGTCCGGTCTCTTCCAGTCTGAAAACTCCGCCCAGCGTCCACTTGCACCGCGTGGCGGGCGAGGCTCCTTTTGCCGTGGTGGTCGAGGGACATGAAAGTTTTCTGGTCGAGCGCGGGATGAAGGAGGAATCACTCCAAGCGGTCGACCCGGACTCGGTGCGTACCGCGGTCGAGCGCGACATGGAAACCCAGATGGAGCACAACATCCGCGAGGGTCTGCTCGAACCGGCCGACGACGACCACGGCCGCTACTCGTGGCGGGGCATGCTTTACTTGTGGTTCCAGTTTTTGAGGGATATTTTCCGTTTCACGTGAACTCCCTCTCCCCCGCGCCGCGACCGCCGTCTTTCGGACGGGTCGACCAGATCATGGTCGAAGAACGCGCGGCCACCTTCACCAAGCGGAGCATCAAGGCGGAGTCCAAGATGCAGGGCCTGCGGCTGGTTTTCTCCATGCTCGACCTCACCACTTTGGAGGGACGTGACACTCCGGGCAAGGTGATGACCCTTTGCCACAAGGCCATGCACCCGGCGCCCGAGCGTTACGGCGTCGGGCCGGTCGCGGCGGTCTGCGTTTATCCCAATCTCGTCCCCGCGGCCAAAGCGTTCCTGCGCGGCTCATCGGTCAAGGTCGCCGCGGTGGCCACCTACTTTCCCAGCGGTCAGTCGTCCTTGAAAACCAAGCTGGAAGACACGCGCGTGGCCCTCACGGCCGGGGCCGACGAGATCGACATGGTCATCGATCGCGCCGCGTTCCTGCGCGGCGAGTATGCCAAGGTGCATGACGAAATCGCCGCGGTGAAACAGCTCTGCGGCGACATTCATTTGAAAGTCATCCTCGAGACCGGCGAGCTGGTCACTTATGACAATGTCCGGGTGGCCAGCATGATCGCCATGCAGGCGGGGGGGGACTTCATCAAGACGTCGACCGGCAAGGTCAGTCCGGCCGCCACGCTCCCCGTCACCCTGGTCATGCTCGACGCGATCCGTGAATATTTCTTCGCCACCGGCATCCGCATCGGGATGAAGCCGGCCGGCGGCATCCGCACGGCCAAGCAAGCGTTGCACTATCTGGTCATGGTCAACGAAACCCTGGGGGACGATTGGCTCACCCCGGACATGTTCCGTCTCGGGGCCAGCACCCTGGCCAATGACATCCTCCTGCAAATCGCCAAGGGTGTCGACGGGCGCTATCAAAGCGGCGATTACTTCTCCCTGCCATGAGCAAGAAAACCAAAAAACTCACCACCGGGGTGGCCACCTTGGCCGCGCCGGCCTCGCATGCCGTGGTTGTTCCGGTGCGCGACCGCCACCTGCGTTTCAACGAGCGGTGGAACTACTCGCCCGCCCCCGAGGTCCACACCGACCTCAAAATCCAGCCGCGCTACGACCTCTTCATTGGCGGCAAATTCGTCAAGCCGACGTCCGGCAAATATTTCCCCTCAATCAACCCCGCCACCGAGAAGCAGCATTCCGAAATCGCGCAGGGGACGGCGGCCGACGTGGAGAAGGCGGTCAAAGCGGCCCGCCGCGCTTACGAAAAAAGCTGGGGCAAAATGTCCGGCCGCGAACGCGGCAAATACCTTTTCCGCATTGCCCGTCTCTTGCAGGAAAAGATGCGCGATCTGGCGGTCATCGAGTCCCTCGACGGCGGCAAAACCATCCGCGAGAGCCGCAATATCGACCTCCCGCTGGTCGCCGCGCATTTCTTTTACCACGCGGGTTGGGCCGACAAACTTGACTATGCGTTTCCCGGGCGAAAACCGCAACCACTCGGCGTGGCCGGTCAGATCATCCCGTGGAATTTCCCGCTGCTCATGGCCGCGTGGAAGCTGGCGCCCGCCTTGGCTTGCGGCAACACCTGCGTGCTCAAGCCGGCCGAGACCACATCGGTCACCGCGATGCACCTGGCCGAAATCTTCGCCGAGGCCGATTTGCCCGAAGGCGTGGTCAATATTGTCACCGGTTTCGGCGAGGCCGGTGCGGCCATCGTCAATCATCCGGACATCGACAAGCTCGCCTTCACCGGCTCGACCGAGGTGGGCAAGATCATCGCCAAGTCGGTGGCCGGCACGCGGAAAAAGCTGACTCTCGAGCTGGGCGGCAAAGCGGCCAACATCATCTGCGAAGACGCGCCGATCGACCAAGCGATCGAGGGTATTATCCAAGGCATCTACTTCAACCAAGGCCACGTCTGCTGTGCCGGTTCGCGTCTTTTCGTCCAGGAAAGCATCGTCGAACCGGTCATCCGTCGTCTGCGCGACCGGATTGCCACGCTGCGAGTCGGCGACCCACTGGACAAGAATACCGACATCGGGGCAATCAACAGCCGCGAGCAGCTCGATAAAATCCGGGAGATGGTGGCCAGCGGAAAGAAAGAAGGAGCGGAGCTTTACCAGCCAACCTGCAAGTTGCCGGCCAAAGGCTTTTTCTTTGCTCCGAGCTTTTTCACTGGCGTGACCGACTCCCATCGCATCGCGCAGGAGGAAATTTTCGGTCCCGTTCTGAGTGTCATGACTTTTCGCACGCCGGAAGAAGCGCTTGAGCGGGCCAACAACACGCCTTACGGGTTGAGTGCCGGGGTCTGGACGGACAAAGGAAGCAAGGTTTTCAAGTTGGCCACGCAGCTCCGGGCCGGCGTGGTCTGGGCCGAGACCTACAACAAGTTCGATCCCGCGAGTCCCTTTGGGGGCTACAAAGAAAGCGGCTTCGGCCGCGAGGGAGGCAAGCAGGGACTGTTGTCTTATCTGCAGCTCGGGTAGGGGGAGAGGGCAAAAAAGAAACGGGTAAAAAAAGGCGGGCGGTTCGCGCCGTCATGGCGCGATGGGGGATATTGCGATGGAATCGAAGCGGAGCGCAGATGGCCTCTTGGCAAACACCGCGACCACCCGCCGCCACGTCGAGGGTGAGGGATTCCCAGGCACCGGTGGCCAAGCTTTCGTCTGGCAGCAGGTCATTCTCGGAGAGAAAGACCAAGCAGGTAGCCAAGGCCGTGCGTTTGTTGCCGTAGAGGAAGGGGTGGTTGCGGCAAAGATTGAAGAGATAGGGCGCGGCGATTTATCGGGTCGGAGAACATCGGCTGTCCCATAGTTGACCCTTGGAGTGCGGCCACAGCGGACGCGAGGAGAACGGTGTCGCGGATGCCCGTGGCACCGCCGTGGGCCGCCAGAACTTCAGGGTGGATGGCTTTGACCGCTCCAACTTCGGGATGAATCAGCGGCGTGTTCACGAAAGTCGCCGGAAGAGCTCGGAATTTTTCCCGATGATACGACGGGCTGTCCCGGCGGCACGGGTGGGTTCGATCGTGGTGGGGAGGACCGGCGTAATGGTCAAAGTGCCTCCGCGGTGGACCTCGACATTCACCTGCTCCCCGAGCTTGAGGTGGGCCAAATCCATGAGCGGAGCGTTTAAAATGATGCTGTGGGCGTTGCCGACCTCGACCAACCGCAGCTATAATGTCAGCCTTGGCTGCCTCGGCTGTGTGGGCATTCCCCCTTGCTCTCGGCTTTACGGCGGCCCGGCCCGCAGGGAAGAGAAGGAGCTAGCGGCTGGGGTCGATCAAAGAGCGGCGAGGGCTTGCCCGGAGAGCCAAGCACCCTCGATCTTCCCGCCGGCGAAGCATTCCCCGGCGAGAATAAGGGGGGCAGGGAGGTCGAAGGAATGTGCGGGCGGGCCTTTCGGTGGAGGGTTGGACATGGCGTAGCGCCAGCGTTGAAGAAAAATGGACTCGGGATGAAGAAAATCCTGGCCGGCAATTTCGGAGGCACGCACGAGGAGGGCCTTGCCGATTTTATCTTCTGGTTCGTCGTAGTGGGTACGACTGAAACCCGGGCTGGCATGCATGACGATGATGGTGCGATCAGGGTGCAAGTCGGGCCGTTTGGCCGTGTCGTGGCCGATCCACGAAATTGTCGCGTCATTGGACTGGATACCGTGCCACGGGATGGCGCGGCGTGGGAACTGTGCGGCCACGGCCAAGCAGGGATCGATGGAAATGCCCCGTAGCAAATCGGCGGCGGCAGGCGCCGCCTCGGCCAACAGGTTCGCGCCTTGGGGAGGTGGAGAGGTTAGGATCAACCGTCGGGTGCGGAATGCTTTGCCGTCTTCGCAGGTCAGAGTCCACAGGCGGTTTTGGCAGTGGACCTTGGTGACCTTGCTTTGTCGCTCGATGGTGGTCCCGTCAGCTTCGGCCAGCGCGGAGGCAAGCGCCGACATGCCCGCGCGGCAAGCATAACGCGGGTGATGGTCCGCCTCCGGAGCGAACAAAGCCCCCTCGCTATAGCGGTGGAGGCCGCGGCACCACTCGTGGCACACCCCCGACTTTACCCATGCGGCGACCTGCGCACGGAAGGCATCGGATCTTGCGGTGAAAAACTGCGCACCATGGTCGACCGGCAGGCTCTCCCAGCGCCGGGTGGCTGCGCGGCCCCCGAGACCACGACTTTTTTCCAACACGAGCACCTGGTGACCTTCGCGACGCAAGGTGCCGGCGGCGGACAACCCGGAGACTCCCGCACCGAGGATGATGTTGTCATGGATCAAGATTTTTAAGTTTAAGCCAAGCCAACGCGTTGCGGCGAGGCGGGAATGAGGATGCAACCGATGCGTTCCTCGTCATGCACGCAGCACCAGCGGGTCAGGAAGTCGCCGCCGTCCGACGCCGCGTCAGGAAAGCCTCTGCCGACTCCAAGACCGAACACCCAGTGCTCCGTTTGCAGTCGGGCCATAGGAAGACAAATCAGCCTGCTTGTTCGTTAAGTTGAAGCCTGCCGGTCCGGGGGTTGGGCCGGAGTGGTAGCGTGTAGCGGAGCACCACCAACAAGTCTGGGGCCTGCTCCGGAGCCGATGACGCGATTTGCTTGCGTGGAGACCGAGTTGGACCTCAGGCCGGCCTTTGTTTTCCTTCGCGGAAAGAGGCCCAAAGAAACAACCCGACGGCGATGACGATGGCGGAGTCGGCCACGTTGAAGGCGGGCCAGTGGTGCCGGCCGAGGTAGAAGTCGAGGAAGTCGATGACGTGGCCGTGGAGAATGCGGTCGGTGATGTTGCCAAAAATCCCCGAAAGAATGAGAGCGCTGGCTAAACGGGTGAGGTGGTCGGTGGATTTGCGGAAAAGGAGCACAATTATGACGACGGCCATGAGCGATCCGAAAAGGACGTGGAAGTTGAACCAGCCTCTCATCAGGCCGAAGGCAGAGCCGGTGTTGGTGACGTGGACGAGGTTGAAGAAGCCGGGAATTATGGCGATTTCGTGGTGCAGGGGGATGAAGGCCACGGTGGCCCACTTGGTTAGTTGGTCGAGGGCGAAGAGGGGAATGGTGATTAAGAGGAGGAGACGGAGAGGGGTCATGTCGGGAACGACCGGCGCCGGGGACGACACCGCTACAAGGTTACCGCTGCGACGCAGCGGTCGCAGAGGGTGGGATGGGTGGCGCTTTGGCCAACCGAACCACGGTGGCGCCAGCAGCGTTCGCACTTGGGGGCGGAAGTTTTGCTGATGGTGGCGGTGACTTCACCGCCGGGCTCAAGGTGAAGTTCGCTCAGGATGAGGAATTCTTCCAGTTCGGGGAGGCGGGATGACCAGCGTTCGCGTTCGTTCGCATCGGCGAGTTGGAGGGTGACGGCGGCTTCGAGGTTGTTGGTGATGACTTTTTCAGCGCGGGCTTTTTCGAGAGCCTGTGAAACAAGGGCGCGGATTTGCAGGAGCCGGTCGCCGTCCGCGAGGGCTTCCGGATCGGCGATGCGTTTTTCGGGGAAGAGTTCCATGTGCACGGAGATGCCGGGCCGGAAGTAACTCCAAGCTTCCTCGGCGGTGAAGGCGAGGATGGGGGCAAGGAGTCGTGTCAGCGAGGAGAGGATCTCGTGCATGGCCGCCTGCGCGGCGCGGCGGCGGGGGTTTTCCGTTGCATGGCAATACATCCGGTCCTTGGTGATGTCGACGTAGAGGCTGCTCAGGTCGACGGCGCAAAATTGGTTGAGGGCGTGGTAGACGCGGTGGAATTCGAATTTTTCGTAGGCGTCGCGGCAGGTGTTTTCCACCTCGGCGAGGCGGGCGAGGACCCAGCGGTCGATGGCGGTGGGTTCAGTCGCGGCCGACGGGTCATAGTCGTGGAGGTTGCCAAGGAGGATGCGCAGGGTGTTGCGGATGCGGCGGTAGGCGTCACCGAGGCGGTTGAACATTTCCTCGGAGAACGGGACGTCGTCGGTGAAGTTGACGCTGCTGACCCACAAGCGCACGAGATCGGCACCGGATTTTTCGACGAAGTGCATGGCACCGGTCGGCTTTTGGTATCCGCCTTGCGCAGACTTGGAAATTTTTTCGCGCGTGTCGACGTCGACCACGAACCCGTGGGTGAGGCAAGTCTTGTAGGGTGAAGTTCCTTCGATCCCCATGGCGGTGATGAGCGAGGATTGGAACCAGCCGCGGTGTTGGTCGGTCGCCTCGAGGTAGAGGTCGGCGGGGTAGGCCAGTTCGGGACGGCGGCGGAGGACGGCTTGGTGGCTCAAGCCGGAATCGATCCAGACGTCGAGAGTGTCGTGTCCCTTGGTTGTGCCGGCGGGCAGTCCGAACATGGCGGCGAGTTCCGGGTCGGACATTTCGAACCAGGCATTGGTGCCGCGTTTTTCGACGAGGTCGGCCACGCGGCGGACGAGGTTGGCGTCGAGGATGGGCTCGCCGTCCGGCCTGTAGAAGACAGGCAGTGGCACGCCCCAACTGCGTTGGCGGCTGATGCACCAGTCGGGACGGGATTCGACCGTGCCGGTGATGCGTTTGAGTCCCCAGTCGGGGATCCACTTGGTTGCCTTGATCGCCTTGAGTGCGTCGGCGCGGAGGGCCTCGATACGAATGAAAAATTGCTCGACCGTGCGAAAGATGATCGGCGTTTTCGAGCGCCAGCAGTGCGGGTAGGAGTGCTGGTAGGACGTGACGCCGAGAAGAGCGCCCTTGGATTTAACGTACTCGACGACGAGGGGGTTGGCGGCAAAGACGGGTTTGCCGACCCACGCGGTGACGCCGCACTCCTCGGTGAAAAGTCCGAGATCATCGACGGGACAGAGGATGTCGAGTCCGCGTGCTTTGCCCAACTGGAAGTCGTCGGCTCCGTGGCCCGGGGCGATATGCACGCAGCCGGTACCGGTGTCCATCGTAACGAAGTCGGCGGTCAAGACGGGCGCCGGCCGGTCGAGGAAAGGATGGCGCGTGATGGTGCCTTCGAGGGCGGCGCCGGAAAAGGTTTGCCCTTCGCCTTGCGGCATCCATCCGGTTTCCGCGCTGAAAGATGCGGCGCGATCGGCGGCCAGCACGAGGGTGCGGGTTTCTCCGTCCTTGGTGAAGTTCTGTGCGCTGTAGGTGTGTTTCGGACTAACCGCGATGGCTAGGTTGGCCGGGAGAGTCCATGGCGTGGTGGTCCAGATGACCACGCTGGCGTTGGTGGGGAGAACGGGACTGGCGGTGATTTCGAACGCGACGTGGATGGCGGGGGATTCTTTGTCTTTGTATTCCACCTCGGCTTCGGCCAGGGCGGTCTGCGCGCCGTAGGACCAAAGGACGGGGCGTTTGCTACGGTAGACGAGGTCTTTTTCAATGAAGACGGCGAAGGAGCGGAGAATGTCCGCCTCATAGGACGGATCGAGGGTGAGGTAAGGGTGGTCCCAGTCGCCGAAAACGCCGAGGCGGCGGAATTGCTCGCGTTGCAGGTCGATGTATTTGCGGGCGTAGGCCTCGGAGCGCTGGCGGATTTGCACCGGGGTGAGACCGGCTTTTTCTTTGACCACTTTGAATTCGATGGGGAGTCCGTGGCAGTCCCAACCGGGGATAAAAGGCGCGCGGAAACCGGCCATGGTCTTCGACTTGACCACCAAGTCCTTGAGGATCTTGTTCAGGGCGGTGCCCATGTGGACATCACCGTTGGCGAAGGGTGGTCCGTCGTGGAGAAGGAAGGGCGGGGCGTTTTTGCGTGCCTCTTGGATCCGGGCATATAGGTGGTCTTTCTCCCATGCGGCAAGTTGCTGCGGTTCGCGCGTGGTCAGCCCGGCCTTCATCGGGAAATCGGTGCGGGGGAGGTTGAGAGTCTTTTTGTAATCTGAGCCCATGCGAGCGCTTGATCATAGGGAGAGGTCGGAGCAAGGGCAATGGGAAGAGATCGCTGGGCAAAGAGTTTGAAAGTTGGTGAAGGCTGATTTTTTGGGGATGCGTCTTGGTCCGAAGGGTGGCAATTTGAGGGGATGAAGGAGCCCGTGCCGGAGAAGAGGCCGTGCCGCCCGCGTTTGCTGCGGCGGAGCGTTCTCATGGTTACTGCCCTTTTTCTGTTGGCGGTCGGATGGTTGGCATGGAAGGGACCATCGGCCGCCCTGCGCTTTGCCGTGCGGATCTACGATCCGGCGCTGCGTCTCGAAGTTGGGAGCAGCTTTTTTCGGGACGGCGAGTGGGTCTTGCAGGGTGTGGTCCTTTCGCTCCGAGGCAGCCGCGAACCGGTCCTCGAGGCGGTGGAGTTGCGGTTGGGTCCGGGGTCGCGGTGGTCAAGCGGCCGGTTTGGTTCCCTGCGTTTGGTCGAGCCGTTTATCCGCTTTGATCCCAATGCCGTTGCCCATTTTTCCCGTGGCGGCGGCTCGGGGGGCGGAGTGGGATGGGAAATCGACGAGGTGATGATCGAGCGCGGGTCTTTGTGGGCCGAGAATTTCGGTCAATCGGGGGTGGATCTTTCGGCCGGGCTCAACGGAACGCTGAACTCCCTGGGACCGGCGCAAAGCGAACAATTGCACCGCCTAATGGTCGATAATTTTTACCTCGCCAGCCACGATCCGGCAGGAAGTTTGCCGGTCATGGGTGCGGGGCTCTCCCAGCTCAGTTTCACGGTGGCCGGCCTGCAGCAGGGGCGAATCGCGGGGATCCGGGTCGACGCCGGTTGGATGATTGCCGGTAAAGGATTCGAACGTCTGATGGCCAAGGGTGAATTTTCCCCGGCGCGCGAGCCGGGCGGCGCGCTGATCATTGCATCGCTCGACCTGGTTAAACTGCAGGTGCGGCCCGATGAATTGCCGGGCGGTTTGCCCGCGATCAGCCTGCAGGTTGACACGGCTTTGCGCGATGTGCCCTTCGGAGCGGTAGCCGACGAGCTGGGTGAGATCAGACATCAAGTAGAGTTCAGCGACATCGAACTGCTCTCCCCGACCGACCCGCTGCGTCGCGCGGTCACCGTGAGGTCCGCCTTTGTTATTTTCACCCTGGCCGGTCTGGCCAAGCGCGACTTGGAGGAAGTGAAGCTGATCGGTCCTACGGTCTACGTCGGGGAGGCGCTCTTTGAATACATGCAGGCGGCGGACGAGTCGGCCACGGAGCCGGCGGCGGTGCAGGAGAGCAAGGGGTGGAACGTGGACACTTTGCGCGTGAATTTCGGACGAGTGGTCATCGCGGTGGGGGGGCGCTCGGAGGTCGGCTTGCCTCTCGCCTTCCACACCATGGTGCGAAATCTTTCGCTTTCCTCGCTGGCCGGGCTGAATGTCGAATTCGTCCTTGAGGTTCCGGAAGAAGACTACGATTTCCCGGCTTACGACCTTTCGCTGGGCAAAGTGCGGGGGGATCTCCTCTTTAACTATCCCCCGGACGTCTTGCGCAACAATTTGGTCAATGTGGTGAAGTTCGGCCGGGCGCGTTGGCGGAACTTCCACGCGAGCGACCTGTGGGTTTCGGTCACCTTCGACCGCAAGGGAATCAACGGCGAATTCGGGGGGCGGGCCTACCGCGGATACGTCAACGGAGGTTTCAGCTTCTTCCTCCAGCCCGAGTCGCCGTGGACCGGCTGGATTTCCGGGCAGGATGTGGACCTCGCACCACTGACGGCAGACGGTGCCTCGCAGCATTTTGTCATGGACGGTCTGGTTGATTTCAAGGTCGAAGCCAATGGTTGCGCGGCCGTGGTGGAAAGAGTGCGGGGGGAAGCCTCGGGACAGGGCAAGGGCCGCATGGTGGTCAACAAATTGAACGATTTGCTCGGGTCCCTGCCCCCGGATTGGACGGCGCTGCGAAGCGAGCTTAGCAGGGTAAGCCTTGAGACCCTGCGGGACTTCGACTACACGGGAGCGAGATCGGAATTCTGGTTCGTGGGAAAACAAGGCATTATCGACATTCGCATGAAAGGTCCGGCCGGCAGCCGCAATTTCGAGTTGGTTTTTCACGGAGACGAAGCCAAGCGTTCCTCGCGTTGGCAACAGGGAGGAAGGCGATGACCGCGCGCGTCCTCCTAGCGGCGACCGCGCTCTTCTCCGGAGGTTGTCAGGGCCCGACGGTCAGACTGGCTACTCCCGAACCTATCGTGGTCGACATCAACATGCGCGTCGACATTTACGAGCGCAGATTGGGTTCCCCCGCGGCAAAGTCCGCTCCTGGAGCCGACCCGCCGGCGGCCGATGCGCGCCGCCGCTCCCGCATGGGAGAGATCCAGACCTTCAAAAATTCCCGACTGGTCGGCGAGGGACGCGATGGTCTTATCTCCGTATTGAGTCGGCCGGAGGGAAGCTACGGGGCCTATGTCGAGAAGACCATCGCGGAGGAAAATGCGGATCGCGTGGTGGTCATGAGGCAGCTGGCCGCGGAGCGGAAATTGCCGTTGGCCGATGTGCAGGCCCAGCAGGGCGAGTTGTGGCGCAACCGGTCGTTCAGCGGCGAGTGGATCGAGGTGCCGCAGGACAACAATACGTGGCGTTGGATGCAAAAGAGGTAGGAAGAAAAGGCGGCGTACCGGGTTGCAGACTTGAGAGCGGGAGAGTGCGGTGGGGCGATGACCCCACGTTGTCAGCGCCTTTGCGGGTAGCTTCGAACGGCGGTGCGGTACCGCGGGGGAAACAGGTGTCAGACGTCCCGTGGCGGCGGAACAAGAATTTGCAAGCATTCTCGCGCAGGAGGAGCGGGAACTGCCGCGGCAGCTTTCACGGTCTGACTGTAACCCGTAGAAATCTCGGCGTGTCGGCTGAGAGGGGCAGCGGATCGCGGTAGAAAGTGCTTTTTTCCGTGGCGACGAAGGTCGGACCTACGGGCTCCCAGCTGGCAAGGTCCGAGCTAGCTTCAAGTTGATAATGGAGGCCGGGGACTGACTCGAACGTAAGCTCCAACTGCCCGGCAACGAGTGCGACGGCGGTGATTTGGAAAGCGCTGGCGGCATCGAGAGGATCGGTCAGCGTTTCAAAGACTTCGTAATAGTCGGAAAAACCATCGCGGTCAGAATCGGCGCGGACAGGGTTCGTGCCGTAAACAGCAGCCTCATCCGTGTCGCTGATTCCATCTCCGTCGTTGTCGGGCCCCGCATCGAGCACAGTGAGGTCCGTGATCGCGCCAATGACCGGCCCGGCGGCGTTCCGGGCGACCACGAAATGGGTCCCGGCCAGGGACGGCGTGGCGACCAAGGTGGCATCCGCTGTGGTAGAGGTCTTTCTGCCTTCGTGGTACCACTGGTAGGTCAAGGGGCTGGTCGAACTGACCGTGATATCGAGAACGAGTGGGTCTCCCTCCCTCACAACCAGCCGACGGGCCGGTTCGCCAGTGAACTGGGGCAGGGCGCTATGGCCTGGAACCTGGAGGAAAACGGCGTCGGCAACCACGCTGCCTGAGGTATCGGTCACGGGGTTGGAGGTAAAACGCTCAATCGAGAGCCTTGTCCACGCCGCTGTGGCGGGCGTGACATTTTCCAGCGACCAAGCAGTCGCGTGCTGCGGGCTTGCTGCATCGACCAGTGGCGTGACCACTTCAGAAAGCACGACGCTCGCGGCGTTGAGAAACTCGAGTCGCAGGCGGCCTTCGGCGCCCGGTCTGAGCGGGTCGGCGGCGGAATTGGCCGCCATCAGTCCGTAGCGGACGATTGCTCCGGGGCGTGCCGCCACGGTCTGGGAAAATCCAGTGCGGTAGGTGGCCGGGGCGGGAGCGGATGCATGATCCACGAGCCTCAACGTGGTGGCGACGAGGCGTCCGGGGGAACGCGTCGGGCCGCTGGTCTCCAAGCCGACTTGAATGAAGGAGACGTCCGTGGAGGGAATATCTGCTTGGATGGTGAACGTGCCCCCGGCCTTTACCGAAGTCATGAGATCCGAAAAACTAAAATCTCCTCGAAAGATGCGGATAAAAGCGACTGCCTCCGTCTCGATGGGAAAGGTTTCGGTGATCTGGATCGTCCCCGTGTAGGTCAGACTTCCCCCGCGCACCGAAGCACCGCTGAGCTGACGGTAGACTACGGCATTGGCCCCGGGGGAGGTGCTGTTCTGGTGCACGCCGAGGGTGACCGTGTCATCCGTTGCAGTGGCCGGTATGCTCGCAGGGGTGATCCCGGCACCGGATGTCACCTTGCCATCTCCATCGAGCTGGTTGAGCCAGGCACTCCAGTCATCGGAACTGCCATCGGTGAGCAGGTTGGACGCGCTGGTTTCTCCCGGAACGGCCGTATTCAGGCGGGCAAGGCGCACCGAAGAACTCCCGTGCAGCGCACCATTGTTAACGGCGCTGAGGTTGCCGTCATCGATGGTGTTCCAGTTCGCCCAGTGCACTCCCTGGTAGTTCTCGAAGTCACCATCGGCCAAGTCGCTGGGCCAAGCGGAGGGTTGCCACACCCGCACCCAGTCGATGAGAAAGTTGCTCGGAAAGATCGCGTCGCTGGCCGGAACGCCGTCAAAAAGACCGCCGACGGCCGCGTTCATGATGAGAAACATCGCGCCTTGGGGAATTCTCTCGGTATCGGTGAAAACAACTTGGTCATTGAAGTGCGTCTGGATGCGAGAGGCCGTCCATTCCAACCCGTATTGGTGGAAGCCGGCCTGGAGATTAAGGCCGGTGTTGAGCTCGGCGCTGTTGTATTGGTTGACGCGGTCGGCGCCCGTTTTGAAGTGGTGGGCGCTGGTCGTGATGTTCGGAAGCGAGCCGCGGGCCTCCATCACGTCGATTTCATCATCCCAATAGTAGGGGTTCGGGGCATTGAGCATCCAGAGGGCTGGCCACATGCCCTGACCCGCCGGCAACTGGGCCCGCCACCGCACGATGCCGAAGCGGAACTGAAATTCGTCCGCGGTGTTCAGTTTTCCCGAAGTGTAGCGGTGGAACTGCGGATCGTAGAGGCCCACCGGGTCGGCCACGGTCTCGCGCCTGGCTTGAATCTGCAGCACGCCGTCGTTCACCGTCACATTGTTCGGCGAGTAGTATTGGCGTTCGCCATTGATGGTTCCTGCTTGAAGCCACGGCGCGAAGGGCTCATTGAACCATTGCGGTTCCACCCACCGACTATCGCTGGCGCGCTGATACCAAGCATTGACCCCGGTGGCGACGTCCCACTTGCTGACGTCCACCGAGGGCGCTTCAAACTCGTCATTCCAGACCAACCGGTGCCCGGGCACATTGAGTTCCGTGTCGGCCAACCCGGCTGAGCCACAACTTAGCACCAAAAGCATCCAAAGGAAAGGGCTGCAGAAACCGCGAGCAGGGGGAAGCACCCCAAACTTATAAACGCAGAGACAGCATGGCGCAACAGGGTGGCGGCATAATGAAGGACCTCAACGGTGAGGAGGGCGCTTTGGAATGGGTTGCAGAGGTGCCGGCCGGCCGAGCCAGCAGAGGGTTCCGGGCTGAGGAATCACCAGCTCACCGGGAGTGATTCCAGGGCGTGGAAGTGCCACGTGTCGCGGTAGCGTGCTTTGCCGTCCGGTCGCAGGGTGGGAAGTCGTTCGCAGAGGACGCGGAGGGCGGTCTGGAGCTCCAAGCGGGCGAGCGGAGCACCGATGCAGAAATGGATGCCGGCGCCGAAGCTGAGGTGGGGATTCGGGCTGCGCGTGGGGTTGAAGATGTCGGGCAGGGGAAACTTCTGCTCGTCGCGGTTGGCCGAAGCGAGGAGGAGACCGATCTGGTCGCCGCGCTGCAGTTTGATGCCGCCATAGTCCACGTCCTCAAGGGCGTAGCGTTTGAACATGTGAAGCGGGGGATCAAAGCGGAGCATTTCTTCGGTGCAGGTGGCCGGCGCGGTGAGGAACGTAGCCGGGGCGGCGCCTGTGAGGAGTGCCTGCACGCCGTTGCCGATCGCGTGGACCGTGGCTTCGTGGCCGGCGTTGAGGAGGAGAATGGCTGTGGTGACCAACTCGTCCCCGGTCAGCGCGGTGCCGTCAGCGTCGCGGGCGGTCAACAGTTGCGAGAGAAAATCTTCGCCGGGGGTGGCACGGTATTCGGCCAGCAGTCCGCGCATGTAAGCACTGAAGGCGATGGTGGCGGCGACGGCGCGGTCCTCCACATCACGATCCCGCCGGGCCTGATACATGGCGACCATGTCATGGGACCAAGCGAGGATCTGCGGCCCCATGTCGTCGGGGACGCCGAGAAATCGGGAGATGACCATGACGGGGACCGGTTCGGCAAAGGACGCGATGAGATCGGTGGATCCTTGCACGGCGAATTGGTCGATCAGTTGGTGAGACAGCCGCTCCACTTCCGGACGGAGTCGCTCGATCTGGCGCGGGAGGAACGAGGGGTTGATGAACCCGCGCAGGCGGGTGTGAACGGGGGGTTCGATTTCGAGCAGGGAGTGTTCTTCGAATCGGTGGAACGGCGCGAGGTGCGCGGGTACTTCGGGCCAGCCGAGTTCCGCGCGGGTGGCAAGGTGGAGGATCTGGCGTCCGAAGCGGCGGTCGCGGAGGAGGGCACTGACCTCGTCATAGCCAGCAAAACACCAGTGACCGAATTCCTTCCAGTGGAAGACGGGGCATTTGGCGCGGAGCTCGGCGTAAAAAGGATAAGGGTCTTGGACAAAATCCGGATCACGCGGGTCGAGGGAGACTGACTGCTGGCTGATGGTCATGCGCGGTGACGCCATTTGTCGCAGGCGACGAGAAGGTAAGGTGCCATGCCGGTGCCGAGGATGGGAAGCCACGTCTGCCGAGGAAGCGGCGTGGTGCCGACAGTACTCTGCTGCGATGCGAACTGGTTGTCGCACTCATCGAGCCGCGAGGATCTCGGGGTTGCCCAAGTCGGGCCGCCGCAGTTTGTTCTTTGCGGTGGGCTCTTGGTGGAGGATAGTGTCTTTTCTTACGTGAGGTTTCTTATCTATGGGTTTTAACGAGTTGGGGTTGTCGGATGCGGTGGTGCACGGGGTTCAGTCGATGGGGTTTGTCGATCCCACGCCGATCCAGTTGCGGGCCATCCCTGTCATTTTGTCGGGCAAGGACTTGATGGGGTCGGCCCAGACCGGCACCGGGAAGACGGCGGCTTTCGGGCTGCCGATTTTGAGTAAATTGGGAACGCATCAGCCGCAACCGCGGTGTCTGGTCCTCGAACCGACGCGCGAGCTGGCCATGCAGGTGGAGACGGCCTTCCGCGATTACGGGCGGTTCAGCGATTTGACCTGCACCTTGCTCTACGGCGGGGTGGGCTACGGAAAGCAGCGGGAGGAATTGCAACGGGGGACGGATATTATCGTGGCCACACCGGGGCGCCTGCTTGATTTCATGGAGCAAAACGAGGTGCCGCTCGGGGGTTTGGAGTTTCTCGTTCTTGATGAAGTTGACCGGATGCTCGATATGGGATTTTTGCCGCAGGTGCGGCGGGTCATCCAGAAGCTGCCCAAGAACCGCCAGACGCTCTTTTTCTCGGCGACCATGCCGGGTGAGATCGAGTCGTTGGCCAAATTCGCGGTCAATGACCCGGAAAAAATCGAGATCGGCATTCGGATGTCGCCGGCCGAGACGATCACGCACGCATTTTATCCGGTGGCCATGGACCAGAAATACGAATTGCTCTCGGGATTGATGGAGAAAACAAATTTTGATTGCGTGCTTGTCTTCTGCCGGACGAAGGACGGGGCGGACCGCATTGCCCGTCAGTTGAAGAAAGAGAATCACTCGGTGGTGGCGTTGCACTCCAACCGCACGCAGCGTGAGCGCGAGGAAGCACTCGAAGGCTTCAAGAACGGGCGCTACGAGGTTCTCGTCGCGACGGATATTGCGGCCCGCGGTTTGGATATTGCGGGCGTGTCCCACGTGATCAACTACGACATCCCGGGCCATCCCGAGGATTATGTGCACCGCATCGGGAGAACGGGGCGGGCGCAGGCCGTGGGCGATGCCTTCACGCTGGTGACGGCGGAGGATCTGGCCATGATCGAATCGATCGAGCGCTTTATCGGAATGAAGATTCCGCGGCTGCAGCTCGACGGCTTCGATTACAAATACACGACCTTGTTGGACCCGACGGCGACCCACGTGAAGGCCCGCGCAGCGGGCGGGGGAAGGCACCGGAGCGGGTATTCGTTCGGGATCAAACGGAGAAGGTAGGGCTGAGGCCTGAGTTGGAAACTTGGGCGAAGGCGTGCAGCCGGCCGGGCCAGCTGGATTTACCAAGGAAGAAGGAAGTTAAGGGCTTCTTGCCAAGCGGATGCGGGGAGGGTGGAAAGGAGGTCGTTGTGGTCGGCTTGGTCGGCGATGAGGAGAAGTTTGGGGCCTGGGTAGGCGTCGTAAAGCTTTTGGCCAAATTTGGCGGGGACGATGGTGTCCTTTGCCGCGAGGATGATGGCGATCGGGCCTTGGAAATTTTCAAGCCAAATCCCAGCCGGGTATTGGTCGCGCATGATCCAACGGACGGGGAGGATTGGATAATGGTATTGCGCGACATTGGCGAGGCTGTCAAACGGGGTGAGGAGGAGAAGTCCTTTGGTGCGGTCGGGGTGTGCCGCAGCGGTGGCGGCGGCGACGCCGGTGCCGATGGATTCACCAAGGACAATGAGGGGCATGTTGTCGGGGACCAGGCTCACCGCTTCATCCGCCGCGCCGAGAAAATCGGTCTGCGCGGGTTGCCCGGGCCGCGCGCCGTAGCCGGGATATTCGAGGATGTAGACAGAAAGAGCGCGATCCGGTGCGGCGTTGCGCAAAATGTGTGCATAGTCCACACGATGCGCGGCGTAACCGGCGTTACCGTGCGTGATGAGAACGGCGGCGGGTGGTCGTGTGTCGTTCGGCGCGGCCGGGCTAAAGTAACCGATGGTTTGGCCGGCGGGATTTCTCCAAGGCTGGAACCCGCTGACGCGGGCTTCGCGTTCGAGCGATTCCGCGTCGTTGCGTGAAGGATAGTAGATCATCGAGCGTTGGGTCAGCGCGAGGAAGACGAGCAACCCGAGCCAGACGAGGATGGCGACACCGAGAACGCGCGACAAGACGCCGAGCGGCCTCACGATGAAGGGAACAGCCGCGCGTGCTCGCGCAGAAGATAGCGGTCGGTCATGCCCGCGATGTAATCGCCCGCCGCGCGCTGCAGTCCGCAATTGGGCACGCGGCGGGTCGCCTCGCGTCCGATCTGACTCGGATCTAGAAGGTAGGCATTGAAGACATCGGCCATCAGGTCGCAGGCCCGCTGGTTGGCGTCACTGACTTCGGGGTGAAAGTAAAGGTGGGCATAGAGGAAGGAGCGAAGCGCTTTGGTCTTGGCCGCGGTACCTTCGCTGTAAGCGATGAGGAGATCCGGGTGGGAACGGGTCTCATCGGCCGTCATCACTCCTGCGGCCGCGATGCGGACGGCGCTGGTTTCTAGCACATCTTGAATGAGATGATTGGAGAGTAGTCGGGCCAAACTGAGGCGCGCCGTCTTGGCGTCGGCGTCGGCCAGGTCGAGTCCGTGGTCGTGGGAGACTTCGGTGCAAAGGGCGACGTCGGCCAGTTGGGCCGCCTTGATCAGTCCGGCTTCCAGACCGTCCTGCAGATCGTGGGTGTAGTAGGCGATTTCGTCGGCGAGGTCAGCGATTTGCCCCTCGAGGCAGGCAGAGGGGTAAGCGCCGAGGCCGGGCGCGACTCGGGCGGTGGCATGTTTTTGCACGCCCTCGAGCACTTCATAGGTCAGGTTGAGCCCGTCGAAATCCTCGTAGGGGCTTTCGAGCAAAGTGACCACGCGAAGGCTTTGCCCGTTATGGTCGAAGCCACCGTGGTCTTTGAGCAGGCGGTTTAGGGTTTCCTCGCCGGAGTGGCCAAAGGGAGCGTGGCCGAGGTCATGGGCCAGAGCGATAGCTTCGGCCAGGTCTTCGTTCAGACCAAGAGCACGAGCCAAGGTGCGGCTGATCGAGGCGACCTCCATCGTATGGGTGAGACGTGTGCGGTAGTGGTCGCCGGTCCCATTGAGGAAGACCTGGGTTTTGTATTCAAGGCGGCGGAAGGCGGCGGAATGGATGATGCGGGCGACGTCGCGTTGATACTCGCTGCGCCAACGGTGGACGGACTGCGCATGCCGTCGGCCGCGGGTCGCCGAGGACTTCTGCGCGAATGGGGCAAGAAAGTGCTCTTCGTGGCGCTCGACGTCTTCGCGGGTGCGGAGGAGATCCATATTAGTCGATCCGGAGGTTGGTAGCCGGGTCGAAGAGGAGAAGTTTGGCCGAATCCGCGCGGAAGAGCATGCGGTGTCCGGCCTCGCGCGTGTCGATGATGTGGCGACTGCGGCAGATGAGGGTGTTGGCACCGGTCTGAAGGTAGCAAATGGATTCGGCGCCGGTGGGTTCGACAATGTCGAGGTGGGCGGGGAAGGTGGCGGCGTTGGGGGTTTCGCCGGGCAGAAGGGGTTGAAAATGTTCGGGCCGGAGGCCGAGAAGAACCTCCGTTTCAATCAGGCGGGCCAGGTTGGTGCGCGCGGGGAGTTCGATTTCGAGGGACCCGCCGCCGCTTTCCCGAAAAGCCAGACGGGCACCTTCGCGGGCCTGGAGCGTGCCGCGGATGAAGTTCATCGGGGGGGCGCCGAGAAAACCGGCCACAAAGGCGTTGCACGGTTGGTTGTAGAGGTGCAATGGGCGGCCGGATTGTTGGAGCGTGCCGTCGCGAAGCACAGCGATGCTCGTTCCCATGGTCATGGCTTCGGCCTGATCATGGGTCACGTAAATGATAGTGGTTTGAAGCCGCTGGTGGAGTTTGATCAGTTCGGCCCGGAGCTGGGCGCGCATTTTGGCATCAAGATTGGAAAGGGGTTCGTCGAAAAGGAAGACGCGGGGTTGGCGGACGATGGCGCGGCCGACCGCGACACGTTGCTGTTGTCCGCCGGAAAGATCGCGGGGCATGCGCGGGAGGATATCCTCAATGCCGAGGATGCCGGCGGCCTCGTGGACGCGGCGTGCGATGTCCGCGGGGCCCAGGCGCCGGACGCGGAGGCCGAAAGCGAGGTTCTCGGCCACGGTGAGGTGAGGGTAGAGCGAGTAGTTTTGGAAGACCATGGTGACATCACGGTCGCCCGGAGGCAGACCGCTGACGTCGGTGTCGCCGATGAGAATGCGTCCGGAGGTGAGACTTTCGAGGCCGGCAACCATGCGCAAGGTGCTGGTTTTGCCGCAACCAGACGGACCAAGCAGGACAACAAAAGACTTGTCGGGGATTTCCAGGGAGAGGCCAAGGACGGCCGGGATTTCCTCGCCGCGGCGACCGCGGTAGATTTTGGTGACGTTTTGAAGGGTGACGCTGGCCATGGAGCGGGGCGCGCGGCGAGGGGCGCGGAAGTCCTACGCTGCGCGTATTATCATGGCTGGCAGGGTGCGCTGAGGCAAGGATAGTGGCGCGTCAAGCCGGCGGCGAGCGCGACGGGGAGCGGATGAGACGACGAGGAAAGTTGGCCCGGGAAGCACGGGAAGCGGTGGGCGCGTTATCTCGCCGCCGCCTTGTTTGAGATGCAGGGGCGGTCAGCGTACTGGGACGGGATCGAGGTGCCAGATGTCACGGGCGTATTCCCGAATGGTGCGGTCGCTGGAAAATTTTCCGACCCGTGCGGTGTTAAGAACGGCCATTTTGCCCCAGCGGGGTTTGTCCTGATAAGCGGCGGAGACTTTTTCCTGGGCCTCGCAGTAGGACTTGAAGTCGGCGAGGCAGAGGTAGGGGTCGTGGTAGAGGAGATTGTCGCGGAGCGGGGCGAGCACATGGGAGCCTTCGTCCGGGGTGAAGTAGTCGGTGCCCAGCCAGTCGATGATGGCGGCGAGTTCGGGGTCGGAACCGTAAAACTTCTGCGGGTCGTAGCCAGCGGCAACCAACGCGCGCACTTCCTCGACCGTGCGGCCGAAAATGAAGATATTGTCTTGGCCCACTTCTTCGAGGATCTCGACATTGGCGCCGTCGAGGGTGCCGATCGTGATGGCGCCGTTGAGGGCGAGTTTCATATTGCCGGTGCCGGAGGCCTCCTTGCCGGCCGTGGAGATTTGTTCGGAGAGGTCGGCGGCGGGGACGATACGCTGGGCCAAGGAGACGCGGTAGTTCGGCATGAAGGCAACTTTGAGTTTGTCCTTGATACGCTTGTCGCCGTTGATTTTCGCGCCAACCGCGTTGATCGCCTTGATGATAAGCTTGGCCGTGTCGTAACCCGGTGCGGCCTTGGCGGCGAAGATAAAAACGCGCGGCGGGATAGCGAGGTGCGGGTCTTTGAGCAGACGGCGGTAGAGCCAGAGGATGTGGAGGAGGTTGAGGTGTTGCCGCTTGTACTCGTGGAGGCGCTTGATTTGCACGTCGAAGATGGCCGAGGGGTCGACCGCGACACCGCACTCATCGAGGATGCGTTGGGCCAGTTTCACTTTGTTGGCCTGCTTGACCGCCATAAATTCTTCGCGGAACTCGGCGTCATCGGCATGGGGCTCAAGTTTGCGCAGAAGGTCGAGATTGCGCTCCCAGCCGGCGCCTATGGTGCGGGTGATGAGGTCGGAGAGGCGCGGGTTGCAAGCGACAAGCCAGCGCCGCGGGGTGATGCCATTGGTCTTGTTGTTGATCCGTCCGGGGTAGAGAGCGTCGAATTCGGGAAAGAGGTCGGATTTGACCAGTTTGGTGTGGAGGGCGGCTACACCGTTGACCGAATGGCTGCCCACCACGCTGAGATGACCCATCCGGACCATCTGCTCATGGTTTTCCTCGATGAGGGAAAGCACGCGCTTTTTCTCCACGTCGCCGGGCCACTTCTTCTCGACTTCTTCCAGAAAGCTCTTGTTGATCTCAAAAATGATCTGCAAGTGGCGCGGAAGGACTTTGCGGAGGAGGGCGACACTCCACTTTTCCAGCGCTTCAGGCAGAAGGGTATGGTTGGTGTAGGCGAAGGTCCGCGTGACGATGGACCAGGCTTGTGCCCAGGGAAGGTCGTAGTCATCGACCAAGAGGCGCTGCAATTCCGGGATGCTGATCGAAGGGTGCGTGTCGTTCAGTTGGATGGCGACTTTTTCCGGGAATTTGGACCAGTCCGAGTTGTCTTTCTGAAACCGGCGGATGATGTCCCGCAGGGAGCAGGCGGTGAAAAAGTATTGCTGGAGGAGGCGAAGCTCTTTGCCGGCCTCGGTGTTGTCGTTTGGATAGAGGACCTTGCTGATCGTCTCGGCCATGTTTTTTTGGCGGACAGCCTCCTCGTAACCACCGCGGTTAAAGGCGTCGAAATCGAATTCTTCGGGGGCCTTTGACTCCCAAAGGCGGAGAAAATTGACCGTTTCGGTGCCGTAACCCGGAATCGGAATGTCATAGGGAACACCAATGAGCTTGCGAAAACCGACCCAGACCGAGCGGGTGTGGCCGAGGCCGTCACCCATCGTCTCGACGTGGCCGTAGACCGGGACTTCCTGCCGGTGGGAGGGCCGGACGATCTCCCAGGGGGAGCCGTATTGGATCCAGGCGTCGGGCAGTTCGACCTGGTAGCCTTTGCGGAACTCTTGTTTGAAGAGGCCGTATTGGTAGTGAATGCCGTAGCCGACGGCGGGGAGGTCGAGCGTAGCCAACGAGTCGAGAAAGCAGGCGGCGAGACGACCGAGGCCACCATTGCCGAGCGCCATGTCGTATTCTTCATCGCGCGTTTCCTCGAGGGGGTGACCGAGGTTGTCGAGGGCTTCGTTGACTTGATTGAAGACGCCGGCGGCAATCATGTTGTTGGCAAAGAGGCGGCCCATGAGGAACTCCATCGACATGTAGTAAACACGGCGGACATTTTGCTCGTTATGGACAGCGAGGGTTTTCATCATGCGCTCAATGACCATGCGCTGGATGGCCATCGAGGTCGCAATCCACCATTCGCGGCGCGACGCCGTAACCTGGTCACGCGCCATGGTGTATTTTAACTCATCGATGATTTCTTTCTCGAATTTGAGAGGTGCTGTTTTGTGCATGATGCGTGTCGGACGTTAATGTAGAATGCGAATGGTGCGAGAAGTATTTGTTCAAGGCGCGGAGTGGCAGTATTGACCTACCAATGACCATTGTTGTCGGCGCGGGGTTGGCGGGTTCGACCTGCGCGAAGTTGCTCTCGGAAGCCGGGCATCCGTTTGTCCTTTGCGAAGCATCCGGCCGTCCGGGCGGGAGGGCGGTTTCCGAGCGGACGCCGGAGGGTTTCATTCTCGATCGCGGATTCCAGGTGCTTCTCGATTCCTATCCGACAGCGCGCCGACATCTTGATTTGACCGCCTTGGGTGGCGGACGCTTCCGGGCAGGCGCCATGTTGGTCGGAGGTGGCCGTCCGAGTTGCTTGGAAAACCCCCTGCGCCGGCCCCTGGCGCTTCTTGGCGCGCTCCGGGCGGAGGTTATCCCGTGGGCCGATTTGTTTCGTTTGCTTGGTCTGGTTACCAAGTCTTTCGGACGGGGGGGAGTTGACGACAGCCTTTCAACCGCGGCCTTGTTGCAGCGCTGCGGATTTAGTGAAACTTTTTTTACGCGCTTTGCCCGGCCTTTCTTCGGTGGCGTTTTGCTCGACCCGGAGCTGCAGACCAGCGGGGAAGTTTTTCTCGGTTATCTGCGGCGCTTTGTCACCGGGCGGGCCCTGCTTCCGGCCGGCGGAATCGGGGCTCTCGCCGAGCAGTTGGTGGCGGGGATTCCTCAGGACATGGTTCGTTACGGAATGCGAGCGGAGTCATTGGTCTTCGCGCACGGCCGGGTTGGCGGGGTGCGCTTCGCCAACGGGTCGGTTCTAGCCGGGGAGGAGGTTATTCTGGCCGTCGACGAACCGGCGGCCTGCCGTTTGCTCGGGAGCGGGCAGCCCCGGGCCGCGCTGGCCACGGCCGTCCATTATTTTGCGGCGGACCGTCCGTTTTATGACGGCGCGTGGCTCTGCCTCCCGCCAAGGCGCGAAAAGAGTCCGGTTTTGCATGCCGCCTTGGTCAGCAATGCCGCGCCCAGTCTGGCCCCGCGGGATGCCCACTTATGGAGTGTCACTGTTCTGCCCGGCCACGCCCGCGCAGCGGATGCGGAATTGGTACGGGCAGAGGTGGCGTCATGGTTTGGAGCGGACCCGCGATCGATGCGTCCGCTGGCTTTTATCGAGGTCCCTTATGCGGTGCCCGAGCAGTTGCCGGGCTTCCGTCGCCGTCCTTCGCCCTGGGGCGTGCTGCCTCCCGGCGTGCGGGTGGCTGGTGATGCCCAATGCGGTGCGAGCATCGACGCGGTGATGGCCAGCGGCGAGGAGGTGGCCAAAAAAGTTATTTCGCGTGGGGCCATTAACTGATTGATTCTGTTCGGTGCTCGCGCATGAAAAAAACTTTGCTCACCATGCTGCAGTTGGCTGTCACCATCGGCCTCCTGTGGTGGGTCTTCCATGATCCCGAGCGCCGGCGTGAAATGCTCGGGGCGGTCAAGCTGGCTGACTGGCGCTGGTTGGGGGCGGGTGTCGGTGTGTTTTTTTTATGCACGATGGTGGCCACGGCCCGGTGGAAAATTCTTCTCGCCGTGCAAAATATCAACATGACCTGGCTGCGGACCTGGCAATTGTTCATGATCGGAATGTTCTTCAACCTCTTCATGCTGGGCTCGACCGGCGGTGACGTGGTGAAAATGTTTCTGACCATGCGCGAAGCGAAGGACAACAAAGCGGCGGCGCTGCTCAGTGTGTTCATGGACCGCGTGATCGGCATGCTCGCCCTGATTTTTCTGAGCTTGGCCCTCCTTTATTTCCGTTACGACTTGCTGGACCGGGCCGAGGGCAGCTCGACCTTGCTGAATTTGCTTTTGTGGCTGCTCGGTGCCGCGTCGATCACCATTCTGGGCATGTTTGCCGTTTCGGCCCTCGGCTGGGTGCATTATCTTCCGCAGTGGACACCCCTGCGGGGAAGAATCGTGGAAGTTTCGGCCGCTTGCCATATGTACGCCAAAGGCTGGCGCCTGACCATCTGGGCCTTGCTCATTTCCTTTCCGCTTTTCGGCATGTTTTTCACCACGTTCTATTGCGCGGCCCGTGCGTTTACCGACCTGCTCGGGGTGGTCGATATTTTTTCGGTCATGCCGATTGTCGCGGTGATCACGGCCATCCCGATCAGTGTCTCGGGCATCGGCCTGCGGGAAAGTCTCTTTGTTTCCCTGCTGGCGCCATTCGGGGTGGGGGCGGCCATTGCCACCTTGATCTCGGTGTCCGGCTTTCTCATCAACACCCTGGGTAGTCTGGCCGGCGGGATTATTTTTCTCTTTTACCGGTCCTCCTCAGATGAATCGGTCAACCTGCGCGACATGCGGCAGGAGGTGGACCGGCTCGAGGATCAAATCGAGCACAGCGAGTGAGCAAGGCGGGCCAGCTCCGGGTCAGCCTCAGCTTCGACGGCAAACTGCTCGGGCCGCGCGGTCAGGCGGGGGCGTTGGCCGCCATGCTTGCGGCGGGAACTTTGCAGCGCTTGCGTGTGGTTTTTGTCCCGAAGATAATGGGAGGAGCGAGTGCCCCGACGCTGATCGGCCCAGGATTGCGCTCGCTGCTCGACGAGTCGGTTCGCTTGCGCCTCGAGGGTCTGCGTTGCCGCGGCCGGCGTTACGAGGCGGAATACAGCGTGCGCTCCGCGCGGGTTTTTGCTTCCGCGGTCTCGGCCAAGGGTGTAAACCAACAACCATGCAAGCGCGCGATCCGGAAGACAACTTCATCCAGTGGCTGATCCTTTTGGCCGCCACAGGGACGTCGATGGGTTTGCTTACCCTCGCGGTGATCATCACGGTGTTGGTCAGTGCCAATTTCAACATCCTGAATTGGATGGAGTAGGAAAGGCTTGCCAGCCTTCTGCTCGGGCCATAGGTTCACAACCCTTATGCCGAAATCGGTAGCTCGTAGAAAAACAAAAAAGGCAGTGGCCAAGCGATTCAAGGTCACTGGCACCGGCAAGGTCCTCCGTGCCCATGCTTCGCGACGCCATTTGATGTCGTCGAAGAGCGCCAAGCGGAAGCGGCACCTCGCGAAGAGCGCCCTAGTGGACGTCTCCGACGTGGCCCGCATCAAGGAGAACCTGCCTTTTGGTTAGAGATTGACGCCGGCTGGCGCACCTGGCCCCGCGAATCGGGGCTCACGGGATGGATGAGGTGCACGGCCGAACAACGAAACGATCTGTCCCGAGGAGACCGCCGCGAGGCGGGAAAATAGATGCCAAGAGCAACAAACGCGCCGGCCAGTCGTGAGCGGCGCAAGACGATGGTGTCGAAGGCCAAGGGTTACCGTGGCCGTCGCAGCAAATTGTTCCGTTACGCGAAAGACGCGCGGATGAAAGCCCAAGTCTGGGCGACCCGCGACCGCAAGACGCGCAAGCGGAATTTCCGCGGTTTGTGGATCACGCGTATTAATGCCGCGTGCCGCGCCGAGGGGATCACCTACAGTCGATTGATGGAGGGTCTGAAGAAGGCATCCATCGCGATCAACCGCAAAATGCTGGCCGATCTGGCCGTGGCCGACGAAGTCGCGTTCCAGCAGATCGTGGCGAGAGGTGCGGCCGCGTTGAAAGCTGCCTGAATCTTGAGCGGTCGCGGCAGCCTTTGCCGCGGCCGCCCTGTCACCAAGCGCACACCATGCGTGAGGAACTTGTCGCCCTGCGAGAGCAAGCGCTCCGCGATATCGCGGGCGCGGCGGATTTGACCTCGCTCGAACTGGCCCGGGTGGCCATCACGGGACGATCGGGCGGGCTCACTCGGGCCGGAGAGCAGATGCGGCATTTGTCCAAGGAGGAGCGTCCGGAAATCGGTAAGCTTCTCCATGAAGTCCGCACCGCGATTGCCAGTGCGCTCGAGGCGCGCGGGTCGGTGCTTTCCGCCGCGGCTGAGGAGGTGGAATTATCGCAGATCGACCCGACTTTACCCGGTGTGGCGCGGACGGTCGGAAGTTTGCATCCCCTGCAGCATCTGCAGCGGCGGGCGGTGGAAATTTTCCGGAGGATGGGATTTGCCTTGTCTGAGGGGCCGGACATCGAGACCGAGTGGCATTGTTTCGATGCCCTCAATACGCCGCCCGATCATCCGGCGCGTAACGAGCAAGACACTTTTTATCTGCCCGATGGCCGCCTGCTGCGGACGCATACTTCGAGCGTGCAGATCCGCGCCATGGAGAAGGAGGCGCCCCCGCTCCGGATTATCGCGCCGGGCGCGGCCTACCGCCGGGACGAGGTTGACGCCACGCACTTGGCCCAATTCACGCAGATGGAAGGCCTCTACGTTGACCAAGGGGTCACTTTGGGCGACTTGAAGGGCACGCTCGAGTTTTTCTTCCGTGAACTGTTCGGACCCGACACCAAGGTGCGGTTCCGTCCTCATTTTTTCCCTTTCACCGAACCGAGTTACGAGATTGATGTGCGTGCGGTCGCCTTGGGTGGCGGTGAGCGCTGGCTCGAGTTGGCGGGGTGCGGGATGGTTGATCCGGCGGTCTTTGCCCAAATCAATGATCGTCGGGGTGACCAGGCTTTCGATCCGGACAAGGTGACTGGCTTCGCCTTCGGCTTCGGCCTCGAACGCCTCGCCATGATCCTCTACGGAGTGCCGGATATTCGGATGTTTGTCGAAAACGACCAAAGGTTCCTCGGGCAATTTGCGTCATGAAAATTTCCCTCGAATGGCTTAAGGACTACGTGGCGCTACCGCAGTCGGCCGACGCGCTGGCCGAGGCATTGACCAAGGGCGGCACGGAGGTGGTCGGACGCGAGGGGCGCGGAGAGATACCGGACAAGGTTGTGGTCGCGCAGATTTTGTCGAGCGGGCAGCATCCGAACGCCGATCGCCTGAGCGTGTGTCAGGTCGATGACGGATCGGGTCAGCCGCGGCAGATCGTTTGCGGGGCCAAAAATTACCAAGTCGGCGACAAAGTTCCACTGGCTTTGCCCGGCGCGGTGTTGGGGCCGGATTTCAAGATCAAGTCCGGCAAGCTGCGCGGGGTTGTTTCCGACGGCATGATGTGCAGCGCGAAGGAGTTGACGCTGGCCGAGGACGCCGAGGGGTTGCTGATTTTGTCCGCCGATGCCCCGGTCGGTAAACTGGTGAAGGAGTTGTTCCCGCCGGACACCGTGCTCGAGTTGGAAGTGACGCCCAACCGTCCGGATTTACTCGGCTACCGCGGTGTGGCCCGCGAGGTGGCAGCTCTGACCGAGGTCGAGGCGAACTTGTCACCGCCGCCGATGGTCGCGGAGAAAGCGGCGGGCGAGGTGGTCAAGCTCGAAGATGCGGGGTGTCCTTTTTACACGGCGCGGATCATCCGCGGGGTGAAGGTCGGGGCGAGTCCCTCGTGGTTGGCCGACCGGCTGACCGCGGTAGGGTTGCGGCCGATCAACAACGTGGTCGATGTGACCAATTACGTTCTTTTGGAGACCGGCCAGCCCTTGCATGCCTTCGACTTGGCCAAGCTTGAGCAAGGAATTGTGGTTCGCCGTGCGCGCGAAGGCGAAATGCTCCGCGCTCTGGATGGTTCGGAAATCAAGCTCCGGGTCCATGATCTGGTCATCGCTGACGCCGGGAAAGCGGTAGCGTTAGCCGGGGTGACGGGAGGTGCGGAAACCGGAGTGACGACGGGAACAAGTGATATACTGCTCGAAAGTGCCTGGTTCGAGCCCTCGCGGGTGCGCAAGTCCTCGCGCGAGTTGGGGCTTTCCACCGACTCGAGCTATCGCTTCGAGCGGCGGGTTGATCCGTCCGGAGTTCTGCCGGCATCGGCTCGCGCTGCGGAGTTGATTTTGCAAACAGCAGGCGGCGTGGCCGACACGGAAGTGCTGGTCGTGGGCCGGGAAGCGCGGAACTTGGCAACGATCAACTTCAGCCACGACCGCTGCCGCGCCTTGCTCGGGTTGGAAATCGGCAACGCAGAGATCGACGCCATCTTCTCGCGACTCGGATTGACCAAAACTGGCGACCAATGGAGCGTGCCGGGATTCCGTCCGGATCTGACCCGCGAGGTGGATTTGATCGAGGAGGTCATCCGGTTGGCGGGGATCGAGCGGGTGCCTTCGCGCCTGCGCGGGTTTCCCGCGGCCGCGAGCGTGGCGGATTTGCGGCATGACAATGCGGAAAAGCTGCGCGAACGTTTAAGGGCGCAGGGCTTCAGCGAGGCGCGAACCTCGCATTTTGTTTCTCCCGATGCCTTGCGGCGGGCAGGCGAGACGCCGGATGACGCGCTGGCGGTGCGGAATCCACTGGGTGCGGATCAGGCGCTGCTCAGACCGGCTTTGCTTGCGGGTTTGCTTGAAGCACTGGCCCGCAACCTGCGTCATGGGGCTGAGAGGGTTCGCTTGTTCGAGGTCGGGCCGGTTTTTAGGACGGCAGGCAAGGAGGAGGCGACGGCCTTGGCCTTGCTTTGCACCGGCGCAGAGGCGGGTCTTTTTGAATTGAAAGGGGGGCTGCAGGCCGTGCTCGGCACGATGAAATTCAGGCCCGAGGCCGGTCTTGCCTTGCGCGTGACCGGCATGGGGATCGAGGGTTTGCTGCGGAGACTACCGCGGGCGCTCGGCGAGAAATTCGCAGCGAAGTCACCAATTTATTATGCGGAGATGGACATTGATGGCTGGCTGGAGGCCGTGTCTGCACCCGTGCGGGTGCGCGCCTTGCCGAAGTTTCCGGCCGTCACGCGTGATTTGTCGCTCATCCTGCCGAAGGCCACACGGTATGCGGCGGTGGAGAAAGCGTTGTCCGGGGCGCAGGCACCGCATTTGTTTTCGGTCGGACTGAAGGATGTTTTCGCGGACCCGAGCGGACTGACCTTGCCGGTGGAGCAGCGTTCCTTGACCGTCACCTTGACATTCCGCGACGAGGCACGAACATTGACCTCCGAGGAAGTTGACCGTGCGGTCGAAACACTGCGCGATCACGCGAAAGCGGTGCTTGGTGCTGTTTTTCGTGCTTAGATCTTTCGCAACGCTGAAGATAATTTGCCCTAGAGAGTTCGAGTAAACGATTCAAGCCCCGAACCGTATTATATTATCCGAGGAGGCTGAGCTGTGGCTGGCAAGGACATGCCTTCGTTGGAAGTCCGCGCTGGCCGCGGCGGTCGTCCGCCCTTGTCTTCAAGGGATCGGGAATTGGGTCGTGACGGCTCGCCCGGGGCAATACTTGACAAAGCGCCTCCCGTGCCAACGGGGGGCGCTTTTATTTTGCCACCGGATCGGGCTGGCCAAGGCGCGGGGCGGGTAGGACGGTGGTTTGGGATTTGCGGGCGACTGGCCGAACAGTTAAAAGGTATGTTCGATCATGACGGCGATTCTGGCACTTGAGGACGGGCGGATTTTTTGCGGGGAGGCCTTTGGGGCCACCGGAACGGTGACGGGAGAAATGTGCTTCAACACATCGATGAGCGGATACCAGGAGGTGCTGACCGATCCCTCGTACTTTGGACAGATTGTGGCCATGACCAATCCGCATATTGGCAACTACGGGATCAATGTGCTTGATGAAGAGGCCCGAGGGCCACAGGTGCGGGGATTTGTCATCGAGGAATTGAGCGAGGCACCGAGCAATTGGCGTTCGGAAGAATCCCTGCATGATTACTTGCAACGTCATGGAGTCCCGGGCATCCGGGAAATCGACACGCGGGCTTTGACCAAGCATCTGCGGGAACGCGGGGCCATGAAGGCCTGCCTCACGACGGAAGTGATGTCTCCCGAACAGGTGGTGCAGCGGGCGAAGCAGGGCAACGGTGTGGTGGGGATGGATTTTGTTCGGGAAGTGACGCCACGCGAGGCCTTCGACTGGGACCCGATGGAGGCGGAGAGCCGTCCGTGGAAAATGGCCCAAGGGACAACGAGAGCAGGCGAATTGCGCGATCCCCTGGGCAACGTTTTTGGTTTTCTGCCCCCGGTGCGGCACCGCGTGGTGGCTTATGATTTCGGGATGAAGCGCAACATCCTGCGCGGACTGCGCCAACGCGGTTTGGCCGTGCGAGTGGTGCCGGCCGACACCTCGGCCGATGAAGTGCTGGGCTTGGAGCCGGACGGAATTTTTCTCTCCAACGGCCCGGGTGACCCCGGCGCGCTGGATTACGTCCATAAAAACGTACGCGGCTTGCTTGGAAAAAAACCGATTTTCGGGATTTGTCTGGGTCATCAGATTCTGGCTTACGCATTGGGCGGAAAGACCTTCAAGTTGAAGTTCGGCCATCGCGGGGGCAACCAACCGGTCAAGGATCTGCTTACCGGGAGGGTTTCGATCACGGCGCAGAACCACGGGTTCGCGGTTGACCCGGAGTCTTTGCCGCCCGATGCCGAAGTTACGCATGTCAACTTGAACGACGGTACGGTGGAGGGCTTGCGCAGCAATGCCATACCGGTCTTCAGTGTGCAATACCATCCCGAAGCCGCGCCCGGTCCGCACGATGCAGAATACTTTTTTGACCAGTTCGCCAAACTTATTGATGAGACCAAGGCGGGCGGGTAGTTTGGAGACGCTGTGCGTTTGACCGTTTATTTCCCCGAGGACACCCCGACGATCCATCAATGGACCGGGGAAAGCCTGAGCATAGGTCGTCTCGCTGACAATGACCTAGCCATCGACCATGACTCGCTCTCCAGCCGTCATGCCGAGATCGCCGGGGTGGAGGGCGCGATGGTCCTGCGCGATCTTGATTCGACCAATGGGACGTTTCTCAACCGCGTGCAAATCACCGGCGAGCATCCGCTGGGCGAAGGCGATGAGATTTACTTTGGTGGCGTCCGCACTGTTTTTATGGAACTGTCCGGCGCCGAGGTGGAAGCACCGGAGGTCGCGCTGGTTGCCACGCCAGATCTTGATCCCGATACGCTGGAGGGTGGCCGCCCGGATGGTTTCCGTTCGCTCTCGCCCTTGCCGCCCGAGGCGAAAAAGCGGGACACCCTTACGATGGCCGCTTGGGGTTCGCTCGGCTTAGGCGTGGCCGCGGCGCTTTACGCCCTTGTGGTCGTGGCGACAAGTTAAGCAAGACCTGTTCGGCGGGAATCCCATGTGACGGCGATGTTTTCCGCTTTGCTCCTGCGGTTAGAAGACAAAGGTCAGTTGGCTGGTGCTCGGGGTGTCCTGGGACCGGCGACGGGCCAGCAGGTTGCGCTTGATCAAGGCGAAGATATGCATGCCCAATTCGTGGGGCAATGGATCGTCGCGACGGGAATTCGGGGTGCGGTGACCGGAACGGGGGTGGTTTTTTGCTTTCATCACCCGCGAGTTTCAACGATGGGGTAGGACATCCGCTGTCCGATGCCCTCGAAACCTCCAAAAAAATCATCGCCCGCCAAAATGCCCGCGGAAGGCAGCACGCGTCCGCCGATGGAGCGGATGTGGCGCATCCACCGCGAGATCTCCGAAGGGGATTATCCTAACTGCCAGGGCCTGGCCACAGAACTCGAAGTCTCGGCCAAGACGGTGATGCGTGATGTGGAGTTCATGCGCGACCGCCTTAGTCTGCCGCTGGAATACGACGCGGTGAAACACGGGTTTTATTACACTGCGGCGGTGCGTGACTTTCCGGTCATGAAGATTTCGCAGGGTGAAGTTGCTGCCTTGTTGCTTGCCCAGAAATCGCTCGAGCAATTCCGCGGCACGACCTTCGAGCGCCCGCTGGCCGGCGCTTTCCGCAAGTTGAGTCGTTCGCTCGGCGGCGACATGGAGGTCGCCTGGCACGAATTGGAAGGCGCCTTGTCCGTGCGGAGCAGCGGAACCGGACTGGCTGATGTGCAGATTTTTGATGCCCTGGCCAAAGCGGTGACTGAAGGGGCGGAAGTGGAGTTGGCGTACCACAAGTTGGCTGGGGAGAAAGAGGAAACGCGGACGGTGCAGCCCTACCATCTCGGCTGTATCGAAAACCAGTGGTATATGTTCGGTCATGACGGTTCGCGCGGAGCGGTGCGCACTTTCGCCTTGCCACGCATCCGGAGTGTCGGGCGGACCGGAGTAAAATTCCGGCGGCCGAAGAACTTCTCCCTCGCCAAAATGCTCGAGGGCAGTTTTGCCGTCTTCGAAGGGGGGAGGGCGCGCAAGGTTAAGGTGCGTTTCACCGGCGTGGCCGCGCGTCTGATCGGGGAACGCGTCTGGCATGCCACGCAGAAGCTCACTCTGGATCCGGACGGGCTGATTTTGGAGATGCGGGCCGGGCTTTCGCCGGATCTCCAGCAGTGGTTGCTCGGTTGGGGCGGGGAAGCCGAGGTGCTGGAACCGCAAGAATTACGCAATGCTGTGGCCCGGGCGGCGGCGGCGACGGTTGCCATTTATGGCGCGGCGTCCGGCCTCGGCGGCAAAGATTAGGATTCAAACCATCCCGTTCTTCGCTCAGGTTGATTTTGTGCAGATTGACGAAATCCGACCGGCCGCATGGCAGCAGCGGTTCTGGTATGCCGCCCTGACAGCTCTCGCCGTGGTGGCTTTGGTGGCCGTGCTTTCGGGCGTGGTTTTCTTGGTCGGGCGCACTGCGGCGTTCCTCCAGCCGTTGCTCATTCCTGTGGTGGCGGCCGTCATCCTGACCTATCTGCTCGGGCCGGTGGTGGACAAGCTGTGCTCGTTCGGTCTGGGGCGGACAACCGCGGTGATTGTTCTTTTTTTGGCCATCGGGCTGGGACTGACCGGCATCGGGCTCTGGGTCGGGCCTGTTCTTTGGCAACAAACCTCACAGTTCGGCCAGACTCTTCCTGATCAAGCGGCACGCGGGCAGACCTTGCTGCTCTCCACTTTGGACTGGGTGCGCGGCTTGCAGCACCAGTTGCAGCCCGTCCCCGTGCTCGGAGAAGATCGGACGATACGGGATGAATTGTGGGCCATGGTCGGCAGTTACGTCGAGGGGTTGGCCGCGTGGGTCCAGCAGCGACTGCCGGAAATATTGTCCACCGTAGGCTCTTTCCTCCAGCGCAGTGCCGGCGGCTTTCTCGGGGTGGCCGGGGTGGCGGTGAGTTTGCTCTTGGTGCCGCTCTTTCTTTTCTTCTTCCTCAAAGATTCCGCCCGGTTTTCCCAGGAATGGCGCCAGTACATCCCGCTGCCGGAATCCAAGCTCCGTGACGAGGTGGCTTGGCTGCTCAACGAAATCAACAGCTACTTAGTGCGGTATTTTCGCGGTCAGTTCACGGTCAGTTTGATCGACGGCGCGCTGATTGGCGCTGCTCTTTACATTATGGGTCTGAATTTCGCGCTGCTCATCGGCTTGGCGGTTTGTCTTCTTGCGCTCATTCCTTACGTTGGGCTGACCATTTGCTGGATTCCGGCGGTTCTTATCGCGGTGGCGCAATTCGGCGATTGGACGCACCCGCTCATCGTCACGGCGATTTTTGTCGGCATGAGCAATGTGGAGAGCTTCTTTATCGCCCCCCGGGTGGTGGGCAGTTCCGTGAGTCTCCACCCGTTGACGGTCATCTTTTCCGCTCTGATCTGGAGCTTGATTTTGGGGGTTCTGCTCGGCTCGCTTTTGGCGGTGCCCTTGACCGCGACAATTAAAGTCATACTCCAGCGTTATGTCTGGCAGCGGCAGTTGTAAGGCCTGAGGCGGCGAGGCGCGCGAGGAGCTCCTCCCAGTGGTTTGCGCCGCGGAGGATTTCGATTTCGACACGCAGAAAGAGCATGGGGACCTGGGGCTGGTCGATGTCCGGGAAACGGACGGCGTCTTTTTCCGTGGTGACCAGGGCGTCGAGCGAGCGCCGGTCGCACCATTCGAGGAAGCGGAGGATTTCTTTTTTGGTAAAGCGGTGATGGTCGGCAAATGCCTTGGACACCTCGACCACGGCACCGAGTTGGCGTACGCCTTCCTCGAAACTCTCGGGCCGCGCGATACCACTGAGGGCCCCGACATGCCGTCCGTGCAGGTGCTCGAGCGGGTACTTCATGCCGGTCTTGAGATCCTCCCAATGACGCGGGGCGTGGCTGCATTCGATGATGGACGCCGTACGGTTCAAGGTACGCAGGCGGGCAAGGAGGGCTTCGTCCGGTTTTGGGCCCGATTTGGTCACGATGATGTAGGATGCGCGGCTAAGGTTGGCCGGTGGTTCGCGGAGGGTCCCTCGGGGCAGCAGATGTTCGTTCCCGAAGGGTGATTGGCGGTCGATCAGGACGATGTCGATCCCGTGACGCAGACGCTGGTATTGCAGCCCGTCGTCGAGGAGCAAGATGTCGCTGCCGAAATGTCGTAAGGCGTGGAGTCCACTTTTCACCCGGTCCTTGTCGACAAGTACGCAGACACCGGGAAGATTCTTGGCCAGCATATGCGGTTCGTCCCCGGCGCGGCGGGAATCGAGGAGAACTGCTTTGCCGTCCGAGACAATGCGCGGCGGGAAGAGGTCAAGGTGCTTGAAGAGTTTGTGGCGGAGACGTTGCATGAACGGGCGGGGGACGCTTTTATAGCCGCGGCTGAGAATGGCCACGTGTCGCCCGCGCCGCTGCAGTTCCCGCGCCAGCATTTCGGCCACCGGTGTTTTGCCCGTGCCGCCGACGGTGAGGTTGCCCACGCTGACCACCGGACAACCGAGTTCCTGGGGTCGCAAGATGCGGCGGCGGTAGAGGCCAAGGCGGATCTGCACGGCACGCTGGTAAAGGCGGGCAAAGCCACCGAGGACGAATTTCAGCGCATTGGCCCGCCCGCCCTCGCGGCGCTCGAGGATAACATCGACGGCGTAGCGCTCGAACCTTTCGAGGATGACGCGCATGGTCAGCTTTCCACCGCAACGCCATGGTTGTCCGCACCGAGAATAAGCACTTGGGCTCGAGGAAGAACGGATTGCAGGGCGGCCGCCACCGCTCCGGGATCACCAAGGGTCAGGCAGGCAACAGCAGATCCGGATCCGCTAAGATAGCCGCCGAGGGCACCCGCCTTGACGCCAGCCACGATGGCTGGACGCAGGTGCGGAATGGCGGGCTCGCGGTAAGGCTGGTGCAAACGGTCGGACATGGAACCGCGGAGCAATTCGTAACGCTGCGAAGCAAAGGCTGCGGTAATCAAGCTCGCGTGGGAAATGTTGAATACGGCGTCAAGGTGCGGGACATGATCCGGCAGCCTGAGGCGGGACGCATCGGTGTCGACCTCATCAGGTGGGACGAGTAAAATGCAGCGCAGGTCCGGAGAAACGTCACAGCGAAAATAGGTGCCATCGGGACGCGCGGCGGCGAAGCCCCCGAAGGCGGCAGGTGCCGCGTTATCGGGATGTCCCTCCAGCTTGGCGCAGATGAGGTAAACTTGCCCCGCATCAAGAGGGCGACCTGCCAGCTCGTTGAGACCGTGAAGGATGCCCAGGCGCACAGCCACGCTGCTGCCCAGCCCCCGAGAACGCGGAATATCAGCCTCGATCGACCAACCGTAAGCGAAAGCCGGGAGGCCGGCCGCGGCGAAGAAGGCGTCCGCTGCCGCGCCAACCATGGCATCGGATATTCCCGCGCCTGCGCGATCGACCGTGACGCGGTTGTGCAAATCGAGAGCGAGACCAAGGCAATCGAAACCCGGGCCGAGGTTCGCACTGGTGGCGGGAACGCGTATGGTGACCTTGTTCATAGACCCTCGTTACTTTGGCTGAAACCCCGGCGCGTGGCAATTTTCCCAGTGTGGTAGAGTTTGCTTGCCGCAAGACCCTTGTCGCGGCGAAATAGAGAGTCAACGATGACCATGCCCACCGAATTACTGACTAAGGCCGCGCGTGATGCGCGGGGACTCGCCATTGACGCTGTAGATGCCAGCAAATCGGGCCATCTGGGCTTGCCTTTGGGGTGCGCCGAAATTGGTGCCGTTCTTTTTGGGGTGGCCCTGCGTTACAATCCCCAAGAGCCCCGGTGGCTCAACCGTGACCGCTTTGTTCTCTCCGCCGGCCACGGCAGTATGTTTCTCTACGCGTGGCTCCATCTTGCGGGCTACGATGTACCCCTCGACCAGCTAAAAAAGTTCCGTCAACTGGGCAGTATCACGCCGGGGCATCCGGAGTTTGGCGAGACACCGGGCGTGGAGTGCACCACCGGTCCGTTGGGTCAAGGGGTGGCCAATGCGGTCGGCCTGGCCGTCTCGGGTAAAATGTCCGCAGCGCGTTTCAATACGGCCGAACATCGCATTTTTGACCACAAGATCGTCTGCCTGGCTGGCGACGGCTGCCTGCAGGAGGGGGTGGCGAGCGAGGCTTGCGCTTTGGCCGGCCACCTGCAGTTGGACAACCTCATCCTGATCTACGATTCCAACAATGTGACGCTCGACGCCATGGCGCTCTTCACCCAGAGCGAGGACGCGGTGGCGCGGTTCAAAGCTTATGGATGGGGCGTGCAGGAGGTTGACGGGCAAAACATGGACGAGTTCCTCCGTGCCTACGACAAGGCGAAGTCGGCCACGGGTTCGCCGCAGCTCATTGTGGCCAAGACACTGATCGGCAAAGGCATTCCCGAGGTGGCGGGCACGAGCAAAGCGCACGGGGAGGGTGGGGCGAAATTCGCGGATGAGGCGCGCAAAGGCCTCGGTCTGCCGGAGGAGAAATTTTTCGTTGCTCCCGAAGTGCGGGAATTCTTCGCCCGCCATGCCGCCGGGCTTGAGAGTGCCTGGGCCGAATGGCATGCGCGTTTTGATGCCTGGAGCGCGGCCAACAAAGACCTTGCCGCAGAATTGGATGCTGCCGTGGCGAAAAATTATCCGGATTTGCTCAAGTCCATCCCGGATTATCCGGCCGAGGCTCCGGACATTGCGACGCGCAAGGCGGGCAGCGATATCCTGCAGTATGTGGCCAAAACCTTGCCTCTTGTGGTCAGCGGAAGTGCGGACTTGCACGGTTCCACCCTAAACTACATTAAGGACGGCGGGGACTTTGACGCCCGCAACTATGCCGGCCGCAACATCCGTTTCGGGATCCGCGAGCATGGTATGGCGGGACTTCTCAACGGCATCGCCTACGACGGAATTTTCCACGCGAGCGGAGCCACGTTCCTCGTTTTCAGCGACTACGCCCGCGGCGCCATCCGGGTGGCGGCCCTTTCACATCTTCCCGTGGTTTATATTTTCACCCACGACTCGGTCGGGGTCGGGGAGGACGGTCCGACCCATCAACCGGTCGAAGCTCTCGCCGCCCTTCGCGCCATGCCTAACCTCGACGTCATCCGGCCGGCCGACCCGGCGGAAACGGCCGGTGCTTTTGCCGCCGCTTTCGACCGCAAAGACGGTCCGACTTTGCTCGCCTTGTCGCGTCAGGCCCTGCGGTCCCTGCGGCAGATCCCGGAAGAGGAGGCGCGGCAGGGCACATTGCGCGGCGGATACATTGCCCGTCGCGAGACATCGCCGCTTGAGTTGATTTTGTTGGCCACGGGGAGCGAATTGCAGTTGGCCATGGAAGCGGCGGAGAAGCTCGGAACCTCGGTGCGGGTGGTCTCGCTGCCCTGCTTCGAACGCTTCGAGCGTCAGACGGAGGAATACCGTGATTTCGTCCTCCCTCCGGAATGTGTGCGCCGCGTTTCCATCGAAGCCGGTGTCTCGCAGCCTTGGTACCGTTATGTCGGCCGCCGGGGTGTGGTGATCGGCATCGACCGCTTCGGTCTCAGTGCGCCTGGTGCGACGGTGTTGAAGACCCTCGGCATCAGCGTCGACGCGCTGCTTCAAGCTGGACGGTTACTGTTGGCGAGATAATGACCGCGCGGGCGGCACTCTTGGCCATGGGTGCCACAGCGTTGTCTTTATCCTCGGTGCAGTCGGAGTCGGGGGAGTTCGTTCCTGCTTGGGCCAAGGATGCCGTCTGGTATCAGATCTTTCCCGAGCGCTTCCGCAACGGGGATGCCTCGAATGATCCGACCAAGGCGGATATTTCCGGGGCTTTTCCCGACGTGCCGGATTTACCGTGGAGGGTGCATCCTTGGACGTCCGATTGGTACGCGCGACAAGACTACGAGCAAGGTGCCTCGATTCCTTTTCATCACCTCCTCCAGCGGCGGCGTTACGGGGGGGATTTGCAGGGTATCATGGACAAACTTGATTACTTGGGGGATTTGGGGGTCAACGCCATTTACCTGAATCCCGTCTTCGATTCGCCCTCGGCCCACAAGTACGATGGCAACAGCTATCATCATATTGATCCCAACTTCGGGCCGGACCCGGAGGGCGACCGGAAGTTGATGGCCGGTGAAGACCCGGACAATCCGTCCTCTTGGGTGTGGACATCGGCGGACAAACTCGCCTTGGCCATGATCAAACAATGCCACGGTCGCGGGATCCGCGTGATTTTTGACGGTGTCTTCAATCACTTGGGTCAGCGCAGTTGGCCTTTCCTCGATGTCTTGGCAAAGCAACAGGATTCGCCTTATGCCGACTGGTTTTCGGTCAAGTCGTGGCGTGATCCCGCAAGGGGGGGAAAGTTTGATTATGAGGGATGGTTCGGGCACAAAACACTGCCTGAATTCCGTGAAGACAAAGAGGGGATTGTCTCCGGCCCCCGGGACTACATATTCGCGGCGACGAAGCGATGGATGGACCCGGACGGCGATGGTGATCCTTCCGACGGCATCGACGGGTGGCGGCTCGACGTCGCTTTTTGCGTGGCCCACCCCTTCTGGAAAAAGTGGCGCAAGGTGGTGAAAGAAGTGAATCCCGAGGCTTATCTCACGGCCGAACTGATTGATCCGGTGCCGCAACTGAAGCCCTATCTGCAGGGTGATGAATTCGATGCGGTGATGAACTACAACTTCGCATTTGTCTGCTCCGACTATTTCGCCGATGAGAAATCCCGCATCAGCACGAGGGTGTTCGATCGTCGCCTGCGGGAGTTGCGCGAAGCTTTTCCCGCCGGCGTGGCCGAGGCGCAGCAGAATCTTTTCGGCAGTCACGACACGGACCGGATCGGGTCCCACATTGTCAACCGCGACCGGGAGCATGCCGGTAATTGGCAGGCTTACTTCGAGTTTTCCAAGGTGGAGAACGGTCAATACAACCCGCGCAAGCCGACACCCAAGGAACTGGAGTCACAAAAGCTTTTCGCCGTGCTGCAGATGACCTACGTGGGGGCGCCCATGATTTATTACGGTGATGAAGTCGGGATGTGGGGGGCCAACGACCCGGACTGCCGCAAGCCGATGGTTTGGGCTGACTTGGTCTATGAGGACGAGATTGTTTTGCCCGACGGGTCATCGAAGGACGTCCCGGATAAGGTGGAGGTGAACGAGGAGCTCTTCGATCACTACAAAAAGCTCATCGCTCTGAGGCACGCTCTGCCGTCGCTGAGAAGGGGAACTTTTGAACCGGTCATTGTCGACGATGAGGGTCAACTTTACGGATTCCGCCGCAAGTTGGGCCACGAGGAGGTTGTCGTGATCCTGAATAATTCTGACCACGAACAGATTGCGGAGTTGGCCCTGAGCGGAAAGTGGCGCGATTGTTGGAACAGCACCGGGCTTGCCGCCAAAGGCGATGGTACCAATGAGCTTCTTTTGCCGCCTCGGGCCGCAGCGATTCTCGTGCGGGAAAGCGATAGCGTCCCCCTCCGGGACTAAAAGAAAAACGGGATGCCCTCAGCGGCAAAGGCGGACTTTTCCTCGGCGAGATATTTGTCGGCCAGCCGGTCGAATCCTCCGCCCGCACGAAAGTCGGCCAGGAAGGTGTTGACCTGCGTGCGAAGTTCCTTGTCCTCTTGGCGCACGGCAATGGCCCACGATTCTTTTTGCAGGGGATTGAGCATGGGGCGGGTGGTTCGCGGGTTGCGCTTGGCATTTTGGTAAACGGACATCTGGTCGTAAATGAAAGCGTCGGCTTTGCCTTGGGTGACCTCAAGGACGCAGGCGCTTTCTTTGTCCAATCTGATGAGCGCAGCCTTGTGCACATGAGTCCGGGCAAAGACTTCGCCCGTGGTGCCTTGGCGGACCACGATGGTGCGGCCGGGTTGGTCGAGTTCGGAGAGTCCTTGGGCCGTGCTGGCGGCGGGTACGAGGGCAGCCAAACCTGCGGTCAGGTACGGGTCGGAAAAAGCGACCGCTTTGGCCCGTTCGGGTGTCGCGGTCATGGAGGAAATGATGACGTCAATCTTTCCGGATTTGAGCGAAGGAATAAGCCCCGGGAAGGAAATGTTTTCAATGACAAGTGGACGTCCGAGGCCGTCAGCCAGCCCTTGGGCCAGTTCGACTGAGATGCCGGCGGGTTTGCCGTCGGGCCCGATCGTCTCGAACGGCGGATAGGAAAGTTCCATGCCCACGCGGAGCGGGACAGGGGCAGCAACGGCCACGGCAAACGAGACGAGAAGAAGGAGCAGGGCGGGCATGCGCCGATGGGAGTCGGCAGCAAGGGCCGTGTCAACAGTCGCGTTTTTTTGCGGCTCGCAAGGCGGAAGGAATTCATTTCTTGAGCCTGCGTTCAATGAAGTCAAAGCCTTCATGACCAGAAGCAATGCCATGGACCTCGCCGTCGGCGTGATAATCGGTGCGGCTTTCGGGAAAATTGTCTCTTCGCTCGAGGATGACCTTATCATGCCGCCGCTTGGACTGGATTCCCGGGAGGGTGACCTTCAGCCAGCTTTCGATCAGTGGCGACGGCAAATCGGATGAAACCATGGCCCAATCCGCCGGGGCACCGACCCTGAATTACGGCAACTTCATCGCGGCAGCCATCCAGTTTGCCCTCATCGTCTGGACGATTTTTCTATTGGTCAAAGCCATCAATGACGTGAAGCGGGAGGAGGTCGACAAGCGGTCAGCCTCACCGGAGCCCGCGCAGGACGAAGAGTTGCTCAACGAGATCCGCGACCTGCGCAAGCGGCAATCGAACTGACCGCAGGGCTTGCCCCGGTCGCCGGGCCGTGTTTGATGGCGGGATGGCGATAGTGAAGAAGCGTCCGGTGGTTGCCGTGGCCGGAGCCTCCGGCTTTGTCGGTACGGCGCTGCTCCCGGTGCTGGCCGCCGACTTTGAGGTCATCGCCCTGCGGCGTTCACCGGCCGATGAGTTGCCTGGCGTCGAATGGCGGCGCTGCGACTTGTTTTCCATGCTGCAAACGGAGCGCGCCCTGGAGGGCGCGGACTACGCGGTTTATCTCGTTCATTCGATGCTGCCAGCGCGGCTTACGCAGGCACGGTTCGAGGATATGGATTTCATTCTGGCCGACAACTTTGCCCGATCGGCGGCGCGTGCCGGGGTGAAGCAAATCCTTTATTTGGGGGGAATCATTCCCGACGACGCACGGTTGTCGCGTCATTTGGCCAGTCGCCTTGAGGTAGAGCGGGTGCTGGCCGCGCGCGGGGTGCCGGTCACCAGTCTGCGGGCCGGCCTGATTGTCGGAGCGCGGGGTTCGTCCTTCCGCATCGTGGTTAAGCTGGTCGAGCGTTCGCCTCTTTTGTTGTGCCCGCACTGGACCCGCTCGATGACCCAGCCGGTAAGTCTACGTGACGTGGTCAAGTTATTGCGTTTTTGTGCGGGGCGCGAAGAAATGTACGGCCGCGCTTTTGACCTTGGCGGGGCCGAGGTGATGACCTACCTCGACCTCATGCGGCGGACCGCCGCGCGTCTGGATAAAAAACGACTGATCATCGCTGTGCCCTTTATTCCGACCCAGCTCGGTGTGCTCGGTGTGCGTTTGTTGACCGGGGGTCACCGCGAGCTCATCGCCCCACTGGTTGAAAGCTTGCGGCATGCCATGGTGGCGCATTCGCCGACTCTGCAGGAGAGGGCAGGTATCGAGCCACAGTCTTTTGACGAGGCTTTGGCCGAGGCGCTGCCGGACGACATGGCTCCGGGTCGCGAGATCGACCAGCATTTGGCCCGGCGCCATGAGCAGAGCGAAGAAGGTTGCTATGTGTGTTCCATCCAGCGCCTGCCGCTTCCGCCGGGTTACGATGCAACGTGGGTGGCGCGCGAGTATGCAAGCTGGTTGCCATCCCTCTTTCGTCGGGTTCTGCGGGTCACGGTCGATAACCAGCTTAACCTGGCTTTCCGTGTGTCCGGCCTCCGTCGTCCGTTGCTCGAGCTGAGCTACTCGAGCAACCGTTCGTCAGTCGATCGGCCGCTTTACTACATTACCGGCGGATTGCTGGTCAGTGCGGGCAATGTTCACGACGGACGGGCGCCGGCGCGTTTGGAGTTCCGGGAGAGCCCGGACCGGCGGAGTGTGCTGGCCGCGATTTTTAACTACAGTCCCTCCTTGCCTTGGTGGTTTTACCGGATCACGCAGGCGCCGATACATCTTTTGGTCATGAAGTTGTTCGGTTGGCACCTCGCGCGCCAGAAGCCTAAGCCACGAAGCGCGCCAGAAGGCAGGCCGGTGGGCCAGGCGTGAACCATGGGGACGGACCGACCCGGAAAAGTCGACAGCGCGCTCTTGCCTGCCAGTCGGAGAAACTGTTCTATTATTTTTATGAAAGGTAGCTCCCTCTGCGTGCTATGCGTGACTGTTATTTTGCTGGCCTGTTGCCCGGCAGAAGCTGCCACGGTCGGCGAATCCCTGCCCGATTTGCGGCTAAACTTTTTGGGTCCCGATCCGGTCTACGCGGGAAAGCCGGTTCTGCTCGAGTTTTGGGCGACGTGGTGCCCCCCTTGCCGGGAAAGCATTCCGCATCTCAACGAACTCCACGCGAACTACAAAGACCGCGGTCTGGTTATTATCGGGGCGACTGACGAATCATCCGGCGTCATTCGCAAGTTCCAAAAGACCAACCCGATGGACTACGCGGTGGCCACCGACGCCAGTGGCAGGCTCAGCCGGAAAATGGGAGTGGACGGCATACCTAGTGCTTTTCTGGCTGATGCTTCGGGGAAAATTGTCTGGGCCGGGCATCCCGCGAGTCTTCGTGGGGAGCAGATAGAAGAGGTTCTCGGCGGCGGCCCGCCGACTTCCACGGAAACGGCCACCGTGGCCGGAGGAAGCGAACAAGCGGGGGCAGCCACGGAGCCACTCGGGTCCGGGACGGCCGAAAATACGCTCACGTCCGCCGGTGGAACAACTTCCGGGGCGGATGTCTTGCCGGCCGAAGACGTGGCTGGCTTGCAGTCGAGTGTCGGCTCGGAGGTGGCGGTCGAAGGAGTGATCAAAAATGTCGGCCAGGATGCCAGCGGCGGAATTACTTTCCTCAACTTCGGCGAGCGGAAATCCGGATTGGTGGCGGTGGTTTTTCGCATGTCCTACGACATGTTCCCCGAAGGCTTCGACCAATACGCGAACCAGCGGGTCCTCGTGCGCGGCAGGTTGGAGAGCTACCAAGGTCGCCAACTCCAAATACGGATTAGTACTCCCGACCAGTTGGAAATCGTCACGAACCAACCCTGATTCCGCCGCTCAGCGGTCCGGCCCGCGCGTTTCCAGCAGGCGTTCCACGTATTTGGCGAGGATATCGAACTCCAAATTGACCAGATTGCCGGCCTCGAGGTCGCCGAGGTTGGTGTGTTCCAACGTGTGGGGGATAACCCACACAGAGAAGTCTGCTGGATTGACGGCGGAGACGGTGAGGCTGGCGCCGTTGATCGCGATGGATCCTTTGTAGACCACATAGCGGGCAAATTCCCGAGGGAGCGCGATATCGATGCGCAGATCGGGCCCTTTTTCTTCCAGCGCGACAACTTGGGCGGTGCCATCAACATGACCTTGGACAAAATGACCACCAAGCCTTCCGTCCACCCGCAGGGCGCGCTCCAAATTTACCGGGTGTCCGGGTTTGAGCTGCCCGAGGTTGGTTCGGTCGAGGCTTTCGGTCAGCAAGTCGAACATGAATTGGCCCTCGCGCTGGGCGGTTACGGTGAGGCAGCAACCATTAACCGAGACGCTCTCGCCAACCCGCACTCGTGTCGCCGTGCGGGGGCCTTTGACCAAGAGTTGCACAACGCGATCCGCGCGGCGCAACCAGACAACCTGACCAACTTCGCGGACCAGACCGGTAAACATGATGTCTGATTAATGACACGGGGATGGGCGGAAGGGAAGTTTCGACCACGGGAAAAACGGCTTCGCCCGATTTGAACCGGGCAGACGGATGTCGCCGGCTCTTCCGTCGGTGAGGTCAGCGCTGGAGATGACCCTCGATGGTGTAGCCGGGCAGGGGTGTTGCTTTCCACATTCGTCCGGTGGCGGCACGCATCTCACTTGGCGTGAAGGTCAGCAGGTCGAGACGTAAGCGGAAAAAGGACGGCAACAAATCCGGCTGTCCGTCGGGATTGAGCAGCCCGAGCACCGGGCTGGACTGCTCTTGCAGGCGGCCGAGGAGGGGCATGATCCAGCCCGGGGGTTGACCCGAGGAGCGGTATTCCAAAGCGGCAAACCACAACTGCCAATCCAACCTGGGCATGTGAGGCAGCAAAAAAGGCAGGTGGTTGTCATCGGCCGCCATCTGGTAGCGGAAACGGTAAGGCTGCCAAGTACGGCCGTCCGCGCTGGCTTCGATCGTGATTTCTGGTCGCTCAGTTGTCATCGTGCTGAAGAGGCCGTACGAATTCGCACTGCGTAGCGGGGCAAATGTTTCGAGCAGGGGTGCAATCGCGGGCGGACGGACGACCCGCAGGACGAGAAGCAATTGTAATGTGGTGAGAACCACCATGAGCAGGGCAAACCAGGGGAGAAGTTTGCCGCGGAGGCGCGCGGGCCACGCTGCGGTGACCACGGCACTCCCGGCGAAGCGCGGCCGCAGCCAAGAGGGCCAGGAGGCGTCGTCGACCAAACTGACGCAAAGAGCAAGGGTGAGCAGATTGAAGAAGCCGTAATGGCCTGAGGCCATGATGAGAACCATGAGCAAGCTGAAGGCCCAAAATGCGGTCATCCGCAGGCGCCGCGGACCGATGATAAAAAATGGCCCGAGCAATTCGATAGCGAAGACAACGATGAGGGAAAAAAGATGGAACCAGGCGGGGAATTGCGCCAACCACCAACTTGTCCAGACCGGAATCGGCTGGGTGAAATAGTGGCAGTGCAGCGCGGTGCCTTCCAACCACGCGTTACGTCCGGTGGCATCGAAGCCGTAGAGCTTGACCACGCCGGATTCGAACATCAGACGAAAAAGCAGCCACCAAACGAGGAGACGGGCGGCTCGTGGCGGGTCCGAGGCGCCGCATGGCGCGCGCAGTGACCAAGGAACGTAAAAGACAAGGAGCAGGCCGGCCTCGAGCAGGAGTGCATCCCACTGGAAGTTGAGAAAAACCGGGACAGCGGAAGCAAACGAGAGGTAGCAAATCCAGGCGGTGAAGGCGGATACCGCCGGAAGCAGGCCGAGGACGAGCGCTACCGAGGCTGCCGTTCCGACGGCCAGCCACACGTGGAGCATGAAGTCGCTGGATCCGAACCAGAGGAGGCTGGGCACAGACCACCATGCCGACCATGGACGGCCGGCCGCCGTGAAGCTCTCCTTCACCGCGGTGAGGTGGGCCTCGACCGGCAGAATTCCCTGCGACCCGGCCAACCCGTCGATTTGCGACCAGAGCGAGAGGAAGGCGAAGACGAAGATCAAGCCGATGAGACGGGGGAAGACGTATCCGGAAATGCGGTAACTCGTGACCAGCGTTTCGCGCCCCCAGAGCAAGTTGGTCATAGCGGCGCACCATTTCCGGTGTCCGGCCACCCAATGGTAGGCGGCCTCGGCGGTCTGGCGGAACATAGGCAGAATGCGGTAAGCACGCAGCAGCAGACTGCTTCCGGGCTGGTCCGCGGCCAGAGCGGCCAATGCCGCATGGGCGCCGGTGATGAGGGACCCATCCGGGCAAGACATCACGATACGCTGGAACGGCTCGCCTCCGGCCGCGGCCATGACGTCCGGCGGTGCCGCTTGCAGGGTGCGGTAAATGACCGCTTGGCCGGAGGCAGCTTGCCACCGCTCGACCCAGCGTCGGCAGAAAGCGCAGTCACCGTCCCAGTAAAGGACCGGCTGGTTCTGGCTTCGGTGTTCGTCCATCTTGGCTAAAGACCCTGCAATGGTGTAGGCTGCAAGTCCAGTTGTCCCGGCCTGCTGCCCGTCTGTGGGCCTCAGCGCTCGCCGACTGGCCAACATCGCACACCAGGCATGCCACGCCAGAAATACTCTTGGGAGGATGAAGCGCAGCCGCGCCGCCGACGTGCTTGGCGCTGGCTGTTGCTCCTGCCCTTGCTTCTCCTTCTGCTCGGCGCGGGGGTGGGCGCGGCCATTGTCCTGTCGGCTCGTTCCGAGTTTCTGATCTTGGCAGGACAGTTTGATCTCAGCCGGCTCGAGCGCATGGAATCCGCCTCGCTCATTTACGACCGCAAGGGTGGACTGATGGGTAAAATTTTCATCCAGAATCGTGACCCGGTATCCTACGAGAAATTGTCCCCTTGGTTGGTCCAAGCGGTTGTCGCGGCCGAGGACCAACGATTCTGGGAGCACACCGGCGTGGATTATTGGGGCATCGTCCGCGCGGCTCAGGCCAATTGGACGGCAGGACGCATCCGTCAGGGGGCGAGCACGGTCACGCAGCAACTGGCGCGCAACTCCTTCGACCTGAAAGGGCGGACCTACCGTCGCAAGCTCCTCGAGATGGCGCTCGCCGTACAAATCGAGAAAAAATTCCCCAAGGAAAAAATCATGGAAATGTATCTCAACCGCGTCTATTTCGGGGGCGGTCTTTACGGTGCCGAAGCGGCGGCGCGCGGCTATTTCGGGGTTTCAGCCGCGGAACTCACCCCTTGGCAGGCGGCCACCTTGGCCGGACTTCTCAAGAGCCCGAACAGTCTCTCCCCCTGGACCAATCCCGCGGGTGCCCGGGAAAATCGCGATGTCGTGCTCAGGCAAATGCGCGATTTGGGCTTTCTCACCGGCGCCGAATATCAGAAAGCGGTGGCGGACCAGTTGGTCATTCGCGAGCGGCCGAGTCCGGCCAAGGAGTCTTACGCGCTCGACCATATCCGCCAGCAGGCCATTGCTTCGCTCGGCTTTGAGCGGGCCATGAATGGCGGATTCCGTATTTACACCACCATAGACGCGGAGATGCAGCGCGTGGCCGAGCGCGCCCTGCAACGGCGGCTGGCTGAAGTCGAGAAACGGCCGGGATATGCCAACGAAACATTCGAGGATTTTCGCCGCCGCTATGACGCGCGCCCCCCCAAGGCGGGCGCTTCCAATACCATGCCCCCGACCTACCTGCAGGGAGCCGTCCTCGTGCTCGACAACCTCAACGGTGGTATCGTTGTCATGGTGGGCGGCCGCGATTTTCGTCACAGCGAATACAACCGCAGCGTGCAAGGCCGCCGCCCTCTCGGCACGGCCTTTGTCCCGCTGCTCTACGCTGCAGCCTTCGAAAAAGGCGTCTTTCCCGGTGCGGTCGTGCAAGACTGGGCACTGGACAACCGGTTGGTCGGTATCGGTGGCAGTTCGGGGGTGCTCGGGGAGTGGGGGGTGGAGCGGGCCGACAACGAATACGAGGGCGAAGTCACGGTGCGGGACGCCTTTGTGCGGGGTAAAAATGCCGCGGTGGTCCGGGTCGGTTTCAAAACCGGCCTTGAGGCGCTGGGCACGCTGACCAAGGATGCCGGGATCGGCTCGCCGCTGCGTCCTTTTGCCAACGCCTATCTCGGATCAAGCGAATTCACCTTGGAAGAGTCGACCCTCGCTTACACCATGTTTCCGGGCGGCGGGTCCCGTCCCGCGCGCACGCACATCATCGACCGTATTGATGACGGTGAGGGCGAAACCATTTATCGGCGGGCGGAAGAACGCAAAGCGGTTGTCTCCGATGCCACCGCATGGCAGGTGCACAGTCTGATGACTGATGCGCTGGCCCGGGGGACGGCGTCGAAGGCGATGACCGACTACGGCTTGGTTGTGGCTGGGGCAGCCGGCAAGACGGGGACGTCCTACGGTTTCACCGATTTATGGTTTCTGGGCTACGATGAGAAGCTGACTTGTGGAGTGTGGATGGGGTTCGACAAGCCGCAGCAGATTTTCCGTGGCGCCTTCAGCCGTGACCTCGCCCTTCCCGTCTGGGTCGACGTGATGAATGCTTCGCGCGGGGATTTTCCTTCCAACCCGCTCAAAGCCCCGGTCACCGTCGAGCAGGTGCAGGTGTGCCGTCTCAGCGGGGACCTCGCCACGGACAAGTGCATCGAAAAAATCAGGCGTCCCGACGGGACGGAGGTCACCGAGTCGACGGCGTACACCGAGTACGCGCGCATTGGCAAAGCGCCAAGCGCCGCCTGTCCTCTCCACTCGGGCGGGCCGCAATCTTACGTCAAGGAGTTTTCCGAGGAGGAGTGGCCGCGCGCCGCCGCCGCGATCGACCTGAGCATGGTCCGTCCGGTCGATGTTTCCTCCCTCCCGGTGGTCGGCGCGGCGGATCCCTACCAAAGTGTTTCTCCTGCTTCGATGGGGGGTATGGCCGCGGAAATGCCGGTGGCTGAAGCCGTGGCTGTCAATGCCTTTGCTTCACCAGCCGGAACAGTGGGCGGCGCGGAACATGTCGTCCCGGAAATCCGTCCGGCCCAGGCCGCCGGGGTTTCCGCCGCGGTGCAAACGGAGCGGCCGGCCATGAGTCTGCCTGCGCCGCCGCCCATCCGCTTCTAGGCGGCGCTGAGTCGGCAGGCGTGGGCGCTGAACCCCGCGCCGAATGAGGTGAGCCACCAATCCTCCGATGGCGCCGGCCGGTCTTCGCGCAGCGCTTGGGCCAAGGCAAAGAGAACCGAGGGGCTGCTCATGTTGCCGTGGCGGCGTAAAATTTCCCGCGAAATGGAGAGGTCGTGCCCGGGTAGTTCCGCTTCGAGGGCGGCCAGCACGTCCTTTCCGCCCGCATGACTGAGAACGCGGGTGATCGGTGGCCCATGGGAAGCGGTCGCGCGATGATAGAGGTCGCGCACGGCACCGGCGGCCAGGCGGGGTACGGAGGGATCGAGCAAATTCCGCAGTTTGCCACCGCGTTGCTCGAACCGGATGCGGTCGCGGTTTTCGGGGTCGTGGTGCGTGTCGAACGAATGGCATCGGATGCCCGCAGGGCCCGGTTGCGAGCGCCAGATGCTGGCCGCGGCGCCATCCCCGAATAAACATGCACTGATGATGACGCCGGGGTCATTGTCGAGGTAGAACGCGGCGGAGCAAACTTCGACCGCCACGCAGGCGACGGTGGCCGTCGGGTGAGAGGCCAGGACACCGTTGACCGCACGAAGGGCGGGGATGGCCGCACCGCAGCCGAGCCCGACCAAATCTTGAAGCCAAACATTGTTCCGCAAGCCGAGCGACTCCGCCACGTAGCTGCTCACTCCGGGGCAAAGGTAGCCGGTGCAAGTGCAAACGACCAAGGCGTCGACTTCGTGTGGCGCCACCCCTGCTGCATGCAATGCGGGCCGGAGTGCCTGAGAGGCGAGGGAGGGCGCAGAATGACGGAATTCCTCGTTCAGTTCATCTGCTTCCAGCGCGAAAAGTTGCCCGAGATCGCGGATGGCAAATTGCCGCCGCTCGATACCCGAGTCGCCACGCAGAATGCTCGAAAGCATGAGGCGGGAGCGACGATTCAGATCCCGCTGCAGGGCCGGGGAGCTGCGCACCAAATCGAGGCACTCGGTTTGGGTTATCGAGTGGTGCGGGTTGGCCGTGGCGAGAGCGTGCAGGTGCATGGCGCTCAATGGCAGAGGCGGTAGAGGGGTCCGAGCGGTAGCACCCGCCAGCGGTGCAACAGGTGAACAACCCGACGGCCGTGCGGGGCAAGAAGCCAGGGGTGAAAAAGCCGGCCCCAAGCCAACTTTCGGGCGAAACGCCGGCGCAGGTCCTTTTGGAGCAGGGCGAGCGTTTCGTCCCAGGTGAGACGTCCGCGTGCCCATGGTTCGAGGCGGCGTGCCGCGAGGGCGGCGCTTTGCATGGCCACGGTCATGCCGTGGCCGGTGAAGGGAGGAATGAGTCCGTGGTAGTCGCCCAGGGCGGCTGGTTGCGGGGCCGGTCGGCCATAGTCGAGGCCGGCTACGGCGCAGGCGCTCGATTCCACCGCGCTGGCGGACTCCAAACGGCGCGCGAGGGAAGCGAGTCCGGCCGCGCGGACGCGGTCGATCAACCCGCAGGCCTCACCGCGGCCGGGACGCGGGAACAAGCCGCACACATTGACGGCCCGGCCCTCGATCCGGGTCAGACCCACGTAGGCCCCCTGACCAAGATGAAGTTCAAGGTCCTCCCGCAAATCCAGTTGATGGAAATGCTGCTTCAGGCCGACCCAGCGTGAACCAGTTTGGGGACGTCTTCCGCTGGCCATGATGCGTCCGGGTTGCGGATCAGACGGGCCGCGGCACCCCGTGCGCAAATCACCGCCGGCCGCGGCGAAGGCCGAGGCCATGGCTTCGTCCAAGCGGTAGCGGCTGAGACAGAGGGCCGCCTCGGGCAAATTATGGCGCACAACGGGGTGCCCCGGTTCGGACCAAAGGACACCGCGGGCCAAGCGTGCCCCGGCCAGAATCTCGGTCAGTTGCAATTCCTGGCGGGTCGCATGGTCGAGGCCGGTGATGAATTCGCCGCAGACCCGATGCCGCGGGTACTTGCCTGCCTCGATGATGCGGGTGGGAACGCCGCGGGCGCGGAGTCCGAGGCCCAGGGCCAGCCCGGCCAATCCGCCGCCGATGATTTCCACTGTATGCATGGTCAAGGCAAGTGCGCGGAGACGAAATTAACTCCCGTGCCGGCTTTTCGTGCCGGCGGGATGAATGAGCAGCGAGAGGGGTTCGAACGAGTGTTGGGCGCGTCTCCAAAAATACACTGCTGCTTCGGAAGCTTCCTTGGGCAGGCGACGCCGGATGGCGATTTTGTCGATTTCCCCGGCGCGGGGCTTCATTACGCCGGGTTTGAGTAGAACCCGGTAAAGAATGGTGACAGAGGCGGAGCGCGGGCGGTCGAGAAGGTCGATGGGCGCAGCGGTGGCAATTTGCATGCCGATTTCCTCACGCACCTCGCGGCGCAAGGCATTGATCAGCGCTTCGCCCGTATTGACCTTGCCGCCGGGCAGGGACCAGCGGCGGCTGCCCTTTGCTTGCTTGACCAAGATAACCGCGCCGTAGGCGTCTTCAATCCAGGCCATCACTGACAGGCGTTTGCCGGTCTTGCTTGCGGAAGTGGTAGCCATCTCAGTCCGGCCCGCGTGCAAGGACCAAGACGCAACTTTTCGGCACGAGGCGAAGAACCGCGTGGTCTCCGAGTTGCGGCCCGGTCCCGGGTTGGTGGATATCGTGCGGCGAAGGTTGTGCCGTGTCGGCCAGCAACGACCAGCAGTAACCGACCGGCAGGCCGGGCAGTGTGAAATCGAGAGCTTCGATGTGCATGTTGAAAGCAGCGTATAAAAAATCCCCACGCCCGCCGAGAGCACGGTCGTGGCCGCCACAGATGAGGAAAGCCAGGGAGTGGCTGCGCTCACTCCAGTCGGCCTGAGCCGGTCGGACCCCATGCCAGGAAATGTCCGGGTAGCCGCTGCCGGCTTCGTCTTGTCCGCTGAACCAATCGGCCCGGTGCAAACTGGCATGGCCGCGCCGGAAGGCGACAAGCAGGCGGACGTAGCGCAACAAGCCGGCCTCCCGGGCGGCCAGTCCCCAGTCGAGCCAGTTCCATTCTTCGTCGTGGCAATAGGCGTTGTTGTTGCCACGCTGGGTGCGTCCCATTTCGTCGCCCATAAAAAGCATGGGCACGCCTTGGCTGACGAGAAGGAGGGTCATGGCATTTTTCGCGCCGCGCAACCGCAACTCGTTGACCGCGCCATCGTCCGTGGGTCCTTCTGCCCCGCAGTTCCACGAGTAATTCTCGTTGCCGCCATCTACATCATTTTCGCCGTTCTCGCGATTGTGTTTTTTTTTGTAAGCGAAGAGGTCGGCGAGGGTAAAGCCATCGTGGCAGGTGATGAAATTGACCGAGGCGGAGGGCTTCCGGCCACTTTCGCGGTAGAGGTCTGGCGAACCCATGATCCGTTGGACCATTTCAGCGGTGGAATTGTCATCCCCGCGCAAGAAGCGGCGGGCGGCATCACGGTATTTGCCATTCCATTCCATCCAGCGTCCGTAGCTGGGGAAATTACCGACTTGGTAGAGCCCGCCGGCATCCCAGGCCTCGGCGATGAGTTCGCAATGAGCCAAAACCGGATCGTGGGCGATCGATTCGAGGAGGGGCGGGTTGGGCAGGGGATGACCCTGCGAATCACGGCCGAGCACGGAGGCGAGGTCGAAACGAAAGCCGTCGATATGGTATTCGGCCGCCCAGTAGCGGAGGCAATCGAGGACAAAATCGCGGACCACGGGGTGGTTGCAATTCAGAGTGTTTCCGCAGCCACTGAAATTCGGGTAGGCGCCGTCCGGAGTGAGCAGGTAATAAGTCTTGTTGTCCAGTCCGCGGAAAGAAATGACCGGGCCTGTAGCGTCGCCTTCGGCGGTATGATTGAAGACGACATCGAGAATCACCTGGATGCCGGCCGCATGGAATGCTTTGACCAGATCCTTGAGTTCATTGACCTCCTGGCCGCGCCCTCCGCTCGCGGCGAAACCGGCCTTGGGTGCACGGAAGGCGAGGGTGCTGTAGCCCCAGTAGTTGCAGAGCCTTTCGTTGGTGAGGGGATTCACCCGTGTGCTTTCGTGCTCGTCGAATTCGAAGACGGGCATGAGTTCGACGCAATTGATTCCGAGGTCGACGAGATGGGGAATTTTTTCGCGCAGACCGTCAAAAGTGCCCGGATGGGCTACCCCGGAGGATGAGTGACGGGTGAAACCACGGACATGCAACTCGTAGATGACCAGTTCGGAAACAGGAAGATCGAGCGGCCGGTCGTGCTCCCAATCGAAGTTGTTCTTTGGAATGCGCCCCCGGTGCGGAAAAATGTTGTGTCTCTCCGACAACCCGCCAAAGACCGGACGTCCGCCGACGGAGAGGGCGAAGGGATCGAGCAAAATGTTGCTCCGTTCGAAGCGGTGTCCGGCCTGGGGATTAAATGGCCCTTCCATCCGGTAGCCGTATTCGATGGCCTCGGGATTAAGATCAAAGACCATCATGGCAAAGACGTCACCCATCCGGAATTCCGGGGGGAAAGGGATTTCGGCAAAAGGGTGCGCAGCGTCCCTCTCGAACAAAACCAGCGTGCAGGACGTGGCGTTTGAGGAGAAAACCGAAAAGTTGATTCCCCCGGGAACAAGACTGGCCCCGAAGGGGACCGGGTGGCCATAGCGCAAACGGAAGACGTCGTGGTGGTGCGTCGATTGGTCCTTGCGGGCCACCGAAGGACTGTGCACCTCCGGCCGTGAGGCATGGGCGATTACTTCCACTTGATGTTGCAACCCATGCTGGGCTGCTGCAGGTCGGGGACGGCGGCGCCGGCCAGCAGGGCGTCGAGGGCGTGGCGCAGGTCGGAGCCGTCGCAGGCTACACCATTGCCCGGCGTGCTGCCGTCGAATCGGCCGTGATAATAGAGATGGTGAGCGCGATCGAAGACGAAAAACTCCGGCGTGCAAACGGCATGGAACGCGCGAGCCACCTTCTGCGAGTCATCGTGGAGGACGGGAAAGGGAAGGCGCTGCTCGGCGGCCATTTTGGCGAGGTTGGCCGGGGAGTCGTCCGGATAAGTCACAGCGTCGTTGGCACTGATGCCGGCGAAAGCAACCTCTCGGGGCAGGTAATGGCCGGCAAGGCGAACGACTTCGGGCAAGACATGGCCCACGTAGGGGCAATGGCGGCAGAGGAAAATTATGACCAGAGCCTTCGGGCCGGCGAGCGATGCGGGGGTGACCGGAGCGCTGGTGACAACATCGGGCAGGGAGAAATCCGGGATGGGCATCCCAGGCGCGAGCGTTTCACTGAAGGTAAGAGCCATGAACGTAATTTCACCGCCGGGACACAGAAAAGCAATCCTCAGTGCGGCGGGGTCGGAGTTAGTGATTGACCGCTCGGTGCGGGACGGAAATATAAGCCCCGATGAAGATTCACCTCAATCGTGCCGGGCAGTCACTGGGTCAATTCACGCCGGAGGAGATTCGTGCCGGATTCCGCGAGGGCAAGTTCGTCGGCACCGACTTGGCGTGGCGCGATGGCATGGCCTCGTGGCAGCCGCTCTCCGAGGTAATCGACGAGATAGCGCCGGAGACGGAGGAAAGCGGTGTGCCGCCCTTGCTGGCTGCGGCAGGCGGTTTGCCTTGGGAACGCCGCGCCGAGGTGGGATTTTTCTCCGCACTTTTCGAGACGATCCGCTTGGTCTTGCTCGAGCCGAAGGCGGCGTTTGCGACGATGAAGCAGACCGGCGGGTTGGGTGCACCACTGTTTTTTTTCGTCCTGCTTAGCACGGTCGGCGTGCTGGCTGGGATTATTTACCAAACGATTTTCGACTCGCTCCAATCCGGCGCATCGCCCGAGGAGCGGGGTGTGGCGGCGACGCTAACTTCCCCAGTGGCGATTGGTTTGATCATCGTGATCCTGCCCATTTTGGTCACGTTGGGGGCTTTTGTCGCGGCGGGTTTCTTACATCTTGCGCTGATCATCGTGGGCGGTGCCAAGCGACCGTTTGAAGCGACGTTCCGTGTGGTGTGTTACGCGGGTGGGGCGACGGCGGTGCTGCAACTGCTCCCGATCTGCGGGACGATCGTCGCGAGCGTCTGGCATTTGGTCTGCGTGGTGATCGGATTGTCCGAAGTCCACGGCATCGGCCAGTGGCGGGCGGCGGTGGCGGTTTTCTTGCCCTCGATCGTTTGCTGCGCTTTGTTGCTCGCTGGGGTTGTGGCTTTGGTGGCGGCTTTCGGCGGGATGGCCGAATTGATGAAGGCGGCTGCCGAGAGCCAGCCTTAGGTTGTGGTCATGTCGCAACCGCCGCCCCTACCTTGGCCCGCGCGGACTGCGCCGGAGCGGGTGACCCTTGTCGTCTCGGCCGGTGTGCTGTTGCTCGCGGGGGCTCTGGCCTTGGCGGTGCGCGTCTTGCCTTTCGGTTGGCCGTGCGCCTGGAAGGCGGCGACCGGTGTGCCGTGTGCGGGATGCGGCGGGACGCGGTCCTTGTTTTTTTTGCTCGGCGGCGACTGGCAGGCGGCGCTGCAGTTGAACCCTGGTCTGGTTCTCGCCGGGGTTCTCCTTTGCTTGGCGAGCGTTTACGCGGCGGCGGTGCTGGCGTTGCGGATCGGGCCGTGGCGGCCGGAGCTGCGCGGGTGGCGGTGGGCGCTCGGGGCTGCCGTCATTCTGAACTGGGTCTACCTTGTGGCGGTCAGCCAGCCTTGAGCCGTGTCACCGGGCAAGGCGCACCGCCGGCAGGAGACCGTCTGGCGGGGCGCAACAGACCTGCACGAACTGGCAACCGTTGAGCGCAGCGGTGACGGTGTTGACGGCAAGTTCGACGGTGTTGCAGTCGCGGCTGAGGTGGCCGAGGATAATATGGCGCAGGGCGGGAGTGCGGGCGCGGACGGCAAGATCGGCGGCGGCGCGGTTGGAGAGATGGCCGTGGGGGGACATGATACGCTGCTTGATGGAAAACGGTCGTTTGGTGTCAGCTTGGAGCATTTGCTCGTCGTGATTGGCTTCGATGAAAAGACAATCGACGCCGGTGACGTGGTGGACAACGGAGTGGTTGATGTGTCCGAGATCGGTGAGGACGCCGATGGCGACGGAGTTGCAGCGGATGGTGAAGCCGACCGGATCGGAGGCGTCGTGCGGGACGGAAAAAGCGGTGATTTCGAAGGAGTTCAGGCGGAAGGTGCTGCCCGTGGTGAAGAGGCGCCATTCGGCGGCGGCATTGCGTTCATCTTGCCCGCGGACTTCGTCCGCGGTAAGGCGCGTGGCGTAAACCGGACAACGGAGAGTGCGAAGCAGGACGGCCAGACCGCGGACGTGGTCGCCATGTTCGTGGGTCAGCAAGACGGCGCTGATGGTGGCCGGGTCGAGGCCCGCGGTGTCGAGGCGCTGAAGGGTTTTTTTCGCGCTGAGACCGGCATCGATCAGGATGGCGGTGTCATCCGAAAGGATGACGGCCGTATTGCCATTGCTGCCGCTGCCCAGGACGATGAGTTCCACACGGGGGAGGGTAGCGGCCGGGGCGGGCCGGGGCAAATCAGGTTTGTTTTTCGATTATGGCCAAGCGGGCGGCCGATGCGCTAGAAACTGCATTGTGCTGGAATACCATCGGCTGCTCAATTTGGTTCTCAAGGAGGGACGTCCCCGGACGGACCGCACGGGGACGGGTACCCTTGGCCTGTTTGGTGCGCAGGCGCGGTTCGATTTGCGGGAGAGTTTTCCACTTGTCACGACGAAGAAGGTGCATGTGCGGTCGATTATCCACGAACTGCTTTGGTTTTTGCGCGGGGACACCAATACCGGCTATCTGCACGAGCATGGCGTGACGATTTGGGATGAATGGGCCAATGAGCATGGGGATCTTGGGCGGATTTACGGGGCGCAGTGGCGCACGTGGCAAGGGCCGCAGGGGAAGACGGTCGATCAGCTCGCGGAGGCGGTGCGCTTGATCACGACGAGTCCGGACAGCCGGCGGATCCTGGTCTCGGCATGGAATCCCGGGGAACTCGACCAGATGGCATTGCCGGCCTGCCATGCCTTGTTCCAGTTTTATGTGCAAGACGGGGAGTTGAGTTGTCAGCTTTACCAGCGGAGCGCGGATCTCTTTCTCGGGGTGCCTTTCAATATTGCCTCGTACGCGCTGCTCACCCTCATGATGGCGCAAGTCACGGGGTTGCGTCCGGGCGAGTTCGTCCACACCTTCGGAGATTTGCATCTTTACACCAACCATCTCGAGCAGGCACGGGAGCAGTTGTGTCGAGAACCGCGGCCGTTACCGCGCATGACGCTGAATCCGGGGCGGAGGAAGCTCGAGGATTTTGTCTACGAGGATTTCACGCTCGAAGGCTACGACCCGCAACCGGCGATCAAAGCGCCCGTGGCTGTATGATCGGGGTGGCGGCAATGGCGGCCAACCGCGTGATCGGGGCCGAGGGCAAGATCCCGTGGCATTTGCCGGAGGATTTGCGCTGGTTTAAGGAGCTGACCATGGGTGGTACCTTGCTGATGGGGCGCGTGACCTACGACTCGATCGGGCGGCCGCTGCCGGGGAGGAAAACGATCGTGATGAGCCGGCAGGAGAGGGCAGGGATTCCCGGCGTGACCGTAATCCGCGATTTGAGCGGGTTGCGCGACTGCGAGGTGCAAGGCGAAGTGTTTGTCGTCGGCGGGGCGGAGATTTACCGCGTCGCTTTGCCCTATTGCCGTGATCTTTACCTCACGGAGGTGCGGCGGGACGTGCCAGGCGACCGGAAGATGCCGGTCTTCGAGGACGTCTTCCGATTCTCCGCCCAATTACGGGAGACCCCGGAGATGCGCATCGTCCACTTTGTCAACGACGAGGTGCGCGAACTGCCACGCACGAGGCTGGAAGCTCCGCCCTGATCAGCGAGCGGGTTTTTGCGAATCCTTGTACCAGAGCACCCCGTGCCGGCGGAGGTTGGCGATGAGGGTTTTGAGGTCAGTGGCCGCTTGGCGGTCATTGAGCATCATGGGGAGGGGGCCGGATCCGCTGCGAGCCGAGGCCATGAGCTGGCGTGCATCGGCCGCGGCGGCCTGCAGGTCTTTGCTTGTCTGGTCGATATTGGCGAAGCCCTCGCTTCCCTTTTTCAAGTTGGCCAGGGTCTGTCGGAGGTCTTGCAGCGATTCTTCGCTCAATGCCGTCTTGTCCAAGCGCTCGAGTGTGGTGTTGACCGTGGCCACCGCCTTGCGCACGTCGGCCATCAAAGCGGCACTGTCCCGGGTGAGATCCTCGATGCCGGTCTCGCGCTGGCCTTCGACAATCGAACCGGGCTGCAATCGCTGCCCGAGGTCGGCATCCGGCGGGACAACAACGTCAACGAAGCGGTTGCCGAGTAATCCCGAGCTCCCGATGATGAATTTCGAGGCGGAGGGAAGCACCACCGCCTCCCGCACTTTCAGTTCCACCGCGACTCCCTGCATGGTCGGCAAAACGCGCGGATTGCGACCCACGTAACCGATGCGGGCGCCCCCGAGAAGAAGGTCGGCGCCGGCAAGCAGGCCGCTGGCGTTGGGGAAATCAACCTGCAAGTCGTAGAATTTTTCCAAGCCCTGGCCGAGACGTCCGAAGTAGACGACGAGGAAGGCGGCCACGGAGAGGCCGGCAATAACGAAAAAGCCGACCTTGGTTTCGATGCGGGTATCGCGATTATACATAGTGTTCAGGGCTCGTCGTGCGACCGGCCTTCTACGAAATCACGAATCACGGGATCCGTCGAGGCGCGCAATTGGTCGCAGGTGCCGTAAAAGTAGCAACGCCCTTCGTGGAGCAGGGCGACGTGGTCGGCGATCGTGAAAGTGCTTTTCATGTCATGGGTAACCACAATGGATGTCACTCCGAGCTTTCGTTGCAGCCGGCGGATGAGCAGATCAATGCTGTCGGCCACGATGGGGTCAAGTCCTGCCGTGGGCTCGTCGTAGAGCATGCAGCGCGGCTGACTGACGAGGGCGCGGGCCAGAGCGACCCTTTTGCGCATCCCGCCGCTGAGATTGACCGGCATCTTGGCCTCTTGCCCGGCGAGGTCGACCATTTGCAAGGCCTCTGCAACCTTGGCGGCCACGACCGTCTCGTCCGTTTCGCCGCGCTCCCGCAGGGGAAAGGCCACGTTGTCGGCAACAGTCAAGGAGTCAAAGAGCGCGCCATTCTGGAAGAGCATGCCCATCGACCGCCGGACCTTGGCCAACTCGCGTTCGGGCAGGCCGGAAATGATTTCTTGGCCGACCGTTACGGTCCCCGAGATCGGTTGCATCAGCCCGATAAGATGACGCAGGAAGACACTTTTGCCCCCGCCGCTTCGGCCGAGGAGAACCAGGGTTTCTCCTTGGTGAACTTTGAGACTGAAGCCGCGCAGGATTTCCTGATCGCCGAGCGTCTGGACGAGGTTATCGACCCTGATGATCTCGCGGGGGTGGGCCTGCTCGGTCATTTGCCGGCGGGGAAGAAAACGTTGAGGGTCATGGTGAGGAAAAAATTCACGACTAGAATGAAGAGTGAACCGATGACCACAGCCTCGGTGGTGGCACGGCCGACACCGACCGCCCCTTCCCGGGCATTGAGTCCCTGATGGCAGCTGACAAAAACAATCACCACGCCAAAGACCATTCCTTTGATCAGCCCCATGGCCACGTCGCGTCCGCCGGTGAAGAAGAGCATGTTCTGCACATAATAAACCTCGGAGACCCCGAGGACCTGCGTGGTCAGGAGGTAGGCGGCGAGGATGCCGACGCCGATGCACTCGGCGACAAGAAGCGGCATGGAAACGAGCATGGCGAGAAAGCGCGGAACGACGAGGTAGTCCACGGGGTGAACGGCCAGGGCGCGCAGGGCATCGAGTTGCTCGGTGACTTTCATCGTGCCAAGCTCGGCCGACATCGCGGCGCCGACCCGACCGGCGACCATGAGGCCGCAGAGCACGGGCCCCAGCTCGCGGAACATCGAAACGCTGACCACCGGGCCCACCGCGGCATCCATTTGCAGGCGGTGGAATTGGAAGTAGGTCTGTGTGGCGAAAACCGCACCGGTGAAGGCACCGGTGATGAGAACGACCAACTGGGAGCGGAACCCTACCTCGTAGATTTGTTGCACGACCAACTGCGGCCGCACTTGGCCGTGAAAGATACCGCGCACCGTCTCCCCGGCGAGCAAAGCAAGGTCGCCGAGGTAGCGGGCGAAGGAGAAAATAAGGTCTCCGACGTAGCGGGCAGGCGCCATGGCAAGAATACGGGCTAAGGACGAATCACTTGGGCGGACGGCTGGGTTGGCCCGACGAACCGCGCTTGAAGGTCGAGTTTGTGGAAAATACTGCGGATTTCCTCCACGGAAATTGGGTCGTCGGATTCGAGGAAAATTATGTCGTGCAGAGTGTCCGCTTTATAACGCACCCCGTGGATGGCTCCCAGTTCCAAATCCAAGCCCATCAGCTTGTCCGGAGCACGAATGCCGGGGGCATAGACTTGCATCTCTACCATCTCTACCAGTGTCGGGACACGGGCCTTGGTCGGCAAGGATCAAGTGCCAAACCGAACCGGCGGATTGCACCGGACGCTTCGGCCGATTAGACAAGAAGGCCGCCCAATTTATGCCCAAAGATCCATCCCTGCGTAAAATCCTCATCATTGGCTCCGGGCCCATCGTCATCGGCCAAGGTTGCGAGTTCGACTACTCCGGGGTCCAAGCCTGCAAGGCGCTTAAGGAGGAGGGGTATGAGGTGGTGCTGGTCAACTCCAACCCGGCGACCATCATGACCGACCCCGAGTTCGCCGACCGGACCTATGTCGAACCGATCACCGCGGAGGCTGTGGAGAAGATCATGGCGCGGGAGAGGCCGGATGCCGTGTTGCCGACTTTGGGTGGACAGACGGCGCTCAATGTTGCCATGGAACTCCACCGCAGCGGTGCCTTTGAGCGTCTCGGGACCAAGCTGATCGGAGCCAAGGCCGACGCCATCGAGCGGGGGGAGGACCGGCTCATTTTTAAGGAGATCATGCTGGAGATCGGGCTGGACGTCGCGCAGTCCGGGGTGGCCCACAACATGAAGGAAGCAAGGGATGTTGCCGCGGAAATCGGTCGTTACCCGGTCATTATCCGTCCGGCTTACACCTTGGGCGGAAGCGGGGGCGGTATTGCTTACAACCGTGAGGAATTCGAGGAAATCGTGACCCGCGGACTCGATATGTCGCCGGTCAGCGAGGTGCTCATCGAGGAGTCGTTGCTCGGATGGAAGGAATTCGAAATCGAAGTCATGCGTGATCGCGCCGACAATTGCGTGGTGATCTGCTCGATCGAGAATTTCGATCCCATGGGCGTGCATACCGGGGATTCCATCACGGTGGCTCCCATCCAGACGCTTACCGACCGGGAATACCAAGCAATGCGCGATGCGTCGTTCGCCGTGATCCGGGCCATCGGGGTGGAGACAGGCGGGTCGAATATCCAGTTTGCGGTCTGTCCGAAAACCGGACGCATGGTGGTGATCGAAATGAACCCGCGCGTCTCCCGGTCGTCGGCCCTTGCCTCCAAAGCCACCGGTTTCCCCATCGCCAAGATCGCGGCCAAGCTTGCGGTGGGATACACGCTCGATGAGTTGCGCAACGACATCACGCGGGAGACGCCGGCAAGTTTTGAGCCGACGATTGACTACTGCGTGGTCAAGGTGCCGCGCTTTACCTTTGAAAAATTCCCCCAGGCGGATCCCGTGCTGACCACGCAAATGAAAAGTGTCGGTGAAGCCATGGCCATCGGGCGCACCTTCAAAGAGGCCATGCAGAAAGCGCTGCGCTCGCTGGAAACCGGGCGGGCTGGGTTCGGCGCCGATGGCAAGGATGCTCCGCCGCTGCGATCGGATGGCTCTCTCGATGAAGAAATGCTTGAGAACAAGATCCGCGTGCCTACGGCCGAGCGCGTTTTCAGCCTCCGGCACGCACTCCTGGCCGGATGGAGCGTGGCGCGCATCCACCAAGTAACGGGCATCGACCCGTGGTTCCTCCAGGGTTTGGCCAAAATCGTCGACGCGGAGAAATCTTGTCCAGCCGACTTGGCGGCCGTCCCGTGGCGGCGCATGAAACGCCACGGATTTTCCGACCGGCAAATTGCCCACCTGACCGGGTCGTCCGAGGCCGCGGTGCGTACCGCGCGAATCGCGGCCGGGGTGGAACCGACCTACCGACTGGTTGACACTTGCGCGGCGGAATTCGAGGCTTACACCCCTTATTTTTATTCCACCTACGGCGACGAGGATGAGACACGCCCGGGCGACAAAAAGCGGGTCATGATCCTCGGCGGGGGACCCAACCGGATCGGGCAGGGGATCGAGTTCGATTACTGCTGTGTCCACGCCGCTTTTGCTTTTCGCGACATGGGGTGGGAAACAATCATGGTCAACTCCAACCCGGAGACGGTTTCCACCGACTATGACACAAGTGACAAGCTCTACTTCGAGCCCCTGACTCTCGAAGATGTGCTCAATATTTACCAGAGGGAAAAGTGCGATGCGGTCATCGTGCAGTTCGGCGGGCAAACCCCCTTGAACCTCGCGGCTGCCTTGGAGGCCAACGGGGCCAACATCATCGGGACTTCGCCGGCCAGCATCGAGATGGCAGAAGACCGCAAGCACTTTGCCGCGATGCTCGACAGGCTGGGCCTCAATGCAACCCAAGGCGGTACGGCGACCAACGAGGTCGAAGCGCTGGCGGTGGCCGAGAGGGTTGGCTACCCGGTGCTGGTCCGTCCGTCATTCGTCCTCGGGGGCCGCGCGATGGAAATTGTCTACTCGCCGGAGGACCTGCGGCGCTACATCCGCACGGCCGTGACGGCCAGTCCGGACCGGCCTGTGCTGGTCGACCGTTTTCTCGAGGATGCAACGGAAGTTGATGTCGACTGTCTGAGCGACGGGGTCGACACTTTGATCGGGGGGGTCATGGAGCACATTGAGGAGGCGGGCGTGCACAGTGGGGACAGTGCTTGCGTTATCCCGAGTTTTTCGCTTTCGCCGGAAGTTCTGGCCGAGCTGAAGTCCGCGGCCCGGGCCATGGCGCGCGAGTTGAAGGTCCGCGGACTGATGAATGTGCAGTTCGCGGTAAAGGACGGCAAAGTTTATGTGCTCGAGGTCAATCCGCGGGCCTCGCGCACCGTGCCTTACGTCAGCAAGGCCATCGGGGTGCCGCTGGCCAAGCTGGCCGCTCAGGTCATGGCCGGACACAGCCTGAAAGAACTCGGCTGTTTGGAGGAAGTGGTGCCGTCACATTATGCGGTCAAGGAAGCGGTATTCCCTTTCATCAAGTTTCCCGGCATCGACATCACCCTCGGGCCGGAAATGCGCTCCACCGGCGAAGTGATGGGTCTGGATCCCGACCTCGGCATCGCTTACGCCAAAGCGCAAATGTCGGCCCAACCGCCTTTGCCGGAATCGGGCCATGTTTTCATCAGCGTCAAGGATGCGGACAAAGATCAAGTCGTGCCCATCGCCCGGAAATTCAGCACCGCAGGTTTCCGGATCCACGCGACGAAAGGTACGTTGGCGGTCCTCGAGGCCGCGGGTGTCGCGGCGGAATTGGTTTACAAACTCACGGAGGGGCGCCCAAACCTTCTCGACTTGATCAAAAATGGGGAAATGCAGTTCATCATCAATACCCCGCATGGCCAATCGCCCCGCCGGGACGAGGTCGCGATCCGCAGCGCGGCGGTGGCGCATCGCATCCCGATCATGACCACCTTGCGCGCTGCACGGATGAGCGCACGCGCCATCCACGCGCTCAAGGCGGGGGGATACAAGGTCAAGTGCCTCCAAGAATATCACACCAAGGCAGGATAAGGCGCTCAGCGGTTGCTGCAAAATAAGTGCCGTTAGTCCCAGAGCCTTTGCCCGAGGGCGTCGGAAGCTGCGGTGATTTCCGCCTGTTTTTTGCTTTGCCCGGAGCCGCGGCCCAATTCCCGGCCCTCCCATAACACCCTGCAGGTGAAAGCTTTGAGGTGGTCTGGTCCGGTTTCGGAGACCACCTCGTAAGCGGGGCTTTGCGGGGAGATGGACTGGAGGAGCTCCTGCAATTCCCCCTTCGGATTGTGTTCGGCCGGTTCGCGGGCCAGGGCCACGAGATCTTCGCTCGCGACGCGGAGGAAAAAGCGGCGCACGGTTTCCAGATCACTGTCGAGATACATGGCGCCGACCAGAGCTTCAAAGGCATCGGCCAAGGTGGACGCCCGTTCGCGGCCTTGGCTCGCCTCCTCGCCTCGACCGAGCATGAGGTAGTGGCCGAGTCCGAGGGTGAGCGCATGCTTCTTCAACCCGTCGCGCGAAACCAGGCGCGAGCGGAGCTTGGTTAACTGTCCCTCGCTGAAGGTCGGAAACAACCGGTAGAGGTGTTGGGTGACCACCAGCTGGAGTACGGCATCGCCGAGAAATTCCAGCCGCTGGTTGTCAAAGTGGAATGTTTTGCGCTCGAACGAAAGGCTCGGATGGGTGAGGGCTTCAGCCAGAAGGAGCGAGTTGCGGAACTTGTAGCCGATGTGCCGCTCGAGCGGGTTCATATGGGCGGCCAGCTGCGCGGGACTGAGGTCGGTGGCGGGTGAGTCGGGTTCCATGGGTTCACTGCAGTCCGCGGAGCAGCAATTCGGCATTGGTTTTGGTGCGGTGAAGATTCCGCACCAAGGTCTCCATGGCCTCGACGGCGGGCAATTCATTGAGTTGTTTGCGCAGCACAATGATGCGCGATAACTCGTCCGGATGGTAAAGGTTCTCCTCCCGCCGGGTGGCTGACTTGGTCACGTGGATGGCGGGAAAGACGCGCTGGTCGGCGATGGTGCGGTCGAGGTGGACCTCCATGTTGCCCGTGCCCTTGAATTCCTCGAAAATCAGGTCGTCCATGCGGCTCTGCGTTTCGACCAGGGCGGTGGCGACAATGGTAAGGCTGCCTCCTTCCTCCGTGTTACGGGCCGCGCCGAAAAACCGCTTGGGTTTCATCAGGGCCTGGGCGTCGACGCCACCCGACATGATGCGGCCTTTTCCTGGTTGGAGGTTGTTGTAGCCACGGGCCAGACGGGTGATGCTGTCGAGCAGGATGACCACATCCTGCCCGAGTTCGACCAGACGCTTGGCCCGTTCGATGACGAATTCCGCCAAGTGCGTGTGCCGCTGCGGCGACTCGTCGAAGGTGGAGCTGTAGATGTCGGCCTCAATCGAGCGCCGCAGATCGGTGACCTCCTCCGGGCGCTCATCGACGAGAAGAAGAATGAGCCGGACTTCGGGAGAAGTGGAGCGAATCGCTTGGGCGATGTGCTTCATCAAGATCGTCTTGCCGGTGCGGGGTGGCGCCACGATGAGGGCGCGTTGCCCTTTGCCGAGCGGCGCGATGAGATCGACCGCGCGCGTGCTCAGCGTCGGTTCCTTGCTACACTCGAGCAAGATGCGTTCCTGCGGGAAAAGCGGGGTTAGTTTGTCAAACGGGGCCGGCGACTGCCATTCGGCCGCCGCAATTCCTTCGATGGAGGAAATGCGCTCCACTCCGCAATAACGATCCCTCTCGTGAGGAGCACGCAAGGTGCAAGTCACTTGCAGGCCGGTTTGCAGGTGGAACTCGCGGATCAAGCTGATGGAGACAAAGAGGTCGTCGGGACCTTCGGCCATGTTGTGGCAAGGCCAGCGGATCATGGCATGGTCTCCCACGTCCTCGATCAGGCCTTCCGCCTCGATGACCGCGCCGGCGGAGAGAAAAAAGCGGCAGAGGTCCGACACAAGATGACGGCGGGTGCCGTCGGGGCGCAAACGCAGCCCGTAGCGTGCGATCAGCTCGGCCAGGGCGACATGGGGCAGGGACTGGAGATGGGAAAGGTGGAGTTGCGCACCGGCCACGGAAACGGCATCCGTCGGAAAGCGAGAGATAGCAGCGCGGGGAATGCTTTGCTTTTGACCGGAAATGCTCATGCCGCGCGGGAAAAAAGGTAATCGAGGAACAAGGAGGCTTGCCGCTCAAGTCCGGCCAAAGATCCATCGTTCCAAATCACGTGATCGGCCTCCGAGACTTTTTGCCCAATCGGCCACTGGCTGGCAAGCATCGCCTCAACCATGGCCGCTTCGAACCCCTTGCCGGCCAGCCTCGTCCGTTGAGTGCTGGGCGAGGCGGCCACAACCACCAGAGCGTCGAATTCGGGTGTGGCCCCGGTTTCGAGGAGCAGGGGGATGTCGGCAAGGAAGTCCCGGCCGAGATCAAGGCACTCGGCGCGCAACGCCATCCAGCGTTGGCGGACAACGGGATGAATGATGGCCTCCAACCGGTGCCGCGCGGAGGAGTCGGAGAAGACCAGTCGGCGTAATTCGGCGC
>ERZ889217.40-NODE-40-length-75697-cov-10.766016_pt1 | contig 75697 bp, 71 predicted proteins | sample MGYA00521098_ERZ889217 | MGnify/ENA primary metagenome ERZ889217 (study PRJEB32303, sample SAMEA104408613) | aquatic metagenome | biome: Brackish water; feature: Pelagic; material: water | place: Baltic Sea | collected 2014-06-10T22:04:00 | depth 2,362 m ... | reverse complement strand
CGGCTCATTCGCGGGTAGTTCGATCTCTGCGGAACTGCGTCTCTGCGGAAAGTGGTTTCGGCAATAGGGCTTGCAACCCATTGAGGCGAGTTCTAGAGACAGGCAAGCTCCTCAGAGTTTTTTTATTACCGATGAGCAACACCAAGTCCAAAGCAGGGGGTAAATCGATGGGTGCAGAGAAAGCATCCGCTAAGTCCGTTTCCAAAACCAAGACCTCTTCCCTCCATGAAAAAAAATCAGCCAAGCGCCGGAGCCTCGAGCGTGCGGTGAACAAGATGGACATCGATAAACTGGGATCGCTTCCGCACAGCTACGGAACGAATGCCATCTTTCTCGCGGCGCAGGATCCGCGCTGGCTTTTCACTTACTGGGATATTGACATCTCGCGTCACCCCGGCGGCCCTTGCCACTTGCGTTTGGAGGATGAAGTCGGCGCGATTGAGCAGGAGATTGCTGTGCCGTTTGAAACTCGGAACTGGTATGTGCCGGTCAAAACGGCCGGTAAAAATTACACGATCGAGATTGGTTTCTATCGCGGGAAAACATGGAAGACCCTGGCGCGATCGACCTCGGTGACCACGCCCCGCGACCGGATCTCGGAATCTGTGAGCTTCGATTACGCCACGATCCCAATCCACATCGGCTTTCAGAGATTGGTGGAAACGATCACGAACTCGATGTCGTTCGATCAAAATTTGGTTCCTGCCTTGGCGGAACTCCAGCGCTCTGTGTCGCACGGGGGATCCTCGTCTCTCCCGCTTCAGGAGAACGAGAGGGCGATTCTTGCGACGCTCCTTGGGAATGAATTTCTGGCGGAACTTTCCAGTGCGTCGTGGAGCTCCGAGGAACTTCATTCCGCCATCCACCGCCGTCTCCAAGAGAGGTTGGGCTCCGGGGAATTGGGAGAGCTTTTGGCGCGGCTGCAGCTCGGCCACGCGGAGAGCAGTCTTTTCAGCATGTTCTCAAAGCTCGGCCTGGAGATGGGCGGTAGCTCTGGAAATCTCACCTCTTCGGGGCTGGCTCAGCGCATGGCTTCTGGGCTTTCCAGTTGGTTAAGCAGTTGGAGCGTCGGAGCACCCGGCGGACTCGCTGCGCTATCGAGCGGGGCTGTTTCCAGCGGATCCTTTTCACTGGGCGCATTGTCGAGCGGGTCGGTCACGAGTTGGTCCGGTGGTGCCTCGGAGACGATTCCGTGGAATCTCTCTTCGTGGTCGGGAAGCGCGGCAAACTTGGCTGAGACTTTGGCCTCGTGGAACCAATTGAGCAGCTGGCTCTCGGCCGTGGGGAGTTCGTGGAGCGGGATGAATCTTTCGAGTTTCGAGCAGGCGGCGCTGTCGAGTTGGTCTTCCTCGGCTTTTTCGAGTTGGGAATCGGGAGCTTTTTCGAGTTGGGGTTCCTCAGAGAATTCCTTTGGCCTCGCGGCGGCGCAGGGCGACCTGCAGTTCAGCGCGGAAATCACCGTGCGTGGACAAACGCATCCTCAAAACCGCGTGCTCGTGGACGGCCTGTCTGTCGAGGTTCGTGGCGATGGGTCCTTCGAACACAAGGTGGTCGTGGGCGGTGGGGGACGGACCGTGCCGATCGAGGCTCAGAGTCCGGATGGGCGCTCCACTCAGCGCACGGCGATCCTTTTGCAAGCTGCCACCATTTGAAGCGGCGGAAGGAAAAAACAGGCGAGCCCGAGAGGGTTCCATTGGATCGATTGGCGGAGGAGTTTCTTCGCTATCTGGAGGCTGAGAAAAACGCCTCCCCTCTGACGGTGAAAACCTACCGGATCGCGCTCGAGTCGTTTCGGAAATTCCATCCCGACGGGGCGTGGACGGCGATGCGGGCGGATGATTTTCGCGCCTGGATGCTCGAGATGATGAAGGCGGAGATGGCGAGGGCGAGCGTGAGACTCCGCTTCGCGGCGATGCGGTCTTTTTACACTTTCCTGCAAATGCGCGGAAAGGTTTTGAAGAATGTTTTGCACGAAGTTTTGCTGCCGAAGCGGGAGAAGACGCTGCCTCGCTTTCTCACTAACTCCCAAGTGGAATCGCTGGTCGAGGCGCCACTGAAAGCCGAAAAAAACAAACAGGCACCTGTGTGGATGGCCGCGCGCGACACGGCGATCATCGAACTTTTTTACTCTACCGGAATGCGACTCGCGGAGCTGGTGGGCTTGGATGTCGCGGATGTCGATCCGATCGGCGAGACGGCGCGAGTGACTGGCAAGGGAGCGAGGGAGAGGATTTGCCCGGTGGGAGGTCCTGCACTGGAGGCCATCTCGCGCTATCGGCAAGCGGCTCGGGTGCATGCGGGGCCGCTGTTCATCAACAAATCCCGCCGTCGACTCTCGACACGCTCGGTGAATTTTCTACTAAAGCTCCGGTTGGCCCAAGCCGGGTTGCCGGCCGATTTGTCACCCCACAAATTGCGCCATAGTTTCGCGACCCATCTGCTCGACGCCGGCGCGGACCTGCGAAGCGTGCAAACTTTACTTGGGCACGCCAGCCTCTCGACCACGCAAATCTACACGCATGTCACTATCGAGCGATTGAAGGCGGCATACCTGGCCGCACATCCTCGCGCGTAGAAAAAAGAACTCAGCGAACTGAGGCCTGAGGAACTGCGGCGGGCGCCGAGGCGGGTTGCGGCGCGATTTGATTGGCAGCTTGCTGGGTCGGAGTTGGAGGAGTCGCCGGGTTCGCGCCGTTTTGTCCTATGGCTGGCAGACCCGGTGCGGGAATCGGCTGGTTGATGAGAGGGAAGATTTCCTTCTCGGTTTTTTCTAGCCAGTTCAGGTGCTCAAAGCGCCACTCGGCCATTTCGCGCACGGTGGAAACATTTTCACCCACGATGCCTGTGCCGGTGGAGGTCTTGGGGGTAGCGGGAATTTTATCGATGATATAGCGGTAGGCTTCGCGGGCGCGGTCGAAGTGGCGGAGGCGCTCGCAGCAGAGTCCGAATTGGTAAATCGCGGGTCCGCGCCAGTCCGGAGCGTCGTTAAGTTCGGCGAGCTTTTGATAAATTTGGGCGGCGCCGTAGTAATCTCCGCTACCGTAAAGCTCGTTGGCAATTTCGTTGCCGGTTTTCCGTTGCCAATAAGCCCAGACAGCCGGTTTTTTCTTGCCGTATTTTTGACCGGCTTGGAGGAGTTCCAGAGTTTCCTTGGTAGCCTCGGTGTTGCGGTTGAGTTTTTTGAGGGACTGGATGAAGAGGTATTGCGCCTCGGGTGCCAGCGGGCTGGCCGGGAAGGTATCGAGGAAGAGTTGGGCCTCGGTGACGGATTTCGGATAATCCCCGGCTAGGTAGGCGATGTAGGCGAGGCGGAATGCGAGTTCGCTCGATTCCTCCGGAGACATTTTCAGGAGTTTGACCTTCGAGTAGAGGTCTCCGGCTTTTTGATATTCCCCAGCGGCAAAATGCGTGTGGGCGATCTCCATTTTCGCACGGAGTGAGGCGCCGGTGTATTCGTCACCATTTTTCAACTGAAGCGAGGAGTAGAGAACGCTGTAGAATTTGTTGAGAGCCGAGGCATTCGCGCCAATGCTGCGGTAAAGACGCCCCAGGCGAAGGAGGGTTTCGGGTGCTTCGGGATCGTTTGGGAAATTCTGGATGAATTGTTCATAAACAACGATCGCTTTGGCGTATTGCTTTTGTTTTTCATCCAATTCCTTGCCCATGCGGAGCATGGCGTCGCGCTTGCGGGAGGTGGGGGCTCCGAGTCGCATGATTTGAGTGAAGAGTTTTTCGGCGAGGGCGGGATTATTCATGTCCCGCGCACCCTGGATTTCGAACTCCATGCTTTTCACGCTGGCAGCTTCGCCAACGCGGTCGCCGCCGAGTCCCAAGTCGTCTTCGACCTCGGTTTCAAGGGAGTCAAATTGGATCGGGGAGGGGATCTTGGATGTGTCGACTTTATCGGAAAGCGATTGAGGGTTCGGAGCGGGTGCTGCGGCGTGTTCCTCCATGGCGGGGCCGCCTGCAGGTGTCGGGTTTTCGCCGATCTGTGGAGGTGCGGCGATTTCTGCGTGGGTGTGGGCTGTGACGGCGAAGAGAGCCGCAAGCCCGGCAAGGCGTCTGATCATGGGATTAATCCGAGGTGGTGTAGGTCGCTGTGCTCACCGGCTGATTGGGGGGGGCAGCCGGACGAAAAACGGTATCGAAAAATCCCCCGCCAAGCACGGCCTCGCCGCTGGGGGCGTCGCCAACGCCTTGGAAGAAGTCCGCAGGCTGGTCGTTTTCAATAAATTTAGGCACTGCAGACGAGACGGTTTTTGTTTCGGAGGGTGGGACGAGTTCATCGACCGCGCTGGTGGGCGAGTCGCTCGTCGTCGAGGTATCGACAATTTTGGGCAGAAGCGGTGCCTTGCGCCGGTTCGAGGTGTCGGTTGCCACACGCATCGGAGCGGGTTTGGGAAGTGTAAGGGAAATCGGAGCGGATGGGGTCTTTTTCTTCGAAGTGCTGGCGCATCCCGTAAAAGCGAAAAGCAAAGCGATTAAAAAGCAAGATGATGAAAAGTAACGCATTGAAATAAATTTAGAGCTTCTTTTTTCGGAAAAATCCGCCGGGTTTGGACTGGAGGTTTCGGTCGATGGCATACCTTCTATATCGATCGTATAATGGAAAACTAAAGGGATTTCCCTAGGTCGCAAGAGGAATCTTGGCTTCGGGTGGGTCGCTTCTTTGGCATTTGGGAGTTTTCTTGTTCAAGGCACGGAAAATGCTATGCACGAGCCCATGCGACCCTGTTTTTTTCCATCCTCGCTTATTGCCGTGCTCTCTGTGGCTCTTGTCCTACCGGCTTGTTCCAATTCCAATTCCCGGACAGTCGGGGATAAAAATAATGCCGCGGCGACGACGGGTCGCATCAAACGCATTTCCGATCCCACGATGACCGCGCCGCCTCAAGCCGTCTCGAATGGGGTCGTCTGGCCGGCCGGAATGCGCCGCCTCGCGGTTCTCCCCATTTTTTCTTACCAACCGATCGATGATATGCAACGGGACATGGACGGGATTTTCCGGGGCGAGCTCTCGAAGGTTGTTAAATACGAGATCGTGCAGGTGCCGCGTGACGAAATGCTCGAACTCACCAGCAGGGAGGCTGTTTCTTCCTCCTCCATTATTTCGCCTGAAGTCATCAAGACCCTTAGGCAAAAATATGCCGCCGACGCTGTGATGTTCATCGATTTTTCGGTCTTCCGACCCTACCGCCCGATTGCGATCGGAGTGCGCGCCAAGATTGTTGATCTCCGAAATATGGAAGTCATATGGGTGGCTGACGGAATCCTGGATACCGCCGAGCCCGATGTCGCCACGCTGGCTACGCAATTTGCCGGGATGGGTCTAAACATTCCCTACATCAGTCCCTCGATACCGAAGGGCAAGTCGCGCGAGGCCGCCAGCGGCAACCAAATCATCCTGCAAAGTCCACGACTCTTCGCCGGGTTTGTCGCCCACGAGGCTTTTACGACGCTGGCTCCACCACCGCCTCCGGTCTTGCCTCAGCGATGAACCTAACCGCAGCGGGGATTTTGTTCTTGCTCCTGAGAGTGGTTCCTTGAGCTTATGCCATTAACCATGCCAGCTCCGGCCGACCCAAATAACTTGTTGGACGGAAGCTCCGGCGAGGCTCTGGTTTTGCGCCGGGCCTCCAACGAGCTGAATGCGGAATTGACCCCCGGGCTCATTCACGATGTGAACAATGTGCTCACCGGGATTTATTTTAATCTCGAGGCCTGTCAGGAATTGGTCGGCAGCGACAGTGGTGCTGGCAAAGCGCTTCAGGAAATCAGCCAAGGCGTCGAGCGCATCAAGGAGGTCCTTTCCCGGGCCACTCAGATCCACCTGAATGCCCACGAGCACGAAACGACCTACCATGACTTGGAGGTGCTGGCGGCCACGGAACTCGACTTGCTGCGCGTGGTATTTCCCAGAACGGCCAAAATCCAATTTCAACCTCCCGAATCCGCGATTCATGTGCGGGTGCCGGAGTATCCCTTCCGTGTGGCGTTGCTCGCCATCGCCTCGAGGCTTCGTCCCTTTATTCCAACGGGCCGGATCGAAATTCCAGTTTCCGTTTTAACCACTTCCCGTCTTCTGGAAATTGCCACGAAACTCGGCAAAGAGGTTTCTCCGCATTCGGTCGCGGTTTCCTTTCATCTGCCCTGCTCCATCGACTCCGTTACGGAAATCGATAGCTACCCAGCGGGTGGCGGAGTCGCTGATATTTCCCTCGCGAAAGCGGAAATCATTCTTTCCGTGATCGGCGGGCGGTTACTCTTCTGGAACAACCCCGCCGCCGATGAATGCCATGTGCTTCTTGTCCTTCCCTCCTGCGACCTCAACGAATAAAAAACCACCAATCCCGTGAACACAAACCCTCCGTCCATTTTATCGATCGATGATGACCCTCTCATCTTGAAGGTCCTCGAGGATCTGGTCACCCGATCCGGTTATCAATCCGTCACCACCACAAACTCCGACGAGGCCCTGCGCTACGCTCTGGATAGAAAATTCGCCGTGGTGATTGCGGACCACAACATGCCGGACATGCTGGGCGCCGACCTCCTGCACCGATTTGCACAAATCCAGCCCTCCTCCTCGCGCATTCTCATCACAGGAATCAAGTCCCTCGATGTCGTAACGGCCGCTGTGAACAGCGGGGAAATTTTCCGCTTCGTGACCAAGCCTTGGATTTCCGCCGAGATGATGGCCACGCTCCACAATGCCGTTCAGCGTCATGAACTCATCGAAACCAATCGCTCGCTGGAACGAACCACCCTCGATCTCAACCAAAAACTCTCCGAAGCCAACACTCGGCTTGAGAAACAGCTTCGGGAACTCGAAGCCGGCAAGCGCGAACTCGACTTCTCGCACGAGGCGCTAAAAACAAATTTCAGCCGCTCGCTGGAACTCTGTCAGCGCATTCTCACGACCTTCAACCCGCTCCTCGGCGAGCAGGCCAAGGCGGCTCTGAAAATCGCGCAGATCATGGCCGAGACGCATTATTTCGACGAAGAGCAGAAACATGTGCTCGAGGTCAGTGCTCGCCTCTATGACATCGGCCTCGCGGCGATTCCCTCGGGCTTCATGATGGCAGTCCAGAACGATCTCGAGGACTCGCCGCCGGAGATGAAAACGATTTTTCAGAACCACACGATCCATGGGCAAACCCTCGCCTCGTTCGTTGATTTGCTGAAGCCGGTGGGCGATACGATCCGGGCTCATCACGAGCGTTTTGATGGCAAGGGATTTCCTGATGGCCTCGCCGGCGAGATGATTCCCTGGCCCGCGCGTTGCCTCGCCGTCGTGGTTTACTATGTGACCTGTGGCCTGCCCCACGAGCAGGCTGTGGATCGGATTCTTGAGCAGTCCGGATCGGCGTTTGACCCCGATGCCACAAGACTCTTTCTGCGTTGTGCCCAGGCGACGCCGCTGCCGAGGCTCGTGCGTGAGGTCATGGTCGATGAACTCGATGTCGGCATGCAGCTCGCCAGCGGCATCTACAGCCCGACCGGCGTTTTGCTCGTCGCGGAGGGATACCACCTCGACGAAAACACGATTAAAAAAATCCGGAACTACAACTCCAGTTCCTCTCTCCTCCGGCAGTTGCTCGTTTATTGCTGAGACCGTCAGTTCGCTAACAGTGAGCCGACGCGGGTGATGAGCTCACCAACGGCGAAGGGTTTTTTAAGGAATGCGTAGCCGGAATGGGAGGCAATGCCTTGCTGCTCGGGGTAGCCGGAAACCAGAAGAATGGTGGCATGCGGTTGCTTTTTGGAAAATACCTTGGCCAGTTCCAGCCCTCCCATTCGTGGCATCACCATGTCGGCGATCAGCAAATCCGCCATCAAATCCGGATTCTGCTCGAGAATATTCAAAGCCTCTTCGCCATCGACGGCTTCGACGACATGGTGGCCGAGGCGAGCGAGAACTGTTTTGGAGAATTGGCGCAAAGAGGAATCATCCTCGACGAGGAGAATGGTGGCGGCTTTCGATGCGCGCTTCGGCGTGGCGTCGTGCCGTGTCGGAACAAGGCCCTCGGCGACGCTTGGGAAGTAGATATTGATTCGAGGTTGACCTCCCTCGGTATGGACAAACAGGAGACCTTCGTTTTGCTCGATGACGGCGCGCGCCGCCGACACGCTGCGATTTTTTTCGAGATTGCGAATGGGATATTTTGTTGATTCCGGCATCAAAGCAAGGCTGATGCGGACATAACTTCCGGCAGGCAGAACATGATCCCTAAAATGTGTGGCCTCGCCGTGCGCCTCGTTGGTTGGGGTGATGAGAACCTGCCCGCCTTCGGCCATGACTTCCCGGCAAGCCACGGCGAGATTGATAAAAACCTGCTCGATCTGGCTGCGGTCGGCTTGCACGGCCCACAAGCCATGGGAGCCCTCGATTTTCAGGACGATCTTTTCACCTAGAAGCCGGTCGAGCATTTTCACCAACTCTCGGAGAAGTTCACCAAGTTGCAGAGATCCCTTGCGCGTGGCGGGGGGCTTGCTGAAAGCGAGCAGTTGATTGGTGAGCGACGAGGCACGCATGGCCGCTTTCTCAATCTCGCCAAGAAACCCAAGCCGCTCCTTGTTATCTCCAGACTCCTCCATGAGGATCTGGGCGTAGCCAATCACCACGGAAAGCATGTTGTTAAAATCATGGGCGACGCCGCCGGTCAGTTGGCTGAACGCCTCGACGCGCTGGGATTTTCGCACGCGGGATTCCAAATCCCGGAGATGCGACACATCCGACATCATCGAAGAAAGAACCGGATGCGCGCCTTGGGAGGGATCGATGAAGTAGCCGCGCTCCAAGAGGAGGGTGTGTTTGTTTCCGCGTTTTCGAATCCTGTATTCGATCTCAAAAGGGCCGCCTTCCGTAAGCACGCGCTGGATTTCCTTGCGATACTCGGCGCGATCGTCGGCGTGGATGAGCAGAACCCATTTCTCGAAACTGCCCATCAGTTCGTGGGGGAAAATTCCGAGGACCGACTCCGCTGCGCCGCAGTAGAGCGCTTCGTCCGTCGAGGTGTCCCACTCCCGCAGAATCAATCCCGTGGCTTCCACGGTGCCTTCGACGCGAAGTCGGGACTGCCGCAAGGAACGCAACTCAGAATCCAAGGCGGATATTTTATCCGCATCAGGAAAATCTTTTACAGCGGGCTCTGTGTTGGATTTTTTCACCGTGGAAAATCGTGCTTATCTTAATGCTGCGGCTGATCAGTGCAAAAGGTCTTATTTTACGCCAAGGAGTGTTCTCGCGTGTTTTTTTGCGGTTTCGGCGGGGCCGCCGAGCATGCGTGCGATTTCGTTGATGCGTCCGGCAGCGTGGGTTCCCTCCAAAAGAGTCCGTGTGCGTGTGCCGTCACTTTCCTTGCTGACAATGAACTGGGACTCAGCCGAGGCCGCGACCTGGGGAAGGTGTGTGATGCAAAAGACCTGATGACTTGTCGAAAGCTCCTTCATTTTCAGGCCCACCTTGGCGCCGATTTCGCCGCCGACATTGGCGTCGATCTCATCGAAGATCAAAATCGGCACGCTGTCCTGAGCCGCGAGAGAGGTTTTCAGTGCGAGCATCACACGAGAAATTTCTCCGCTGGAGGCAATCGCACGGAGGGGCCGTTCCGGTTCACCTGGATTCGGCGAAAAAAGAAATTCGATGTGCTCATATCCTTCGGGCGAGGGCGCCGCCAAATCCTCGAAAGCCATGGTGAATCCAGCCTGAGTGAAACCCAGATCCGAGAGGTGGCGACGAACCAATGACTCGAGTTTTGGTGCCGCTTTCCGCCGGGCCTGGGAGAGTTTTTTTCCAGCTGCCTCGAGGGTCTTTTTCGCAGTTTCAATCTCGCCATCAAGCTTGGCTCCGCGTTCTTCGCGATTTTTGAGAGAGGCGAGTTTTTGGGAGGCCTCGAGGCCAAATGCTAGGATCGCCTCCACGCTTGTGCCGTATTTTCGCTTCAGGCTTTGGATGGTATCGAGCCGCGCTTCGATATCGGCAAGCGCCCGGGGATCCGCATCGACGCTGTTCTGGTAGTGATCGATCTCCCGCGAGAGATCTTGGAGTGACTCAAAAATCTCCGCAGCTGCTAGGGCAATCGATTCAGCCTCGGAATCAAGACGACAGAGTTCCTTGGCCAGTCGCCCGACATCTCCCCAGTGCGAGGTAATCGAATCCTCGGACTCCGTCAAAATCCCGGAGAGTTCCGCACAAACTTCACCGAGGCGGTGCGCATTGGAAGTCGATCGTTGGCGGCTCACGAGGCTCTCCTCTTCTCCGAACTTCAGTGCGGCGGCGTCGATCTCCTGGGTTTGGTGATTCAATAAATCCAACTCCCGAGCCAAAGCCTCGGCGTTTTCCACGAGGCGGCGTTGCTCGTTTTCGAGATCGATCCAACGGCGTCGCGATTCGGAAAATTCGCTTCGGATTTTTTCTGAACCCGCAAACGAATCGAGAACCAGCATCTGCTGTTCGCAGGAGAAAAGACTCTGGTGATCATGCGGCCCGTGGAGATCGACCAAGGAAATTCCCAGATCGCGCAAAAGGGCAAGGGTGCAGGGCGAGCCGTTTACGAACTGCTTTCCGCCGCCTTCGGCAAGAACCGTGCGCTTGATGACGAGGGCTCCGTCTTCGCAGGGTTCGGCGCCGGCGGATTCGAGAATGGCATGGAGTGGCGATCCGGCATCGATTTGGAAGAGCCCTTCCACCGCGCAGGATGCGGCTCCGCTGCGAACAAGGGTTCGATCCGCTCGCTCACCGAGGAGAAGTTTCACAGCGCCGAGGATGATGGATTTTCCCGCTCCAGTTTCTCCGGTGATGGCGACAAAACCTGAGGGGGGTTCCCACAGTAGATCCTCGACCAGTGCGAGGTTGCGGATGCGTAGAGATGCCAGCGTTGCGGACATCTGGGAACTATGCCACCCTCCTGCCCCGTTTCCAAGCGATGGAAAATCTTCAAATCACATTTCTCGGCACGGGCACATCGCACGGCATTCCAGTGATTGGCTGCGAGTGCGCCGTTTGCAAATCCAGTGACCCGCGCGATAATCGACTCCGCACTGCGATCCATATCAAAATGCCCTCGTTGTCCATCGCCGTGGACACGACCCCCGACTTTCGCACCCAATGTCTGCGCGAGGACATCACGCGACTCGATGCCGTCCTCTACACCCACTCGCATGTGGACCACATTTTGGGATTCGATGATCTGCGTCGTTTTTGCGAACTCGAAAACAAGGCGATTCCCGTGCACGGCTCGCACGAGACCCTCAGCAGCCTCAAACGCGTTTTTCAATACGCTTTCGACGGTTCCGCTCGCTATCCGAACTATGTCCGCCCGGATCCCGTCACGATGAACGGAAAGTTTGCGATGGACGGCTTCGACATCATCCCGGTCGATTTGCCGCACGGTCGGATGGTCACGAATGGATTGGTCTTCGAAAAAAATGGCCGACGCCTTTTTGCCTACTTCACCGATTGCCAGTCTGTGCCTCCGGAAGCGGAAGAGGCCGCGCGGGGGGTCGAGGTTTTGGTCATCGACGCATTGCGCCACACGGCCCACTCGACCCATCTCACGGTTCAAGGGGCGCTGGAAGCGACTCGGCGCATTGGAGCGCGCCAGACTTGGTTTATCCACATGTGCCATGAACTCGGGCACGCCGCAACCGAGGCGGACCTGCCTCCGGATGTGCGGTTGGCCTACGATGGTCTGAGAATCCATGTTTAAGCCCGCCGCCGGCTTGTTGGTGTTCCTTGCGCTGGGGATGGCTGCAGCATTTGCCGAAGACCGCCTTGCTTCCGCGACATTGGTTTTATTCAACTCCAACGATCCCGAGTCGGCGGAACTTGCTCGCTACTATGCCTCGAAGCGATCGATTTCCGCCGCGCAGGTGATTGGATTCGACCTCCCTGTGAGTGAGGAAATTACGCGAGAGGTTTTCAACCGCCAAATCGCCGATCCACTTCGAAGTCAACTCATCGAAAAGGGATGGTGGTCGGTCCGCCAACTTCCGGAAGGCGTCACGAGGGTTTTCGATACGCGCATCAGGTTCTTGGCTCTCATGCGGGGGTTCCCCCTAAAAATATCCTCGGATCCATCCATCGAACTGCCTCCTCCGATGGAGGGCATCCCACCCGCTGTCTCGGCTCGCAACGATGCCAGTGTGGATAGCGAACTAGCCGCTATGGGATTGCCTGAATTTGTTCCCGGCGGGCTGATTCTCAATCCGTATTTTGGCCGGTTCACGCCCATTCTCGAGGAGTCGGTTTCTCCGGGCCTTCTGCTCCCCACAAGGCTCGATGCGCCAACGGTCGCGATGGTTTGCAAGATGATCGATGACTCGATCGCCACCGAAAAAGAGGGCCTCTGGGGGTGGGCTTATGTCGATGGTCGCGATATCACGAAGGGGGCCTACATCGAGGGGGATCATTGGATGCGGAAACTCGTCGAGATCCTCCGCCAGTCGGGTATCCCGACTATTTTTGATAATCTCCCCGAGACATTTCAGGAAACTTTCCCCATCACCGACGCGGCGGTTTATTTCGGTTGGTATACCGGCGACATCAATGGCCCCTTTCTCCGGGAGAATTTCCGATTTCGACCAGGTGCTGTGGCGGTGCATCTCCACTCGTTCAGTGCCTCCACACTGAGAAGCTCTGCGAACCACTGGTGTGGTCCGCTCATCGCCCGAGGAGCCGCAGCCACACTCGGGAATGTGTATGAACCCTATCTCTCATTCACGGCGAATCTGGATGTCTTCCAAGATCGCTTGCTGACTGGCGTGACCCTTGCCGAGGCTGCTTGGATGTCTCAGCGCGCGATCTCATGGATGGGAGTCGTCATCGGCGATCCGCTCTACAAGCCATATCAGGCGTGGAATCAGTTTTCCGATCCGCGCGGTCGGCAAGAGAATCCCTTCCGTCGCTTTCGCAGCATCACACGCTCCTCGCGCTCTAATATTCTCCTCGCCATGTTGCCGATCCATGAAGCCACCATGGAAACGGGGGACAGCATGTTTCTTGAGGCATTAGGCAACGCGCAGATGGATGCGGATCACCTCCCTCCGGCATTGGATTCCTTTCGGGATGCTCTCAAAATGGCGAAAGACCCGGATGTCCAAGCCCGATTGAAACTCGAAATTGCCTTCGTCTCGCGGAGAATTTCTCCGGAGGAATTCAAGGAAGAGCCCCCCGAGGAAATTCCGCCCGCTGAAACATTCTCCGAGGAATTCGAGGCTAAAGAAAAAGAGTTCGACCTATCACCGCCAAAGCCAACACCTGCCCTCCCTTGGGATGGGCTGCAGAACCTCCCGTATCCTGACCTGTGAGCGCCACAGCCGCCTATGCTAAGGCCCGCACGGGGTTTGTTCTCGCGGAATTGCCGATGGGCCGCCCACGCGAACTTGAAATCCAGGCGCGACTTTTCAGGGGAGATTTTGGTTTTGAATGGACGACTCACTGCGGGGAAAGACTGCGCATCCTCCATTTCGGTGAGTGGAATCGCGAGGCGGGCCCCGATTTCAAAAATGCCCGGATCGAATTTGAAAAACACGGGATCGAGGAGGGAGATATCGAAGTCGATTGGGATGCCCGGGATTGGGAGACGCATGGCCACGCCGTGAACCCCTCGTTCGCCAACACGCGGCTCCATTTTTATGTCAACGCTGCGGGGGCGGCCTCCTTCGCGAGAAGCTCGGATCATCGACACATTCCTCAAGCCCGTTTGTTTGTGGAATGCCCGCCGCCACCTGCTGGCAAATGCTCGTCTCAGGCCGTTTCTCTGGAGGCGGCGCGAACCATGGTCGACCGCGCCGCGAAGTTTCGGTTGGAAACCAAAGGCGCGGCATTTTCTTCAGCAAGTCGGCTTCACGGTGCCAACGCCGCCTTGTTTTTTGGGATCGCCGCCGGGCTTGGCTACAAAAACAACTCCATTCCATTTCTTCTCAGTGCCCAGCGAACGGGGTGGAAAGCCGCTCAAGGAAATGATGTCGAGGCCTTGCTTTTTGGGATCGCTGGTTTTCTCGAGCCTCGAAGTTTCGATGAGGCGGACGACATCACAAAGACCTACCTCAAGCCGCTCTGGGATTCGTGGTGGAAGGTTCGAGACTCCTTTTCGCGGTGCGTCCTCCCGCGTTCCATCTGGAAATTTTCCGGGCTTCGTCCACCGAATCATCCACACCGGCGAATCGGGGCGCTGGCATCGGTCGCTCGAAATTTTCCGAAACTCCAAAAGCAGATCGGCGAGTCCAAGGAAAAGGGATTCCTCCGTTTTTTTGAGGAATTGGATCATCCCTACTGGACCGGTCATTGGAACCTCTCTGCGGATCCGTTGGCGAAACCTGTGGCACTGGTGGGCGCCGATCGCGCGACAGATTTGCTCCTGAATGCTTATCTGCCCATGCTTGGTCCGGAGGACGCCGCCAAGATTCTCCGTGCCGCTCGTGGTCCCCAAGCGAGTGGAATTTTGGAACGAGCGACGGTTTGGTTGCTGGGGTGCGAATCACGGGAGTTTCTCCGGACCGCGTGGGACCAACAGGGGCTTCTGCAACTTTACCGGGATTTTGGCGAGGCCTCTTCCTCCGAAGCGCTCGAAAAAATCGGCGGCGTCTAGCCTCTCACACGGGTGCAGCGCACGGCAACATGCCGGGTTTCAGGCAGGATGAATTTTCGCAATTCCACCTCGACACTAATGGCATCGAATTCGGCTAGGACTTTACCGGCCACCTCGTCGGCGAGAGTTTCAATGAGATTTCTTGGTTTTTCCGCTGCGATTTCGGAAACGCGTTGGCACACCCGGGCGTAGTCGATCGTCTTGGAAAGGGTGTCTTCCATTTGATCAAAAGCCAAGGTGGTGCGGATGCGGAGATCGAATTCCAATTCCTGCATTTCCGCGCGTTCCTCATCTGGAACACCAATGTTGGCGCGGACCCGCAGGCCGGAGATCAAAATCTCGCTCATAGGAGTCTTTGCACGGCCGCGATATCTTTCGCGATGATGGTTGGCTGAGCGGAGAGGAGTTTTTCTATGCGGTCAAAACCCGAAAGCACGGCGACATCGAGCACTCCGCCATGTTTTGCCGTTTCGACATCGTGCACCATGTCCCCGACAAACATCGTCTCCCGGGGATCAAGCGAATGCGTGTGGAGGATCTCACGGATTTTTTCCCGCTTATCCATGACCTCGGTGTAGGCGACTTCAAAATCCTCCAAAACCCCGAGCCGGCCGCCTTGAATTTCGAAATGCGAGGTTTTGATCGAGCTCAGCAAAAAGGCCCGGCGATTGGTGGTGCGGCAGAATTGCAGGAACTCCTGCGCGCCAGGGAGGAGTTCGATCTCATCGTTCAGGCCGTGGAAAAATCTCTCATACAGCGCCTCCAAACCCTCAGCTGTGGCTTCTGGTAGGAGGTCCGCGTAGAAGCCGGAAAAGGGCAATCGAAAGTGGAGCCGGAATTCCTCGAGCGTCAGGGGATCGCGTCCGTATTCGGCAAAAATGAGATTCGTCGCTTTGAGAACAGCCGAAAGGTCGTCGGCCAGCGTGCCGGACCAATCAAGAAGGACATTTTTGATCATTTCGAACAGGAGGAACAAACGCCGAAAAACTCGAGCGAGTGGCTCAGATCGCGGAAGCCATATTGCCGTGCGATGATTTTTTCCGAGTCGCCGATGGGGCAGGGGATATCGATGAGAACCACATCGCCGCAATCGCGACACACGAGGTGGTCGTAATGCTTGTGCGGGTCGCTCAGCTCGTAGTGGCTCCGGGACCGCTGGAGATTCACTTTATGAACGAGACGGAGTTTTTCCATTAAAAGAACCGTGCGAAAAACCGTGGCGTAGTCGGGAGTCGCGGCACTTTGTTGTCCAGCTGCTGACTGGATTTCTTGGAGTGTCATCGGACCCTTCGCCTCAAAAAGCGCACGCAGGATGCCTTCGCGTTTTTTCGTCATGCGCAGCCCCTCGCGGCGTAGCATCTCGCTGACTTTCTCGACGGAGAAGGAGGCTTCGTGGTTCGGCATGCGTCAAAAATATCCCCTGTCAGCCCACGATCAATCGCCGAATCGCCGGCGCACCGGAAGCCCTCGAGAGGCGAGGTGGGCCTTGGCTTCTGCGACTGTGTGTTTCCCGAAATGAAAAATGCTGGCTGCCAACACGGCGTCCGCTTTTCCGCGCTCTAAAACATCGGCGAGATGTTCGAGTTCCCCAGCGCCTCCGCTGGCGATCACGGGAATGCTGACGGCCTCCGAAACGGCCTTGGTCAATTCCAGATCGTAGCCGCCGCAAGTTCCATCGGCATCCATGCTGGTGAGTAGAATTTCCCCGGCTCCCAGTCGCTCAGCCTCACGCACCCACTCAATGGCGTCGCGCTCGGTGGGTTTTCGACCGCCGTGCGTGTAGACTCTCCATTTCCCAAGGCCATCGCGTTTGGCGTCCACAGCCACCACCACGCATTGGGAGCCAAAGGCCTCCGCGCCCTCGGAGATTAGCTCCGGGCGTTGGAGGGCCGAAGTATTCACGCTGACCTTGTCGGCTCCCGCGCGAAGCATAATCCGAAAATCTTCCACGCTACGGATTCCTCCGCCAACGGTGAGGGGCATGAAACATTGCTCTGCCGTGCGCTCAACCACGGAGACCATCGTGGCACGACCGTCGCTCGAGGCGGTGATGTCTAGAAACACCAACTCATCGGCGCCTTGGGCGTCATACATTTTGGCGCACTCCACGGGATCGCCTGCGTCGCGCAAGTTCAGGAATTTTGTTCCCTTCACCACGCGACCCTCCGTCACATCGAGGCAGGGAATGATTCGTTTGGCCAACATGCCGACATCCACGCCGCACAGAGCCCGGAAATCGAGAGGAAAATTCCAGCCCCGGCCGAAATGGGTTGCGCGGGATGTTGTCGGATTTTTAGTGTGTCCGCGTGATGTTCAGAGGGCCATGGATTTTGGGCTTTCGCGATTGGCCGTTGGGCGGATCGCGCCTGTTTTCGTGGGCCTCGCTGATCCTGGCCGTTGTTTCGTGCTTCTTTCTATCTGCTTGTGGCTCGTTTTCCTCGCACCGCACCGGCACAGGTTTTTTCGACACGGTGGTGATTGATGCCGGGCATGGGGGCCACGACCGCGGCGCCCGGGCCGTTAAAGGGAATCACGAAAAAGTCCTCGCTCTGGATATTTCCCAACGCGTTTCCCGAATCCTCCGTGCCTCCGGGCTTCGGGTGGTTGAAACCCGCACCGGCGATTATTTTGTTCCGCTCGACAAACGCGTATCGATCTCGAATCGCACGAGGGACTCCGTGTTCGTGAGCATTCATCTCAATTGGGCCAGACGCTCCCGCGCCTCGGGCGTTGAGACCTTCTTTTACTCCTCTCGCTCTTCGCGACTCGCCGCCAATATCCAACGGGAAATCATCCGTCCCTACGGCGCAAAAAATCGAGGGATCAAGCCCAGCCGTTTTTATGTGCTTCGAAAAAATAAACGCCCGGCGGTTTTGGTTGAGTTGGGCTTTGTCTCGAATTCCAACGAAAACAATTCCCTCCAAAAATCCCACATTCGCCAAAAGCTCGCCGAAGCGGTGGCCCGGGGAATTCTTGCGGAAAAAAACGGTCGATTTCCTTGAACGGAAGCCCGGCCTACTATCGGTTAAGCGCCTCGATTTTTTCCCAGAGCGCTTTTTCTTCGGCTGAGGGATTTTCGGGAATCGAGATGCCGACCACGGCGTAGAGGTCGCCTCGCGTGGTGGCCCCTTCTGGCAATCCCATGCCCGTCAGACGGAATTTTTTTCCGGTCTGGGTGCCGGCCGGGATTTTGAGTTTCACGCGTCCTCCGAGCGTGGGGACAGTCACGCTGCAACCCAGCACGGCATCCCACGCGGGGATGTCTAGTTCGTAAAGGAGGTTGGCCCCTTCGATTTCAAAATCGGGGTGGCGTTGGAATTTCACACGAAGAAAGAGATCGCCCGCCCCGGCCCCGCCCGCTCCAGTTCCACCTTGGCCGGCGAGCCGGATGCGCTGTCCCTCGCGAATGCCCTTCGGGATTTTCACGGTGTAGGTCTCGAGTTTTTTCGAGGATCCTCGACGGAAGGAAACTTGCCGCGAAGAGCCATGGAGAGCCTCCTCCAGGGTAACCATGATGTCGGCTTCCACATCCTGACCGCGCTGCGGAATCCCCCCAAATCCTCCCCGGCGGCCGCCGAACATTTGCTCGAAGAAATCGCTGAAGCCCGTTCCGCCAAATGAAAAATCCTCCTCCGAACCTTGAGGGCCCGGCGCGGGACGAAATCCTCCCCGGCGCGGAACACCTCCTCCGGCTTGTGGGCCGTGCTGCCAATCCGCTCCATAATCATCGTAGCGCTTCCGTTTTTCGGGGTCGCCGAGGACTTCGTAGGCTTCGTTGACCTCCTTGAATTTCTCCTCCGCCTCCTTTTTGTCCTTGGCGGTATCCGGGTGGTGCTGGCGAGCCAGTTTGCGGAATGCGGTCTTGATCTCGGCAGCGCTGGCCGATTTGGAAACACCGAGGGTCTGGTAGTAATCGCGGAACTTTGCGGACATGTTGGACGAAAATCGATGGCCCATTTTGCCGAAATTCTCCATCCTGTCCAACCCATGCTCGATATTCGTCTTATTCGGGAACAACCCGACCTCGTCAAAAGCCGTCTCGCGACCCGCTCGCCGGCCCATGTGGAAACCATCGATGCCATCCTCGCGATTGATATCGATCGCCGCGCCTCGGAAACCCGTTTGCAGACCCTCCAAAGTGATCGCAACCGACTCAGCAAGGAGATTGGAAAACTCCGCGCCCAAAAGCTCGACTCTGCCGATCTCGAAGCGCAGGTAAAAAAAATCGCAGAGGAGATGGAGCAGGCCTCCACCGAAGCCGAGGGCCTTTCTGCCAAGCAGCGGGAGATTCTTTTGAACCTCCCGAACATGCCTCAGGCCGATATTCCCGTGGGACGGGACGCCGCCGACAATCCCGTCGTTCGCACCCATGGCGAAAAGCCGGTCATCGCCCATCCCAAGGATCATGTCGTTCTTGCCGAATCGCTCGGCCTCATCGATCCCGACCGCGCCACGAAAATCAGCGGCAGTGGTTTCGCTGTTTACACCGGCCAGGGAGCACGGCTCGAGCGCGCGCTCTTGAATTTCCTGATCGATACCCACACCCGCGAGCATGGTTACACCGAGGTGAGCACGCCCTTTGTCGTTCGCCGTGAGTGCATGGTTGGCACCGGACAACTCCCGAAGTTCGAGGAGGACATGTATGGAGTCGATGGCGGAGGGCTTTTTCTGGTTCCCACCGCCGAGGTGCCCGTGACGAATCTCCACCGCGAGGAAATCGTCAGCGCCGCCAATTTTCCGATCCAGTATGCCGCCTACACGCCGTGCTTCCGCCGCGAGGCGGGATCAGCTGGCCGCGAGACGCGCGGGCTCATTCGCATGCACCAGTTCGATAAAGTGGAACTCGTCAAAATCTGCTCGCCCGAGCAGTCGAATGCCGAACTCGAATCCCTCACGGCCAACGCCGAGCGCATCCTCCAAAAGCTCGGGCTCCACTACCGCGTCATCGTTCTTTGCACCGGCGATATGGGCTTTGGCTCCGCGAAAACCTACGACATCGAAGTCTGGGCGCCCGGCCAGAATTCCTACCTTGAGGTATCGAGCTGCTCGAATTTTGAGGACTACCAAGCCCGTCGAATGAACCTCCGTTTCAAGGGCGACGATGGCAAGAATCGCTATTGCCATACGCTCAACGGCTCTGGAACCGCGCTGGCCCGGCTTTATGTGGCGCTGTTGGAAAACTACCAGCAGCCTGATGGCACAGTCCGAATCCCGGAAGCGCTCCAGCCTTACTTCGGTGCCGACAAAATCTCGAAATAAGCCGACAACACCCGAATTGCTCCCATCCGCCGTCACCAGCGCGATGGCGGGCTTTTCGCATAATAAAAAACTGCTCGTCGGTGTCTCTGGAGGCCGTGACTCGATGGTCCTTCTCGACGTTCTTGTCAGGCTCGGATTCCAGCGCCTCGTCGTTTGCCATCTCGACCACACCCTGCGGGGTCGAGCCTCGCAGGAGGATTTGGTTTTCGTTCGTCGGCAAGCCAAGGCGATGGGATGTGAATTGGAATCGGCCCAGGCACGGACGGCCGAGTTCGCGGCCGAGCAAAAAATATCCCTCGAACTTGCCGCCAGAGAGCTTCGCCAGGCCTTCTTCGCGAAGTGCGCCAAGATTCACAAATGCCGGATCCTTATCCTGGCCCACCACGCCGATGACCAGATCGAGACCTGCCTTTTCAATTTCCTACGCGGCACTGGCGCCTCGGGATTGGCGGGAATGAAGCCTGTCTCCAAGCTCGGCACCCTCACGGTTCACCGTCCGATGCTGGGCGTCGAGCGGCGAGAAATCGATCTCTACCAAAAGCTCCACAGCATCCGATTTCGCGAGGATGCATCCAATGCCGAGTTGCTTCATGCGAGGAACAAGCTCCGCCTTTCCGTCATCCCGGCGATCGAGCGGGCGCTCGGTCCAGGCTTTCGCAAAGCCATTCCCCGGGCCGCCGAAATCCTCCGCGCTGAGGATGAATGGATGTCTTCGTTCGTCCCTGAACCTTCTAAAAACCTCTCCTGCCGCGATCTTCGGGGAATGCCATTGGCCCTTCAGCGCCGAACGATTCACCGCTGGTTGAAGTCCTGCGGAGTGCCGGAATGCGGATGGGAGGAAACCCGCCGTGTGCTCTCGCTTCTGGATACGACGGGTCCCGCAAAAACCAATCTTCCCGGCGGTCTTCACGCCAGACGCCGGGCGGGAGTCCTATTTCTCGAGAAAGGCACGGAATGAATTTGCAGCAAGCCGTCCGATCCGGGCTCCGTGCGGCTCGGATGAATCTCTGGCCGGGGCTGTTTCTGCAGTCGATCATGCTTTGTTTCATTGCCACTTACCTCCTGCACGATGGCACACAGGCTTTTCTCGCCAGGGTTGGCGGGATCAAGCAGGAGGTCGGCTACACTTTCGCTTTTGTGAGCTACATGCTTTCCGGGGCTCTCCTGCCGGAGTTGATGCGGATGGTTTTTTTCCAGGGTTGGAAACCGCGATGGGAAAATCTTTGGAACTTCGCCCTGACAGGCCCATTCATCGGCTTCATGGGTGTGGTGGTCGATTTTTTCTACCGCTGCCAGAATGCGTGGTTCGGGGTGGGAAACGATTGGGGCACGCTCATCACGAAGGTCCTCGTTGATCAATTGTTCTTTAGCCCGTTCCTCGCGAATCTTATGTGCACCATATTTTTCACGCTCCGGGATGGCCGGTTTTCGCGGGAGGTTTTCGCTTCGATCTTCACTGTCGGGTTCATCACAGGAAAATTTCTACCCGTGCAAATCGCCGGCTGGGCCTTCTGGTTTCCCGCAGTCGCCTGCATCTATTTCATGCCTCCGCAGCTTCAGATTCCATTCGCCGTTTTGGTCCAGACATTCTGGGTCCTGATGCTCACGACGATCACCGAAAGACAAGCTCGCACGGCCTGCGGTTAAGGGGGAACCTCAAGTCCGAAATTGGCTTTCCAAGGCTTGCCGGAGACAGGATATTTGCACCTCATTTTTCGATTCCCGCTACCAATCTATGCCTTCTAAAAATAACACCTCCATGCGTCCCTTTTCTTCCGTCGTGTTTGATGGTCTCAGCCGGGCGCCGAGCCGCGCGATGCTGTATCCGGTCGGATACAAGGAGAGCGATTTTTCAAAACCCCAGATCGGTATTGCCTCGACCTGGAGCATGGTCACGCCGTGCAATATGCACATCGACCAACTCGCCCGCGAAGCCTCGCTGGGCGTCGATGCAGCCGGCGGCAAGGCTACGATCTTCAATACCATCACGATCTCTGACGGCATTTCGATGGGCACTCCTGGAATGAAATACTCGCTCGTCTCGCGCGAGGTTATCGCCGACTCGATCGAGACGGTGGTGGGATGTCAGGGCTTCGATGGATTTGTGGCGATCGGCGGATGCGATAAAAACATGCCGGCTTGCATCATGGCGATGACCCGAATGAATCGCGCCTCGGTTTTTGTGTATGGCGGCACGATCCAGCCAGGATGCCTGGCGAAGCGTCAGTTGGATGTCGTCTCGGTCTTCGAGGCGGTCGGTCAGTGCGCCATGAATAAAATTTCCCGCAAAGAACTTCATGATGTGGAGTCCAAGGCCATTCCCGGGCCAGGATCCTGCGGGGGCATGTATACGGCAAATACCATGGCGTCGGCGATCGAGGCCTTGGGCTTCAGCCTGCCAAACAGCTCCGCGCAGAACGCCGTGTCTCCCCAGAAAAACGCCGACTGCCGAAATGCCGGTGCCGCTGTTTACAACCTGCTCAAACGCGGCATCCGCCCCTCGGACATCATTTCGAACGAGGCCCTGGAAAATGCGATCACTGTCACCATCGCGCTCGGAGGTTCCACTAATGCGGTTCTCCACCTTCTCGCCATCGCCCATACGGCGAATATCAAGCTCGCTCTAGAGGACTTCACGCGCATCGGCGCCAGAGTGCCGGTCCTGGCTGATCTCAAGCCCAGTGGTCGTTTTTTGATGAGCGAACTCGTCGATATCGGCGGCATCGTTCCGTTGATGAAGACCCTCCTTGCCGAAGGCCTGCTTCATGGGGATTGCCTCACGGTCACGGGCAAAACGCTCAAACAAAACCTCGCTCCATTCAAACCCTACCCGAAGGGCCAGACGATCGTGCGTCCGATCAAGGATCCGATCAAAAAAGACAGCCACCTTGTCATTCTCAAAGGCAACCTCGCGCCAGCCGGAGCCGTGGCGAAAATCAGCGGCAAGGAAGGCGAGAAATTCAGTGGCAGTGCCAGGGTTTTCGAATCCGAGGAAACGGCGCTTGAGGCGATTCTTTCGAACAAGGTGAAAAAGGGCGATGTCATCGTGATCCGCTACGAAGGGCCCCGTGGTGGCCCCGGAATGCGGGAAATGCTCTCACCCACCAGCGCCGTGATGGGAGCCGGTCTGGGCAAGGATGTGGCATTGATCACCGATGGGAGATTTTCCGGTGGCACGCATGGTTTTGTGGTTGGGCACATCACCCCCGAGGCGTTTGATGGGGGACCCTTGGCCATCGTGAAAAATGGGGACTCCATCACGATCGATGGCATATCGCACAAACTCACCTTGGATCTTCCGAAAAAGGAAATAGAGGCGCGTCTGGCCAAGTGGAAAAAGCCGAAGCCGCGCATGACGCATGGCGTTTTGGCGAAATATGCGAAACTCGTTTCCACCGCCTCCGAAGGGGCTGTGACCGACGCGAATCTTTAATTCCACTGACCATGCGGCAATATCCGGCGAATCCCATGCAATCCGCGGCTTACCACCGCTACAGCGATGCGCCGAAGGCTCCGGGTGCTCAGGTCCAGGTTTCGATCAGCTTTGGCGAGAGTGTGAATTCGGAGTTTCTCCGTCAGGCTTGGAACTTGGTGATCCAGCGCCATCCGATGCTTCGCTCCGCATTTTCGAAGTCCATCGACGGCGTTGTCATCCGCGAGGCCGACAAGGGCGATCCTCAGTGGATCTCTCTCGATTGGCAGAGTGTGCCGCCTGCTGAGATTCCAGAAAAATGGAACGCCTTGGTTGCAGCCGACGCCCAGGCGGATTTTGAGCCGCTGTCGCTCCCACTGGTTCGCCTTCACGAAATCCGGTTGCCGGGAGGTTCCGGGCATTACCTCCTGACCACGCCGGCTTTTTTGCTCGATGAATTTTCGATCGCGCGCGTCCTGCTGGATTTACTCCAGACCCTGGGACAATCCCCGCTCGCGCTCCCCGGGGAGTTTCCCGAACCGGTTCAGGCGAAGAGTTGGCGAGAATTCATGGAGGGCGCATCCGCTCCGATGCGGATCGAGCCCCGGTTCGGTGATGGCGCGTTTGTCCGGGCCTCAGTGTTGTTGGATCGCGCCGGAACTTCGGCATTTTCGAAATTCTGTCACGACAATGATCTGGAGGAGAGCCTCGTGGCCCGGTGCCTGTGGTCGCTTTTGCTTCGCCGGTTCGGCGCCACCGGAAACCTGATACTTTGCCGGTTCGATGCCCGCGCGGAATCCACCGAGGCGGGATTTTTCCAGAATTGGCTTCCGATCGTTCAATCTTGGAGCGGGAATATCGGCGACTGGCTCGACGCGGCGCAGTTGCTCGAGGATACCTTGGCCGAAAACATCTGGATCGATGCCGATGAGGTTTTGCGAACGGCGGCCCTCGAGTTTTCCCCCACCGAGGTCGAAACCTCCTTCGAGTGGCGCGGGGCTTCGATGAACGATATGATCCACTCCGCATTGCCGCGCTGGATCAATTTCGATGCTCAAATCCAGGCCGTTCAATCCCCTGGATTCCATCTCGAAGCTCGTCCTGGCGCCCGGCTCGAACTCTCGATTTCCGGTCCGTTTTCGACCGAAGTCGCCGCCAAGGAAATCCTCTCGCGGTTGGCATTCCTGATAAACGGCCTCCCGGACTCCCGTTCGAAACCGGTTCATCGCCTTCCTATTCTCCTACCCGAAGAAATCCGGGCCATTCGCCAGTCGTCCCACGGTCCAGCTCAGCCTGCCCACAGCGGCACGGTGGTCGAGGCCCTCCGCCGGCATGCTTCCGAATCCCCGGAGGTCATCGCGGTTCGTTGCGGTGATTACACGATGACCTATGCGGAACTCGATGCGATGTCCGACAAGTTGGCCTCGCATTTGAAAAAAACCGGCGTCTCCGGTGGTTGGCATGCCGCGGTGGTTCTCTCGCCCTCGGCTTGGGCGGCCGTGGCTCTTTTTGGAATCTGGAAGGCTGGCAACTCCTGCCTCGCCCTGGATCCCAATGCCTCAGCCGATTGGATCGAGCAAACGCTCTCCTCTCATGATGTCTCAATCGTCATTGGCGACTCCTCCAGCGCGCCACGGATCGATATCAACCACCGCCGCCGAATCGTCCTGGATTCCGAATGGGAATTCATGGAGGTCGATTCTGAAACGCCCGAGTCGCCCTCGATTGACTCGCTGGCCGTGACGATCGGTGGCTGCGAGACCACTCCGCCGCCGATGATTCGAGGTCTCAACCACTCGATGATTCTCTCCGCCACGCTCGAAGGGGCGCGGTTGATGGATTTCCGCGCCGGGGATGTGTTTTTGATCAAATCCCTCGCCGGGGGCGGATCGTTTTTCGACGAATGGCTCATCCCGATTGTTTGTGGCGGCACGGCCTTTGTTTTCACTGGAGATTCCCGCGAAGCCGTCTCGGCTCCGGTGACGCACCTCCGATTGACAGAACCCGAGTGGGCGAACCACGCAGCCGCCTGGCTTTTCGGCGAGACCGCCTTTTCCGAGTTGATTCGTTCCGTGGCGATCGAGGCGGGCGGGCCACTTCTCAATAGCGCATCGGTCTGGAATCGCCGGTTTCTGAATCGCATCAAGCAAACCATTTTCTTCAGCCCCGCCGGGCTTTGCGGTTTGGGGTTTGCCGGTGGCATTCGAAAAGATTCCGCACGCCAGCCCGTTGGGAAGCCGACTGCGGAAGTCGAAATTTCCCTCGTGGATGAAGATGGTTTGGAAATTCCCGCCGGTTCCCTGGGTAAAATTCATTTCAAGTTTCCCGGCTGGAGGACTCTTCCTGGTGCCGAAGGGCGCTTGGGAATCAACCTCGGAATCCATGGTTGGCGGGACGCCCAAGGCGATTTTCATTTGGAGAACCCAGAGCCAGGAACCAGCGGCCTTCTGGATTTCAAGTCGATCCAGCAGACCCGATCCTTTGAGAAAAGTGTTCTCTCCGTGCATGCGGAATCTGTGGTTTATGTCCTCTCCAACGAGGACGAAGAGGGGGCTGTTACCTTGCAGTCCTGGCCACTGAATCGCGCCGGTTGGATTGATCCCTCGCAACTTCCGGGCCCAGCGTCGGAAACCCCGTCTTCCAACACTCCTGTGGAGCCGGTCGCTGCGCGGACTTTACCGGTGCGGCGCAACTCCTCCAGCGAGGCGTGGACTCCTTTGGTGAAATTGCAAAATGGCGAAGGGGGGCGTCCGTTATTTTTGGTTCACTCCGCGAGCGGGTCTCCCGAAATTTATCGCGAATTGGTGGAATCCATCGGACCCGGTCGCCGCATTTTAGGGATTTCCGCACGGGTTTTTTTCAATCCCGAGGCCTGCCATCCGAATATCGAAACAGCCGCCGCCCAATACCTCGCCGCCATTTTCGAGGAGGAGCCGACTTCGAACTTCCAACTCGCGGGCTTCGGCTTCGGCGCCACCGTGGTCCTCGAAATGGCCCGCCAGCTTCAATCTGTGGGGCGTGAATTGCCGGAGTTGGTTTTGATCGGTTGCACTCCGCCTCAAGCGATCCAGACGGAAAATTGGCTGGGGCGTCTCAAAAAATCTTTCAAGCGTTCGAAAGGCACGGAACGCATGGAGTCGAGCGATCCCGACAACCAAACCGCCGTGCGGCACGAGGCGATCTGGCGAAGCTACCGGTTTCCGGTTTCTGAATTTCCGGCGAAAATCATCCTGCCCTCCAATCTCGGCGAAGGCGTTCCAGAAGCCTGGCTGGAAATCCTCCCCTATGCCGAAATCGAATTCACCCGATCCTACTGGGCCGACATGCTGGCCCGCCCTGCCGTGAAGCGCGTGGCCTCGATCTTGAGTGCCGTTGCCTCGCCACAATCCTCGGAAGACTAGGCTCCGAAGCGTCGGGCTTGCTCGATGATCACTTCGGCAAATTCCGGCGCGGAGCCAATCGCCCCGCTGTAATACAATTCCCGACCTCGCAGGTGGCGGGGATTTTCCAGGAAGGCATCGGCTTGGCTCGCTGCGGGTCCGGTTTCTTCGCGAATCCCTAAAAGCACCGGGATGTCCTGATAGCTGTGCAATCCATCGGAGATGAAAAAAGGAACGACGACGACATGCGGCATGCTGGCTGTCGTGTGCCAGTCCGCGATGAATGGGGCTTCCTCCATATAAGCCGGGAAAACCTCGGCGAATTCGCCCAGTCCGGCGATGCGCTCCGCCTGCCATCGCGCCGCGGCGGCCGAGTTTTGATCCAAGCCGGTGCCATGCCCCACAATGAACAAACTCGTCTCGCGGGGTGGCACTCCTCCAGCAGTCGCCTTGGCATGGCGGATCAGGAGGGAAGTCATCAAGGGATGGTTGCCCGTGGGTTCGCAGTAGTGGATCACCCGTCCATCGCGGCGCGTCGTTGGTCCATCGAGCCCCATCTCGCGCGGAATGACAGTGCGGGTGAAATACCCCTCGCTGATGAAATTCGGAACGACATAGACCGTCTGGCTGTCGATGGTGCGAAGGACCTCGGCAAAGGCCGGCTCCTCTTTCCAAAAACACACGGCGACCTCTTGAAAAATTCCGGCGTCCCGGATGCGGCGGGCGTGCTGGTGGGTCGGGACGCTTGAGTCCGGGTTGAGCGTCGATCCATGCCCGGCGATCACCAGCGCGGAATTCCGAAAATCCTCAGGGCAATTCGTAGCAGTCATTCGAGAAGTTCGGCGCAAACCTTGCCGGCTTCGAAATGCGTTTCAGCAAACTCCCGCGCCGCTCGGCTGTGGTGCTCGTAGTTTTTAGAAGCCTCGTCGAGCGCCGAAGCCGCTTCGGCAGGTGTGTTGAAGGCGAAGACTCCGTCGCCCGATGGCAAATGCTCGCTCCAACCCGTGTCCTGCACCACGACCGGCTTTCCGGCCGCAAGGTAGCAGGCGCTGCGACAACTGAACCACCCGCTGCGCGAGTGGACATATCCATGCTTGGCGATGCTCCACTCGCCTTTCGACTGCGAGATGAACTGGCGATAAGTGAGGTAGTCGGGAAGGTGGGTGTCCGGCTCGATGATGTGCCAGCCTTTGGATTCGAGCATCGCCGTGGGGCGCTTGTTGCCCACGCCCTGGCCCATGGCGAGCTGGAATCGTTCGCGGGTGAGGGATGGCAGGTCGAGGAAGCGCTCGAACTCGATATCCTTCTGGCCGTATTTCTCGCCTTGGAAATCCTTCGGCGCGTAGCTCGCCCAATTCATCACCGTCGTCCAATTTCCCTCCGAGGTGGGCGGATGAGTGGGCTTCCAATAATCCAAGGCAATCGGCTGAACGGTTGGCCGCCATGTGAAACCCGACTCGGGGACTTTGCAACCGGGCTTACCGATGTGGAGGCCAAACGAAAATTGGCTTTCGTGCGCGGCGACATGTTTCGCGTAGTTCGAGTCGGGATCTGCCGCGAGGCCGATCTGGGTAAACATCGGATCGCCATCGAGGAAAAGTTTCCGGGGAATTCGGGTGGTTTCGGGCGTCAGCCAGAAGGCTCCCGAGACATTCGCCAGCACATCGGCGGAGGCGAGGATTTGGGCGGCTCCGGCGGCTCCGTGCCAAGTGCCATCGGCGGCGTTGCGGTAAATCCAGCGGTCGCCCATGTCGAAGTCTTCCATCACCCGCGCGAGGTAGGCTGTGTTGCGCGAGCAATCCGCGCTGGGCTCCATTTTGACCGGATCGTAGGCCCAAGTGCCAGTGTCTTCGAGATACCAGACATCGTGTCCCAGGGAGCGAAATCCGAGCACGTATTGGATGTAGTCCCAGGTCACACCGCCAAAAGCGTATTGGCCGATCAAGCCCGTCACGACGATTCTCATTGGAGGAAAGGGTAGTCCTTGTTTTCGGATGCCCGCAAGGTCGGTCTCAATTTTTGCCTATCAACACGGGGAACGATTTGTTTTTTTCGGCCCCTGATGTTTTCGACTCTCCCATGCCGATCGCTTGTTTGCCTGGCGGTTCTGTCGGCCGTTCCCATGATTTTCGCGGAGCCTGTGGAGGCGCCCGCTGCGAAAATCGCCAAACCCTCTCCCGATGCGCCCGAGCGGATTCAAATGACGCGAGTGCAGATTTTTTTGGATCGCTCGGGATTTCGGCCGGGCAAAATCGATGGTCTCGGCGGGGAATTCACTCAGAAAGCCGCTGACCGGTGGTGCGATGCGCAGGGGGTCAAGCGTGGATCCTTCCTGGATGTCACCTCGATCGCAGAACCTTATCGCACACACACGATCGGCGAGGAGGATGCGAAATGGGTCGGGCCCACTTCGTCGAAACCCTCGGAGCAATCGAAGCTGAAGGCATTGCTTTACGGAAGTCTCTGGGAGGCTTTGGCCGAGCGGTTCCATTGCGATCTGAATTTTCTGAAGGAGCTCAACCCCGAGGTTTCGGAGCCTGCGGTCGGGATGGTTTTGCGCGTTCCGGATGTGGAGGAATTCCGGATGGATGATGTCAAAGCCCTGCAAAAAGCCCGCGCGAATGGAACCGCTCAGGCGTTGCCGATTTCCACTCCGGCGCCGGAGGCCGCTCCGCTCTCTTCTCCTCCCTCACCGCAAATCGTCAACGAAGCGGATTTTTTTACGAATGGAAGCCCGGCAACTCCCGAGCCTGCGAAGCCAACTCCGACGGCCACTCCGGCGCCGTCCCGTCGTTTGGTTTTGTTACGGGACGAGCGGTTAATCGAGTTCTATGAAAACGACCGGATCGCAGGGTGTTTCCCATGCACTCCGGGGTCCGCGAAGTTCCCTGTGCCGCTGGGAACTTGGCGCGTGACGAGCAACATCCTCATGCCGAATTTTCGTTGGGACAAATCGGTTCTCGAGACCGGCGTGCGCAGCAACAATGCCTTCCTTCTTCCTCCAGGTCCCAATAGCCCTGTGGGCATTGTCTGGATGGGAATCAACCGGCCCAGCTTGGGAATGCACGGAACGAATTCTCCCGACCGCATCGGGCGCAATGAAAGCAGCGGCTGTATCCGCCTCGCGAATTGGGACGCCTTCCGGCTTTGCCAATTGGTGAAAAGCGGAACCGCGCTGGAGGTTCGATGATCTAGGGACCGAAGAGGGTTTGGTTCAAAGCGGCGGAGGCGGAGCCGGCCAAGATCAGGAATTGGCTCATGCTCACTGGTCCACTTGATTCCATGCGGGTGCCATCAAGGATGCGTTTTTGGGAAAAAACGATGGGCGGCAAGTGCTGGCCAATCGTGGGAGGGCTTGGGAGTTTTTCGATATCCCATTTCTGGCTCATGTCCGGCATGAGGGCCGCGCTCATTTTGATGATGGGCAAAATCGCCCCGTAGGTCCTTTCGAAAACCACCCGCGTGTCTAAATAACAAAACGCCTCGTTGGAGTTCCGGTAGGCGCTCCGCGCATTTTGAAAGTCTGGCGAGTCTTGCAAGGTTTTCGAATGAGCTTCCAGCGCTTCGGAAACCGATTTCGGGTCGGTCCCAAGGATCAGGAATTTTTCATTCTGAGCCGCGGCGATCGGCATCAAAGGGTGGGGGATCAGGTGCACGGCCGTCCCTCCCTGGGAGCCGGGAATCACGGTGGCGTTGGCGAGGAGGCTTTGGTTGGGGTTTCGCACCTTCATGGCCACGAGGAGCGAGGGATTCTGATCGTCGCTTGGTATCGAGCCAATGAGCGCGCACTCGGGTCCGTAGCCCTCCGCCACCGATTGCACCAAGGGCGCGAGCCCCTGGGTGGCGTTGGGATAGCTTTCAGCAAGCCTATCCAGCCAGTTCGGGAGCGAGGAAAAATTCAGCACGAAATTGCCAAAGAGCGTCGTCTCGGGAGTTGTCAGGGCGATGGTCTCGTGGGAGATCGTCTCGGCGAGGCCACCGGAACCTTCGCGCAGCAGGAAAAACGCGTCGCGAATCATCTCGCCATCCATTTTCCATGCTCCGCCTGCGGCCTCGGTCAATTTCAGCTCATCGACATGATCCGGAATCGCCGTGGCGCCGATTGAGCGTCCAACGGCGAGCAAAGCGTCCAACGCTTTTTCTGGTTGGAGGAATACCAAAAGGTCGGGTTCGGCGAAGAGTTCGGTGATGACTTTTAGGAATCTGGGATTAGCGGCCAGCGGCGGCGACTGGGCATTGCCGGTGGCGCGGTCGAGCGCCTCCTTGATGAGAGAGGCATCGTTCGTGAAAAAGCCCCAGCGTCCCGCCACCGCGGTGTGGAGAAGAAGATCGCCATGCTGCGTGACGGTGATTTCGAGCCCCCGATATTCTTCCTTGGTCGGTTCGCCGGTCGCCGGAGGCAGGGCGGCCCGCGCCTTGGCAACCGCCGTCAGGAAATCCTCGCGTTTTCCCCAAAATTGAACCCCGAGAATTCCCCGAAAATCCTGCTCCGGCGCGCTGGTTGCGGCGAGGTAGATGTTCCCAGGCTTCAGCTTGGTGAGAATGTCCAGGGTCTCCTTGTTGGTGGGCGACTCATTGAAACGGGCAAGAGGCTTTTCGAGGAATGCCCGCACTTCGGGTTCAGCAGCGATTTGGGCCAGCGCGGTGCGGGACCAACGGAAACCCGTGAGCGGAACATTCGGGATATTGGCAAAAAATACCGAATCCGCCGGGGCTAGGGAGGAGGCTTGCGAAGGGCCTGCCGGGCGATTGAAAATCGTCACGCCTGCGAGGATCAAAACGCCGACGATCACGAGTCCGATTGCGACTTTTTTCATGAACCGGACAGCTAAAGGCAAATCCTCCCCTCCCGCAAGGAGTCGGGCCGGATTTTTCGTGAGAAACCAAGTTCTCCCCCTTGAAAACCTCCAAGTCGTGCTTAAATTTCGAGGCCTATGAAACAGCTCCTGATTGTTCCGTTGTTTTGTCTTTCCTTGAATCCCATCGCATCGGCCCAGTCGGCCCCTTCCAGTCTCCGGCAATTGAGCGATTCGTTTGCAGGCGTTTTTGAAAAAGCCGCCCCGTCCGTGGTGGTGATCGAGTCCCGGGGAGTCCCCGGCCTTCCGCAGGGTCTGCAATTTCTACTCCCCGATGGCCGCCCTTACCGGATGCCGCTGGATGCCGGGGAATCCCAGAAAAACATGCCGCCCAATGTCGGTTCGGGGTTCATTTTTTCCGCCGACGGCCACATTCTCACCAACCACCATGTCATCGATGGAGCGAGTGGGATTCAGGTGAAATTGCGCGACGGGCGGCGATTCCAAGCCGAGGTCGTGGGTTCGGATGAGCGTAGCGACCTGGCTGTTCTCAAGATCGATGGCGCCGATTTTCCTGTGGCGGAGTTGGGTGACAGCGACCGGCTTAAGGTCGGGGAACTCGCCTTCGCGATCGGAACACCGTTGGAGCTGTCCTACACCTTCACTTTTGGAGTGGTAAGTGCGAAAGGACGCAATCTCGGTCTCGGAGGAAATTACGACGAGTTCATCCAGACCGACACCTCGATCAACCCCGGCAACAGCGGCGGCCCACTTTGTGACATCGACGGGCGGGTGATCGGCATCAACACACTCATTAGCGGGAACAATCGGGGCGTGGGGTTTGCCATTCCGATCAACCTGGCGCGGGGAGTCGCGGAGCAACTTCTCTCTCGCGGATATGTGAGCCGACCCTGGCTGGGAATATCGATCGCGAGCCTCGAAGACCTCGCGGAGCGGGCGAGCTTTTTGCAAGGCTTGGAATCCGGAGTTGTCGTTCGTGGCATCGAGCCCGGCGCTCCGGTTCAACAAAGCGACCTCTCGCCTGGCGATGTCATCACCAAGGTAGACGGCAAGCAAGTTGCCCTCGCCTCCGACCTCCAGCGTGAAATCCTAACGAAAAAAATCGGCCAGCCTGTGGAGCTTGAAGTCTGGCGCAACGGCCGCACCCAGCGCCTCGTTGTGCGCACCGGCGAGCATCCCGACAAATATGTTCGTGCCTCGGTGCGTGCGAAGGAACCTCGGCAGTCCGACCCATCCATGCCCGGATTGAGCGTCGAGGAGGTCACTCCGGAAGCCCTGCAAACCATGAAAATCCAGCGCAAGGACACCGGCGGCGTTCTGGTGACAGCGGTCGAGCCCTTCAGTGCCGCCGCAGCCGCCGGGTTGGAAGTGGGGGACATCATCACGGAAGCGGGAGGCAAGCCGATCCTTGGGAAAAAAGATTTCGACCAAGCCATGTCCGAGATGAGCCGGCAGCGCGGAGTGCTGCTACTCCTCGAGCGCTTGGGTCAAAAGACCTTCGCCATCCTCAAACCCTGAGTTCCTGTTTAGTTGTTTTGTAGGGCTTGAGCTTCGCGGCGGGATCCCCCAGCATCCCGCGCATGACGAAAAACCCTCTCCAGCTGGGCATGATCGGCCTTGGCCGCATGGGCGCCAACATGGTCCTCCGCCTCCTTCGCGACGGCCATCGAGCCACCGTCTTCGATCGCTCCCAATCCGCTATCGACTCTCTGGTTATAGAAGGCGCCGTCGGCGCCACATCACTCCCGGATTTAGTTTCCAAACTCGAAGCCCCGCGCTCGATCTGGCTCATGGTTCCTGCGGCGGCAGTGGACTCCACGATCGATGAACTCCTCCCGCTTCTTGAAAAAGGCGACACCATCATCGACGGCGGCAATTCTTATTACATCGACGACATTCGTCGCGCGAAGCACATCGCCCCGCGTGGCATCCACTATGTCGATGTCGGCACGAGCGGCGGCGTTTGGGGACTCGACCGCGGTTACTGCATGATGATTGGCGGCGAAAAAGCCATCGTCGACCACCTCGACCCGATTTTCCACACCCTCGCGCCTGGAATCGGCGACATTCCACGCACCGTCGGGCGCCCGGAAAACCAAGGCACCGCCGAGTTGGGCTACCTCCATTGCGGAGGCAACGGCGCCGGGCATTTCGTCAAAATGGTCCACAACGGCATCGAATACGGAATCATGGCTGCCTACGCGGAAGGGATGAATGTTTTGAAAAGCGCGAACATCGGCAAATCCACCCAAACCGTGGATGCCGAGACAACGCCGCTGCGCGATCCCGAGCTTTATCAATTTGATTTCAACCTTACCGACATCTCTGAAGTTTGGCGCCGAGGCAGCGTGGTGGCCAGTTGGCTCCTCGACCTCACGGCGAACTCGTTGGTGAAAGATCCCGGACTGAAAGATTTTGCCGGCCGAGTGAGCGACTCCGGCGAAGGGCGCTGGACGATCAAAGCCGCCATCGACGAAGGGGTTCCAGTTCCCGTTCTCACAACCGCCCTCTACGAACGCTTTAGCTCGCGCGGCGACGCGGAATTTCAAGACAAGCTCCTTTCCTCCATGCGCTTCCAGTTTGGCGGCCACCTTGAGAAAAAGTAGACTCGAGCGGACTCCTAGTTTTTAGGTCTCTCGGGAGAGTTTTGCAGGGAGACTTTGGTGATGGGGAGGTCGAGGGCCTGGGCGGCGGTGCGGAGGAAGCCTTCGGCCGAATCGGTGAGCGTGACTTCCAGCTGGCCGTTGTCCTTTTTCGGAGTGGCGAGATGGGATTCGTGAAGAAGATGGCCGACGGCAAGCGCGCAATTTTCTGCGGAGTCCACCAGAGACACGGATGGACCGGCGATGCGGGCGATGGCGTTTTTCAGCAGAGGGTAGTGGGTGCAGCCGAGGACGAGGGTGTCGATGCCTTGGGAGAGGAGCGGGTCAAGGTAGCGGCGGAGCATTTGGTCGGTGACGGAATCCTCGATCAGGCCTTCCTCGATGAGGGGAACGAGGAGCGGGCAGGGAGCGCTGTGGATTGTCGCGCCGGGTTCCAGGGCTAAGATGGCTTTCTCGTAAGCGCCGCTGGCGATGGTCGCGCGGGTGCCGATGACGCCGATGGTTTTGTTTTTGGTCGAATCGACGGCGGCTTTGGCTCCAGGAACGACAACGCCGACGACGGGGACTTCGAAGACCTCTTTCATGCGGGGGACGCCGAGGGCCGAGGCGGTGTTGCAGGCGACGACGATCATTTTGGCGCCTCCGGCGAGAAGAAGATTTCCGATCTCGATGCTGTAGCGCTCGACGGTTTCGCGGCTTTTTCCACCGTAGGGAACGCGCGCGGTGTCGCCGATGTAGAGGATGTTTTCGTGAGGGAGGAGGCGGCGCAGGCTGGCGGCGACGGTGAGTCCTCCGATGCCGGAGTCGAAAACGCCGATGGCTTGGTCGTTGAGGGGGCTAGTTGGCATTCGGGGTCGGGGAAGGTTTTTCGGCGGCTTTCTTTTTGATTTCTTCAGCGGCGCGCTGGACGGCTTCGTTCAGCGAGGAGGGAACGCCCGTGGCAGAGACGGCGGGGGTGAGGTTGGGAACGGAGGATTTGTCGGTGGCGCTGGCGACGGCAGAGGGTTCCTGGTAGTCGCGGCGGCCGGAGAGGGCGCTGCGATAGCGGCTGACACCTTCGAGGATAGCTCTGGCAAAGGCGTCCCGGTATTGGCTCGAGGCGATGAGGCGACCATCCACCGGGTGGTTCATGAACCCGCCTTCCAGAAGAACGCCGGGGATGGCGATGTCGCGGATGACGACGAAGCGGGCGCGCTTGATGCCGCGGTCGAAAAGACGCATTTGGCGGAGCATCGAGGAATGGAGCGCCGTGGCGAGAGCGATGTTTTCGGAATCGCGGGCATGGCCGCGGTGTTGCTTGAGATCGCTGTAACTGAAATTCTCCTCATCCATCGAGGGCACGCCACGAGGCGCGAGGGCAAAGGTTTCGATGCCGGTGGCGCCGCCGCTCGAGCTTTTGTTGAAGTGGACGCTGACGAAAATAGCGCCGGGAAATTTGTTGGCGAACGCAGCACGATCCTCCAGCGGAATGAAGACATCGCGCGAGCGGGTGAGGTGAACGGTGTAGCCGCTTTGCTCGAGGAGTCGCTTGGCACGGAGGACGACATCGAGGGCGGCTTCCTTCTCGATGCCGCGGCTGCCTTTTGCTCCGCTGTCATGGCCTCCGTGGCCTGCGTCGAGGATCACGGTGCGGATCGGCGCGGCATTTTTGATCAGGCTGGGACGCATGACGGGCTCGATGATTTTCGTGACATCCATCGCGGAGATGAGAATCGAGCCGTTCCGTTCGCGGATGGGGAAGCACAGGACATACTTCACATTGTTGATGAAAATCTCGCGCTTTCCGATCTCGCCTCTGATTTTGCGACCCTTGCCGATGATTTCAAAAAACCGGCCGTTTTTTATCGGCTTGGGGAGTTGGTAGAAGCGGGAGACATCCTCGATGGGAACATGGCGGCGGCCTTCGGCCATGATCACCTGCCAGGCAGCGGGGCAGTTGGTGATGGCGAGGAGGAAAATAAGGAGCGGAAAGACGGGGCGAAACATGTTCCATGTTCCGCTAAGGAGTTTCGTCTCGGGCGTGTCCCCTTTTGCCGGCATCGCGTCAGTGGCGCGGACGCATATGGGGGAAGAGGATGACATCGCGGATGCTCTCGACGCCGGTGAGCATCATGACAAGGCGGTCGATGCCGATTCCAATGCCGCCGGCGGGTGGCATTCCGTATTCGAGGGCGGCGAGGAAGTCGTCGTCGAGTTTTTGGGTTTCGCCACCGCTCTGGTGCTCGAGGCGTTCCCGCTGGATGTCGGGGTCGTTCAACTCCGAGTATCCCGGTGAGATTTCTTGGCCGTTGATGACGAGTTCGTAAACATCGACCAGGCGCGGGTCGGCGGCGTTCTGCTTGGCGAGGGGGACGAGTTCCTTCGGGCAATGGGTAACAAAGAGGGGGTCCATCGTTTTTTCTTCGATGAGCTTTTCGAACACATGCTGGGTGACCTCGAAATCGGCCTGGCAGTGGGTGACATCGATCCCGTGTTCCTGGCACCAGGCGCGGCGCTCTTCGGGAGAGAAGTCATACCACTTCGGCTCGACGCCGCGCAGGAGGTCCTCGTAGCGCGTGCGGCGCCAGGGGCGGGAGAGATCGATCGTGCGGGTGACATTTCCCTCGGCATTCTTGTGTTCGATGCGCAAGCCGCCGCAGATTTTTTCGGCGAGATGGCAGACCATTTCCTCAACGAGGTCGGCCATTTTCTCGAAGTCCGCGTAGGCCCAGTAGGTCTCGAGCATGGTGAACTCAGGATTGTGGCGGCGCGAGATGCCCTCGTTGCGGAAGTTGCGGTTGAGTTCGAAAATTTTCGTGAACCCGCCGACGAGGAGTCGCTTGAGATAAAGCTCGGGAGCGATGCGGAGGTAGAGGTCCATGCCGAGCGCATTGTGGTGCGTCTCGAACGGCTGGGCGGCGGCTCCGCCGGGGATCGCTTGCATCATCGGCGTCTCGACTTCGATGAATCCCCGGTCTTCGAGGAACCGGCGAATTTCGCGGACGATCGCGATGCGTTTCTGGAAAACTTCGAGTGACTCGCGGTTCGAGACGAGATCAAGGTAGCGCTGGCGGTATTTGATCTCGGTGTCCTGGACGCCGTGCCATTTGTCGGGAAGGGGGCGGAGGGACTTTGAGAGGACACGGATCGAGGCGGCTTTGATGCTGGGCTCGCCGGTTTTGGTGACGAAGGTCTCGCCCTCGACTCCGAGGAAGTCGCCGATGTCGAGGTGGTCGAACGCCGCCATCGCCTCGGGGGCGAGTTCTTTGGCGTTGAGATAAACTTGGATGCGACCGGAGTGGTCCGAGAGGTCGATGAAATGGCTTTTGCCCATGTTGCGATGGGCGGTGATGCGGCCGGCGGTGCGGACTTTTTGTCCCTCGGCAAACGCGGCGCGGATTTCGCCTGGGGCGCCGGTGGTTTCGAACCCGCTGCCGAACGGATCAATGCCGGCGGAGCGGAGGGCTTCGAGTTTCTGCCGGCGAATAGCCAGCAATTCATTGTGGGATTTTTCTTCCATGCGATCTGTGGCGGCGTCCAATTTCTCCCCGAGGGATCAGAAGGTCGGAGCCTGGATTTGAGTAATCATGTAAACGGCCCCGCCGATGGCGAGAAGGCCGATGGCGGCGGCGGCGAGGAGGTAGGTCATGGCGCGGGGGTCTGCGGTGTCGCTCGCGATGGGTAGGGGGGAGGAACAGATAAAGTTCTCGGGACGGCGGCTGGTCTGGGTTTCCAGCGATTCGGCTTCCTCATCATCCACTACCAACTCGCCGGAATTGTTCAGGGATTTGAACTGGGTGACGATGGAGCCGAAGCGAAGTTCGTCATCGTGGGTGAGCGGGGCTTTTTTGATTTGGCCGCCGTTGAGGTAGGTGCCGTTGGTGGAGCCGAGGTCTTTGACGAAAAACGCGTTGTTTTCAAAAAAAATCTCGGCGTGGCGGCTGCTGATGGAGGCGTCCTCGATTTGGAGGGAGTTATCCGGGCGGCGGCCGATGGTGGTGATGTCCTCGGGGAGATCGTGGGTGATCTCTTGGCCGTCGGGCATTTGGATCAGGAGTTTCGCCATGGTATGGAGGGGTGTTTAACTTTGGGACTTGGCAGCGGCCACTTCTTTGGCGAACTCCGCGAAGAAGTAGTCAGCATCGTGGGGTCCGGGGCTGGCCTCAGGGTGGTATTGGACGCTGAAGGCTTGGTGTTTGCTGTGGCGCAGGCCGGCGACCGTGCCGTCGTTGAGATTGATGTGGGTAACCTCGACATCCGAAGGGAGGGAGGCGGGATCGACTGCGTAACCGTGGTTCTGCGAGGTGATGGCAATTTTGCCAGTGCGGAGGTCTTTGACGGGCTGGTTCGCGCCGCGATGGCCGAATTTGAGTTTGAAGGTTTTTCCGCCGAGGGCGCGGGCGAGGATTTGGTGGCCGAGGCAGATGCCGAAGAGAGGTTTTTTGCCGATGAGTTGGCGAGCGGTTTCGCTCGCGTAATCGAGGGCCTCGGGATCCCCGGGGCCGTTCGAAAGGAAAACGCCGTCGGTGCCGAGAGCGAGGATTTCGTCGGCCGAGGTGGTGGCGGGGAGGACGGTGACATCGAACCCCTGACGCCGGAGCGAGCGGAGGATATTTTTTTTCATCCCGAAATCGAGCGCGGCGAGAGTGTGGGTGACGGGCGGGAGTTTTTCGAAGACATTGCCCTTTTCATCGGACTCGCGGGAGTCTTCAGCTCCCCGGCGCAAAACCCATTCGCGGCTGAGTTGGTTGTTGGAATCCCAGGCGTGGGTTTCTTTCGAGGTGACTTCTTTGACGAAATCCACTCCCGCGTAAGCGGCGGCCTTGGCGGTTTCCACGGCCTTGGCGGGGTCCGTGATCTCGGTGGTGAGGCAGGCACGCATGGAGCCGCGGGTGCGGAGGTGGCGGGTGAGGGCGCGAGTGTCGATGCCTTGGATGCCAGGGATGCCGTGTTTTTTCAAATAGGCATCGAGCGAGGAATCGGAGCGCCAATTGCTCACGACCGGGCTGAGTTCTTCGATGACGAAGCCGCGAACTTGGGGAAGGTCGTTTTCGACATCAAGGCCGTTGACGCCGTAGTTGCCGATCTCGGGGTAGGTCATCGCGATGATTTGGCCACGGTAGGAAGGGTCGGTGAGGATTTCCTGATAGCCGGTCATGGAGGTGTTGAAGCACACCTCGCCGGTTGTCGTGCCGGTCGCGCCGAAACTTTCGCCATGAAAAACCCGTCCATCCTCGAGTGCCAGAATCGCTGTCATGCGCGGTTATCTAGCACGGCGGCGGCGAGGTTGAAATGGATTTTGTTTATCCGCCGGCGGCAACTTGGAGGATTTCGACGCGGTCGTTTTCGGCGACGGGAATTTTCGGCCAATCGGCGCGGCGGGTGGCCTGGCCGTTGTGCTCGAGGAGGATCATGCGCGGCTCGAGGCCCAGCGCTGTCACGAGGTCGGCGAGGGTTTTCAAATCCACGAAGTCGCGCGGGTCGCCATTGATGTGAATTTTCATCGAGAAGCGGAGAGGATTTCGGCGTCCCAGTCTTTCCAAACGGGATCGAGGCCGAGCTTTTGGAGAACGCCTTCGACGGTGCGGGCGTCGCGGTCGTCGGAGATACTGAATTGCTCGGTGGCGGATTCGCCGCCGGTGCCGGGTTGGATTTTTCCTCGGACGGTGAGGTGGAGGGATTCCTTGCCTTGGCCGGTGTAGCCGCCGGGTTCGGTGTGGCTGCCGGCGCTCATCATGGTGATGCCGAGCGGGGCGATGAGGTCGCGCAGGGCGGCGGGTTCGCGGGTGCTGAGGACGATGCCGATGGCGGGGAAGGTCACACGCAGGGCGCAGAGGAGTTGGATGAACTCGCGGTCGGGGAGGGGATTTTCCGGCTCGAACTCTCCGGCGCAGGGGCGCAGGCGCGGGAGGCTGACGGTGAGCTGGGATTTCCAGCAGACGCGCTGGAGGTATTCGAGGTGGGTGGCGAGGGCGAGGGCTTCGAATTTCCAGTCGGTGAGGCCGAACAGCGCGCCGATGCCGATGCGGCGGAAGCCTGCTTCGTGGCCGCGCTCGGGGCAGTCGAGCCGCCAATCGAAATCCTTCTTTGGCCCGGCGAGGTGCATGCGCGCGTAGGTCTCGCGGTGGTAGGTCTCTTGATAAACGATCAACCCCTCGGCCCCGGCTGCGACGAGGGGCGTGTAGTCGGGAGTCTCCATCGGCGCGACCTCGATCGAGAGCGAGGGCACGAAAGAACGAAGGCGCTCAAGGCACATTTCGATGTAGGGGCCGGAGACGAATTTCGGGTGCTCGCCGGCGACGAGAAGGATGTTGCGAAAACCTTCCTCGACGAGGTGCCTGGCTTCTCGTTCGACTTGATCAATCTCGAGGGTGACGCGCTGGATGGCGTTCTCGCGGGAGAAGCCGCAGTAGGCGCAGGAGTTGATGCACTCGTTCGAGAGATAGAGCGGGGCGAAGAGCCGCATCGTCCGGCCGAAATGGCGTCGAGTGGTGGCGGCGGAGCGGGCGGCGAGCTTTTGGAGCGCGGAGTCGTCCATGGGCGCCAGCAAAGCCTCGAAAGCCCGGAGGACCGGGGATTTTTGGCGGAGCGAATTGTCGAATATTTTGGAAAAACCCATCAGATGATCCCCGCGGAGCGGTTGCGGCATTTATTCGCGGAATGAGGCGACTCGGCAAGAGGCGAATTTGATTGGAAGAAAAAAGCGGCAAAATCTGCCTAATCGTGGGAGTTGGTCTGGTGGGTTTTGCTACGAGAGAAAGATGGCATGTCTGATGCTATGCAAGGAGCACCATGATCGAAGGAATTTACAACAACGCGGCCTCGCTGACGACGCTTGAAAAGTGGCAAGCATCTATTACGCAAAACCTTGTTGCATCAAAAGTCGCTGGTTTTAAGAAGTCCAACTTTGCGATCGAGTCGGACGATAAAGTCAAAACCAACTACAACCCCGATCAAAGCGCGGCTCGGCACACGGGGGGATTGCCCGTGCGGACGACCAGTATCAACTTTACCCCAGGTGAGATCGAACAAACTCAGAAACCGACGGATATCGCGATCGACGGACTGGGTTTTTTTCAGATCCAAGGTGCTGATGGGAATAACCTTTACACGCGGAATGGGGAGTTCCAATTCAATAACGAAAACACACTCGTCACCCGGCATGGTTTGCAAGTGATGGGTGATGGCGGTCCGATCACGATTGATCCGGAGCAGGGAGCGGTGACAGTGGCCAAAGATGGAACGATCAGCCAAGGAAATAACCTCCTCGGCCGGCTGCAACTTTTTAATTTCGAGGATCCGCAGGGCCTGACGCGCGTGGAGGGCGGGTATTTTGAAGCTCCGGATGGTGCTGCTCCTGAGGCTGTTGAGGATGGGCAAGTGGTGCAGGGAGCCATCGAGTCGAGCAATGTGCTCCCGATGGAGGAATTGGTGAGCCTGATCCAAGTCGCCCGCGCCTATGAAGCCTCCCAACGCTCGATGCTTTCCCACGACGATTTGATTTCCAAGGCCATTAATTCCCTTGGCTCGACAACTGCTTAACAACCCACTGCTATGATCCATCGAATTCTCCAAGCTGCCTCGAGTGGCATGTATGCCCAGCAGATGAACCTGAACACGATCGCGAACAACCTCGCGAATGTGAACACGACGGGCTTCAAAAAGAACAAAATCGAGTTTCAGGACATGCTCTACCAAAAGAAGCGCATGGCTGGTGCCGAGCAGGGAGCGGGCAATCAAGTCCCGGCGGGAGTCGAGGTCGGTAACGGAACTCAAGTCGCCTCGACGGCGAAAATTTTCACCCAAGGTCAACTCACCCAGACCGGCGAGAAGATGGATATCGCGATTCAGGGCGACGGATTTTTGGAAGTGCAAATGCCCGATGGAACGAATGCCTACACTCGCGATGGCGGGCTCAAAGTTTCGGCCAATGGCAACGTGGTGACCAATGATGGCAATCAGATCCTGAGCGGCTTCGGAACCATTCCGCCCGACGCGCAGGGAGTTTCGATTTCGCCGGAAGGTCAAGTCACGGTGCAGACCCCCGGCGGCTCACAGAATTTCCAGATTCAGCTCGTGCGTTTTAACAACCCAGCTGGACTCACCGCGATTGGGCAGAATCTTTATCAGGAGACCGAGGCAAGTGGCGCGCCCACTTTGGGAACTCCCGGTCAGGCGGGATTCGGCAGCATCCTGCAAAATTACTTGGAGACCTCGAATGTGAATGTCGCCGAGGAAATGGTGAACATGATCCTCGCGCAGCGCGCCTACGAAGTGAGCGCCAAAGCGATCCAGACCTCGGACCAGCTCCTGGAGATGACTAATAACCTCAAGCGTTAATGAACCGACTCACTGCGATTTTTCTTCCGATAGCGGCGGCGACCTCGATACACGCCGCCGAATTGGGGGATATTCTCTCGCCTCTGGCATCGTTGCCCGCGAATGCAGGCGCGGCCAGTTTGCCTGCTGCCGGCCTGGAGCAAGCACCGCCTTCGGTGGTGACTTCGAAAGGAGATTTTACGCTGGCCGACACGCAGATTTTGGATGCTTTGCAGCGCGAGTTGACTGCCAGCCTGGCGCTTCGCGGGGAGCTGAAGTTGAGCTTCGTCGAGCCTTGGAATCCGATCGAAATCAAGAACGGCAAAGATTGGAGCCTCGTCGTCGATGGGATTCCCAAAAGCGGGCTCTCTGCGAATTTTCCTATCCGCTTCAGCGTGATGGCGGGTGGAAAGAAAGTCGGCGTTTGGCAAACCGAAGTGAAGGCGAAACTCACCGAGCCCGTCTGGGTTTCCACGCGCCGTCTCGAACGCGGCGAGTCGATCAACTCCGCCGTCGCCGCGCTCCAGGATTTGGATGTTTTAAATACCAACAAGGAACTCCTGAAGGCCGATGAGAAGTTGGACTATTTTGAAGTCGCGCAGGCCGTCCCTGCCAATCAACCCCTCTCCCGCTCCGACATCACTCCGCGCCACATCGTGCGTCGCGGCAAGGTCGTGGATGTGGTCGTCCAAGAAGGTGGAATCAACATCTCGATGAAGGCCATGGCCCTCGCCGACGGCGGGGTGGGTCAGACCATCGGGGTCCGAAACATCGATAGCAAAAAAGACTTCCAAGCCCAAGTGGTGGGCTCAAACACCGTCCAAGTGAAATTTTGAAAAAGAAAATGAAACTGACACCCATGTTTTTCACTCTGGCCAGCGTGGCCATCATCGGAACCGGCATCCCTGACGCTCAAGCGAATTCGCTTTGGGTCAAGGCCGGCAACACCGAGCAGAGCATGTTCGCCGATAAGGTGGCGCGGGGGATTGGTGATATTTTGACGATTGTGGTGGATGAAAATACCACCTCTACGCAAGACGCTGACTTGCTCACTCGCGACGAGTATCAAGGTGGCGGAGGAATCGGGATCGCGTTCAATCAGTTTTTCAACCAGTTCCTTCAAGCTGCTCCCCGCCTGTTGGGATTGGCCACGGGACCCTCCACGACAGACGATGACGGGAATACTATCGTCCCTGTCGGAGGCAGTAACAATATCACGATTCCCACGCTGGATTTTGCAGCCTCGGGCGAGTGGAATGCAGGTGGCCGCACTGCAAACAAGTTGACCGTTTCCAACCGCACGGCCGTGACAGTGGTGGATGTTTTGCCAAATGGAAATTTGGTGGTCGAGGGAGCAAAAATCATCCGCACCGGCGTGGAAGACCAATACGCCTATATGCGTGGAGTCGTTCGCCCAGTAGATATCGAGGCCGACAACACTATTTCTTCCACAAGAATTTCAGATGCCCAAGTGGAGTTTGTTCCAGCCGGTGAGTTGACCGATGCCCAGAGGAAGGGCTGGCTGCTCCGTGCATGGGATAAAGTTAAGCCTTTTTGATTTAAATCACTCGTGAAAAATTTCGTTCTCATTCCCTTGCTAACTCTGGCAATTGCCATGCCTGCGATCGCGCAGGTCGGTGATTCTTCGCCAATCACGCTCAATTACAGCGGCGGGTCTCGTATTAAAGACCTGATTGATGTCGAAGGCGCTCGTGACAACCAATTGAACGGCTTCGGACTCGTGGTTGGTCTGGCCGGAACAGGTGATAGCAAAATCGATTCGACTTTGCAGACCATCGCGAACGCATTGAAAAATTTCGGCGTCAATGTGCCAATGGATGACATCAAGTCCGGCAATGTCGCCGCAGTTATGGTCACGGCGGATATTCCGGCATTTGTGAAGCCCGGCACGCGTATTGATATCGTTGTATCTTCAATCGGCGACTCAAAAACGCTCCAAGGCGGTGTGCTTTTGCAAGTTCCTCTACAAGGTGCGGATAAGACCGTTTATGCCGTAGCCCAAGGGCCGATTGCTGTGGGTGGTTTCCTCGGCGGTCAGGGCGGTCCCGGTGGGGCAACAGTCCAGAAAAACTTCCCAACCGTAGGCACGATTCCGAATGGCGCGATTGTGGAGCGTGAAATCCCGATGCAAATCGTGAACAACGGCTCGCTGAACTTGCTCCTGCGCGATGCGGACTTTACTTCGGCAGCCCGTATGGCTGAGGCGGTAAACCGAGTTTTTCCGAACACTGCCGTCGCTCGGGATTCAAAGACGGTTAATGTCCTCCTTCCGCCTGAATACAGCAACTACGAGGTGAATTTCCTTGCCACGATTGGCAGTATCGAAATCGAACCGGACTCCACCGCCCGCGTGGTGATTAACGAACGCACCGGGGTGATTGTCGCGACCTCGAATGTCCGAGTTTCCAAGGTGGCGATTAGTCATGGTTCACTGACGATTTCGGTAGCGTCCACCCTCACGGCCAGTCAGCCAGATGCAGCTCCTCTCATCGGAAATGCGGCGGGTCAGACAGTGGTTCTGCCCAGCACAACGACCGAAGTGAACGAGCAAAAGGGTTCTTTCAAGATGGTTGAAGAACAGCCAAAAATCGAGCAGGTCGCGGCCGCTTTGAATGCGCTAGGCGTGAGCACCCGCGACATGATGTCCATTTTCCAAACCATGAAACGAGCTGGAGCCCTGCAAGCGGAACTTGTTCTGAACTAATTATGGAAATTTCACCCATCACCCCACAGTCCGGCCTACTGATGAACCCCGACCTCGGGGCCATGGCCGCCGCCGGAAAAAATTCCCGCCCCGATGGGAAGGATGCAAAAATTGCCGACTCATGCAAAGAGTTCGAGGCCGTGCTCTGGCGCCAAATGCTCGAAAAAGCTCTCTCGCCCATGCTCCATTCCACGGAGGGCGGCGGAGATAAGACTGGAACATACAACTATTTCCTGACGAACACGATTGCCGACGAAGTCAGTCAAGGCTCCAACGGCATTTCGTCTGTGCTTTACGCCCAACTTGTTAGCAAAAATCCAAAAACCTCAAATCTATGAACATACAAACCCAATTCCAAGAGATCGTGGCGATGCTTCAGAACGAACTCCAAGAATACGGAGGGCTATTGCACCTTTTCGATCGCCAACAAAAATGCATCGTTCACCAAGACCCAACAGGTTTTCTCGATATCAATGTCGATGTCGACGAGCAGATTGCAAAACTTTCCCACTGCCGCCTCGAACGCGAGGAACTCGTTCGCCAGACAGCCTTGGCCCTCGGTAAATCGAAGGACATCACGCTTTCCGCGCTGAGTCATAGTTTCGCTCCTGAGCATCAACCGCTTCTGCGCGCATTGATCGACGAAATCAATGACCTGATCACCCGCACCCAGCGCCGGACCCGCCAAAATCGCATGCTTCTCTCCCAATGCGTGGAGTCGGCACGGCAATTGCTTGCTGTAAGCAACCCCGGAGCGATCCCAGGAACCTACGGGGCCCACGGACAGATCAGAACCCAATACAACACCGATCGATACACCGCCGCCGTCGCCTGAACCGACCGAGGCGGGATTAAGGTCCCGAACAAGGAAGTTTCAATTTTATGGCAGGTCTCATCTCCTCACTGCACAACAGCAGCGCCGCTCTTCGAGTCCACTCGAAAGGACTCGAAGTTACGGGCAAAAACCTCGCGAATGTCAATAACCGCGGCTACGCCAAGCAGCGCGTTGAAATCGGCGATCGCGGGCAAATCAATACTGGCATCGCTACGGAAAGCATGGGCGTGGAAGCCATGGGCCTCCGTCAAAACCGTGACGCCCTCCTAGACAAAAGTGTCATGCGGGAGTTGACCGCCACAGCAGATTTGGAAGCTGCTAAAAAAGTCCTGACCAGCACGGAGACAGCGCTGGGGCAGTTCCTCGATCGAACGAAAGATTCCACTTCCATTCAAAATGCGATGGGCGCCAACGGAGGTGCCATCGGTGATGCCATTACGGATTTTTTCAACTCATGGGAAAGTGTTTCCGTGAAGCCTCAGGATGTTGGTGAGAAACAGCTTCTCTTGGAAAAAGCTAAAATCTTGGCAGAAAAGCTCAACCAGACCGACGATCGACTCGAGAAAGTTCAATTGGATGTCGACTCGCAACTTCAGGTCGATGTCGAAACGGTCAATCAGATTCTCGCTGAAATTGCTAAAACCAACGATTACATCGCCAAAGCGGAGTTGGTGAAGCCGTATTCTGCTGTTGATTTGCGCGATCAAAGGCAAGCGAAACTCGAGGAGCTCTCCAAGTATCTGGATGTTCAGTTTGAAAATATCCCCCCCCCCGATGGCTTGGGTCAAATCATCGTAAAGTCATCAGATGGTATAGAGTTGGTTAATGGTAAAATAGTTGCTGGACAGACCACAAATGCGGATGGGTCAGTAACTGGGCCTATTTCCTACAACACCACCACTAAAAAAGTCCAACATGACGAAGATGGGACAGGTGCAATAGTTCCAGTTGATCTTTCTGCAAATGGAAAACTTGCGGCGCAACTCGAGTCGTCCACAGGCACCGTTCAAACGGCTCGTGATCAATTAAGCTCTCTAAAAGATGCTTTGAGCACTGAGGTAAATTCGGCCTACACCCCAGCAGCATTTTTTGCGATCGATACAGTAACGAACGAAATTTCTGTGTCTGCGACTTCCATTTCAGCAGGAACCAGTGGCAGTAATGAAATTGCTTTGGATGTAGCAGCGCTTGGCACACAATCGATTACAGCCTTGGGTTCCACCTTCAATGCCTACTTCAATAAAACGGTAACAACAGTCGCCCAGCAGTTGAATTCCACAAATACTCGCCTAGAGGATCAAAAGCTCAGCGAGGAAATGGCTGTCAATAGCCGAGATCAATACAGCGGGGTTTCCCAAGACGAAGAAATCACCGATATGATGAAATTTCAGCGCAGCTTCCAAGCTTCAGCCCGGCACATCAATGTGATCGATACCCTTTTGGAACAAGTCGTGAACCGCCTCGGAGTAGGCTAATCTAATTAAGCCATGAGAGTTACATTTAACGCATTTCCTGACACGCTCCTCGGTCGTCTTCAGTCCTTGGGCTCGGAGCAGAATAAAGCCTTGACGCAACTCAGCACGGGTCAGCGCATTTCTGCCCCCAGCGATGACGCTCCGGCCATGCAGCGGATTCTCAATCTGCGAACCGAGAAGAAGCAGAATCAGCAGTTCCATCAGAATGCAACCGATGGTCTTGAGAAGAGCAAGGTGACATTTTCATCCTTGGAACAAATCAAGGACCTCTTGGTCCGAGCCTCCGAACTTGCTGCTGGAATCAATGGAGCTTCTTCAGAAAATGAATATTTCGCCAAGTCCACTGAAATCAATCAGCTTATTGAGCAAGGTTTGAATGTCGGAAATACCAAGTTGCGCGGAGCCTACCTTTTAGCCGCTGACTCCCCAGAAAATCCTGCCTATACTGCTGCAAGGGATCCTCAGACCGATAAAATCACAGCTGTTACCTATGCCGGCAGCCCTAATGATTCCGCAATTCGTATAAACGAAGATACCGAAATTAAAGTCGGCTCTTCAGTTTCAGAAAACGAAAAAATTGCGGATTTACTAAATAAACTCATTTCTCTCCGGGATGCCATGGATGCACCCGCTTCAGCAACAAAAGCCGAGACGGTGATTGGAATGAGATCACAAGGAACAGATAACCTGGATGAACTCGAAAACACCGTTCTTTCCTATCTCTCAAGAGCCGGCACCATTCAATACCGCCTCGAAACCGCAATGCGCGATCTCGAGGTCCGCTACGAGGCCACGGAGCAATTGATTTCCAAAGATGCCGATGTGGATTTTGCCGAGGCTACGGTTCGGCTGAATCGTTCTCAGATGGCATACCAGGCGGCCATTCAGAGTGGAGCGATGATTCAGCGAAATTCTCTGCTCGACTATGTTCGCTGATTTCATCTAAATACGCCCGATGCTCGTTGAAGCCGCCATTTCGGGTCAGCAGGAGTTCACGCCTGATGACACGAACAACAAATTTTTCATGCCCGAGGGACTCATCGGGCTCTCGGAGTTTAAGAACTTCGAGTTGATCGTTGATACAGACACTCTGCCGTTTGTTGTTCTGCGTTCCTACAATGGCGATGAAATCCAGATTCCGGCGCTTGAACCGGTCAATTTTGTTCAAAATTACAAACTCAATATCGGCGATGAGGATGCAGCGACTCTCGAGTTGCAGGGGGCAGATGCAAATCCGTTGATCCTGAATGTTGCCACCATCAAGTCGTTCGAGCCGCAAAAGGTGACGCTCAACCTGGCCGCTCCGATCTTGATCAACCGGCGCACACGCATCGGCAAGCAAGTGGTCTTGGTGAATTACCAAGACTACTCGACGCAGCATGTGCTCATCGACGAAACCGTGAGCCACTGACCGAACCATGCTCACGCTCTCACGAAAAATTGGCGAAACCATCCAGATCGGCGACAACATTGTTCTGCTGATCAAGCGCGTGGATGGCGAAGTGGTCCGTATCGGCATTGATGCTCCAAAAAGCATTCCCATCTACCGCGGGGAAATCTACGAGGAAATCAAGGCCCAGAACCTCGAGGCGATCAAGAATCCGCAGACATCGCTCACCAAGCAAAATCTCGGAAAACTCCGCTTGGCCGCCTCCTTTGCCCGCAATCTTGCGAATCCGCAACCGGCCACTCCTCCGGAGCCTCCGGCTCAAAATCCCCCGACGGAATAACCCGCCGTCGATGGAGAACTCTCAGGTGATGAGCCAAAATCCCCGGTCTTGATCTTGGGGATTTGAAGTGGAAAAGTCCTGCCATCAGTAAAGACCTCTACAGTTGGGAAAAAGCGAAGCCTGAGCGCCGCGTGCCGCTCTACACCCGCAAAATCGTATGGATGCCAGTCGCCGTGCTGGCGATCGGAGCTTTTGCCGCCTGGGTGGTTTTTGGAATCTTAACGAGCCAATACAAAGACCGCGCCGAGGAGTTCGATCTCAAGCAGGTCACAGAAATGGAAGCAGCCTCCGTGCTCTACGACCGCGAGGGCCGGGAATTCGGGAAAATTTTTATCCAAAATCGACAACCGGTGACTTACGAGCGTCTCCCGCAAGCTCTCGTGGATGCTGTCATTTCGGCCGAAGACAATCGGTTTTATTCCCATACGGGCGTCGACTACATGGGCATCTTTCGAGCGGCGATCACGAACTACCTTCAAGGCCGCATTGCCCAAGGAGCGAGCACCGTCACGCAGCAACTGGCCCGAAATTCATTCGAACTCCGCGAGCGCACCTACGAGCGCAAACTGATCGAATTGTATCTCGCCTGGCGCATCGAGAGGAATTTCTCGAAGCGCGAAATCATGGGGGCCTACCTGAATCGCGTTTACTTCGGCAGCGGTTTTTACGGCGCCGAGGCTGCCGCGCAGGGGTATTTTGGAAAAAATGCCATTGACCTCTCAATCGGACAGTGCGCCACCCTGGCGGGACTTTTAAAAAGCCCGAACGCCCTCTCACCATTTAACAACCCCGAGGGATCGAAGTCCTCGCGCGATATCGTTCTTCAAAAAATGCGCGAACTCGGACTCATCAGCCGAAAGGAATTCGCCGAGGAGACTGAGTCTGCGCTAGGCGTCGTGAAGCGCACGAACCCCTTCAAGACAGGCTACGCTCAAGAACTCATCCGCCAGCAGGTCATCAAAGCTCTCGGTTTCGAGCGGGCGATGAATGGGGGCTACCGCATCGACACCACACTCGACATCGACCTCCAGCGTGCCGCCGAAAAGGCCACGCAGGACATTCTTTTAGAGGTGGAATCCCGCCCTGGCTACAACCACCCCACCTTTGCCGAATACCGCGCAGCCACGGCGAAGCTGGAGGAAGACATTAATCGTGGAAAAATGTCGGTGAAAATGCCCGAGCCAAAATACCTCCAAAGCGCGACGATCGCCGCTGACAACGCCACTGGCGGCATTCTGGCCCTTGTCGGGGGTCGCGATTTTCGCCACAGCGAATACAACCGCGCCGTGCAAGGAACCCGCGCCGCCGGCACGGCCTTTACCCCCTTTGTTTACACTGCTGCGTATGACTCTGGCGTGTTCCCTGGGGAACTCGTCCAAGACGCTTGTATCGATAACCGATATGTCATGGTCGGAGGCGAGACGGGCATCCTCGGCGAGTGGGGGGTAGAAACCGCCGAGAACGAATATGAGGGATCCATCCCCACGCGCGAGGCCCTCCTCAAAGGCAAAAACGCCGCCACCGTCCGACTCGGAATGAAAATCGGCTTGGACAAAGTGATCGAGACCGCGACCGCCGCGGGATTCACTTCGCCACTCCGCGACTACTCAAATTCCTTCCTCGGCAGTAGCGAGTCCTCCCTCGACGAACTCGTCCTCGGCTACACGATTTTCCCAAACACCGGTCAGCGTCCTGCCAGTCTCCACATCATTCAAAACATCAAAGATTCCGACGGCCAATCGATCTTCAGCGCGCCTCGCAAGCGCTACAGCGCTCTCTCCCCGACAGCCACCTACCAAGTCCACTCGATCCTTTCCGATTACATGGAGAAAGGCCAAGGAGCCGCCGCCTTCTCGCAATTCGGCCTGCCATCGATTCCCGTCGCTGGAAAATCCGGCACCGCCTACGGCTTCACCGACACCTATTTTGTCGGCTACACAAACCGCGTCACCTGCGGCGTGTGGGTTGGTTTCGACAAGCCCATGAAAATTTTTCGCGGCGCCTTCGGCAAGGATCTCGCTCTTCCCATCTGGTCAAAAATCATGGCCGCCACTTTGAAATCCTTTCCTCCTTCTGCGATCGAGCAACCTCGGGGCCTGCAAACGGTCGAAGTCTGCCGCGCCTCCGGTCTCCTCGCGACTCCGCGCTGCCAACCCAAATCCTCCGCAAATCCCGTTCCAGCCTCGACGAGCGAATCGGATTCCACCCAAACCCTCAGCGTTTATCAGGAACTCGCCTCCGAAGAACAAATCCCCAAAATTTCCTGTGACATTCATGGAGGCGGCATTCGTTCCTACACCAGAGAATTTGAGCAGGAAGACTGGCCCCGCGCCGCTTCCGCCATTGATCTCAGCAAGATTCGTCCCGTCGCCGTCGTCTCGCCGGCTTTGACGGGTTACAATGACATCTACCGCTCCGTGAGGCCCGGAGAGGAAAGCGACAACGACGACAGCATTCCCGTCGCCAAGGCAATCCCGGTAAATGTTCCGCCACCCGCCGCCGAAGCCGTGGACGGCTCGCAGTCTTTTCCCGCCGATGTCGAAGTCCGTCGCGCCGAGCCCGTGGACTCCAGCGCCGAACCATTCGAAGCCCCCGCCCTGGAAGCCGCCCCGCCTGACCCGATTCAATTTTTCAATTAAACAAAATTACCCCTTGCCAATCACACGCCGCCGTCTAGTTTGAATCCATAGATCGCGGGGTGGAGCAGCCCGGTAGCTCGTCAGGCTCATAACCTGAAGGTCAGAGGTTCAAATCCTCTCCCCGCAACCCCCTCCCACTCGGCTCACGAAGAGCCGTTTTTTTTTTGGAGTTTTCTCAAGGGTTTTATCTGACAAGGAATCGCATTGTGGTTTCTCATCCACGGGGCGAAAATTTCCTTATGAACGCCGAGCCATCCATCTGGCAAAACGCCTCGCCGGGCGATCTCTCCTTTGTTTTTCCAGAGACCCGCTCGGGCGATGTGGAAAAATCCGTAAGAAAATCCGTCGCCGCATTTCCCGCTTGGGCGGGGCTGACACTGGAGAAACGCCGCGAGGCTTTGGAAAAATGTCGCGAGGCCCTTCAGGACCGCTCCGAGCAACTCGCCGTGTTGATTTCTCGCGAGACCGGAAAGCCGCTACGCGAGGCGCGACTCGAAATGGGCGCGGTGATTGCGAAGTTCGACCTCACCTTTGCGGATGGCGATCGGTATTTACGCGACACGATGATCGACGATGGACCCCATCCCGCCTTGGTCCGCCGCCATCCGCTTGGCCCAGCGGCGGTGATCGCTCCCTACAATTTCCCCATCCACCTCGGCCATGGGGCGACCGTGGCCTATTTGCTCGCGGGGAACACCGTGCTTTTCAAACCCTCTCCGTTGGCGGTGAACACAGGTCTCGCCTATGCGCAAGCCATGCAGACCGGATTGCCAGCTGGGGTTTTTGAGGTGGTGCCAGGTTGGGGCGAGACCGGGAAATCGCTCTGCGCCCATCCCTCAGTGAGGGCGGTGTGCTTCACAGGTTCCGTGCCGGTGGGGCGGGCCTTGTCCGAAATGCTCTCCCAAGATTATTCCAAATGCCTCGCCCTCGAGCTGGGTGGTAAAAACTCAGCCATCATTTGTGGCGATGCCGACATCGCGCTCGCCGCCGAGGCCGTTGCCGACGGGATGTGCCTCACCGCCGGCCAGCGCTGCAATGCAACCTCTCGCGTCTTGGTGGATCAAAAAATTGCCGGGCCTTTTCTTGAAAAATTGCTGACCTCGGTGGCCCGATACAGCCCGGGTGATGTTTTGGAGGACACCACGATGCTCGGGCCGTTGATCAGCATCGCGCCCCACGAGCGCTACGAAAAACTCGCCTCGCTCGACATCGGAGATTGGATTCTTCCCGGGGGAATTCTCGAGAAAAACTCACGCGACCAACATGGCTACTGGGTTCTTCCCGCCATCGTTGTGGCCTCGCAATCCTCAGTGCTCGACAGTTCGCCTCTGGCTCAGCAGGAAATCTTCGCTCCCATTCTGGTCGTGGAAATTTACTCGACGGAGGACGAAGCCATCTCGCGCCATGAAGCGTGGAAGTTCGGTCTCACGGCGAGTATCTTCACTGCCGACCCAGACCACTTCCAACGACTCGGCGCTTCCCTGTCAGTCGGCAATCTCTACCAAAATCTCCCCACCACTTTTTCGCCGTCCACGCTTCCTTTTGGAGGGTGGGGGAGTTCTGGCAATGGACGCCCCGGCGCCCGCGGCTTTGCACGATTTGGAATCCGCGAGCAGGCGGTGCAGTGGAGGAAAGGTTCCCTATGAAGCGTGGATTTTTGGACAAACTCATCGAGCGGCTTCCGTTGGTGCAACCTGGCGAGGTGCAAAACTACCTCGTCGAAATCGCGAGAGAGAAGGGGTTCTTGGAAACTATTTTTAATGCCATCCTCGAGGGCGTCATCGTCACCAATCCCGAGGGACGCATCCTCTACCTGAATCGCGCAGCGTGTGGTTTTTTCGGGATCGAGTCCGACGCCAGCGTTGGCAAGCCGCTGGCTGAGGTCGTGCGAGGGATCGATTGGGGCACCTTGGGCGGCGCTGGCGGCGGTTCGGTGAGCCGCGACTTGGAGGTTTTTTATCCTGAGAATCGGATTTTGAATTTCTATGTCGTTCCTTTGATGTCCGACGAAAAAAATGCGGAGAACCGCGAGGCAGTGGCTCGGGCCATCATTCTGCGGGATATCACCGAGTCCCGTCGAGAGACCGAGGAGACGATTGAGGTGGAGCGTTTCTCCGCTCTCAACATGCTGGCGGCGGGGGTCGCTCATGAGATCGGGAATCCTCTCAATTCTCTGAATATTCATCTGCAACTCATGCAGCGGAATTTAAGGAAACTCCCCCCAAAGACCCGCGCTGCTCTGGATGAATCGGTGAATGTCGCCCGCAGCGAGGTCGCCCGACTCGACAACATCATTACCCAATTCCTCCGCGCAATCCGTCCGCAGGCACTCGAACTTCAAGCTTCGGACATCAATGCTGTGGTGGATGAGGCCCTGCAATTTCTCGGAGCCGAAATCCAGGAGCGAGACATCCTTTTGGAAAAGCGCCTGAGCCATTCCCTCCCTTTGCTGCAACTCGACCGCGATCAGTTCAAACAGGCTTTCTACAACATTTGCCGGAACGCTTTTCAGGCCATGAAATCCGGCGGCATCCTTCATATCGAAACCTCACAGGACGCCGAAAATGTGAAGATCGTATTTGCCGATACTGGTGGAGGCATCGCGCCCGAGAATATCACGCGAATCTTCGAGCCATACTTTACCACAAAATCTGACGGCAACGGACTCGGCCTGCTCATCGTCCGCCGCATCGTGCGTGCCCATGGCGGCGAGGTGATCCTCGAGAGCGCTCCCGGCCGCGGACTCACCGTTACCATCCTTTTGCCCCGGGCCGACCGCCGTGTGCGGTTTCTCCAGCAGGGCGATTTTTCACCAGCCGATTTATGACAACAGACGAAACCCAAAACCTCACCCGTATCCATCACGATGCCCGCACCGCCTACGAAGCTGGTCGTCAAACACCGGATGGGGTGGCCAATCCCGATGACGCGGAATTTTTGAAAACGATCGGCATCAGCACGCAGTTCCTCTTCGACTGCGTGGACGACTTCTCGCGCTATGGCGAACCCGATTTGAAAACCTTCCTCGCACTTTGTGATATTCGCGCCGGTTATTTCCGAGAGGTGCAGCATGGTTTGCCTGCTGCCCGCATGGTCGATGAATGCGAATTGCCCCCAAAAACCGAGGAGTTCGCTGGAATCGCTTGGCTCCCTCGGATGATTCGGAAAGCCGAGTGCTTCCTGCATGGCTGCCTGTGCCCCGACATCATGTATGGCTGCGCCGGCGACCGGGCTTTTCTGGCAAAGAACGATGTTTCGCTGCCGGATTTCTTATCCAAGGTGCGTGACACCGATGGAAATCCTTCCCGCATGGCGGAATTTCTCCGATCGGCGAAATAACCTCCCATTTTTGCGCATGAACTTTTCCACGCAACTCGCCTTGCGCCCTCCGCGATTCGATTTATCTTGGCCCGCATGTTCGACCTGACTCGTCGCGAACAGGCTGTGGTGGCGGGTTTCCTTTTCCTTCTGGTCCTCGGGCTGGGAGTGAAGCATTGGAGGGAAACCCGCGGCTTGCAGCCCCCGGCGACCGGGATCGGTCAAAAATAGAAATGCAAGAAACTGGATTCCAATCAGCCGTCGAAAAAATCTGCCGTCAGGACAAGCGCTACCACCAAGAGGCCTACGCGTTTTTGCGCGATTCTCTCGAGGGGACGATGAAGCGCCGCAAAAAAACCCGCAAAGACACCAGCTCCCATGTCGGCGCTGAGGAGTTGCTCGACGGGTTTCGTCTCCATGCCCTCGATGAATTCGGACCGATGTCCCTCATGGTTCTGAATTACTGGGGACTTCGCGCCAGCGAGGATGTCGGAAATATGGTTTTCAACCTCGTGAATACCGAGGTCTTCGGCAAAACCGATGAAGATACAATCGAGAGTTTCCGCGATGTTTTTGATTTCGCCGAGGTTTTCGTTTCTCCATTCCGACCGGAGGGGGAAACATTGAACGCCGATTCCGAGTCGGCGGTCTTTACCGGACTATGATTTTACGAACCACCCTGCTTGCTGCCGCGATAACTAGTCTCATGTCATCCCAATCCTCTGCCGAACCCGCAAAGGTTCCTGTATTACCTGAATCCCGAGCCGAGGTTTTCACCTATGAAAACGGCCTGACTCTCATCGTCGAGGAGGATCGCAGCGCGCCGGTGGCCAGCGTTCAAGCCTGGTGCGGCACGGGGAGTATCCACGAAGCCGATTGGATGGGAGCGGGGATGTCGCACATTCTCGAGCACATGCTTTTCAAGGGCACCGAAAAGCGGCCGCCCGGCGCGATTGCCAACCAAGTCCAAAAACTCGGCGGCTACATCAATGCCTACACCTCCTTCGACCGCACCGTTTATTGGATCGATATTCCCTCGAACGGCGCTCCGGAGGCCGTCGAAATCCTCGCCGATGTGATGCAAAACGCCACGCTCCCCGAGGAGGAATATACGAAGGAGCAGGAAGTCATCCGTCGCGAGTTCGCCATGGGATTTGACGATCCCGGTCGTCAGTCCTCCGAGCTCATGCTCCGCACCGTTTTTTCCGAAAGCCCATTCCGCCATCCCGTGATCGGCTATCTGGATGTTTACAACAAGCTCACCCGCGACGATGTGCTGCGCTACTACAAGACCCGCTATGTCCCGAACAATCTGACCTTCGTCGTCGTGGGAGATGTGGATGCAAAAAAAATCCGGAAAGATCTGGGTGAGATGTTCAAAACCTCGCCTCGGAAAGCCCTCGAGCCCGTTTATGTGGCCTCCGAACCGCCCCAGCTCGGCCGCCGTGAAATCCACGAGGAATTTCCCACCGAGCTTTCGCGTCTCTCCCTCGCCTGGCGGATTCCCGGCGTGACGCATCCCGACACGCCAGCCCTCGAAATCCTTGGCGAAATCCTCGGCTCGGGCGCGAGTTCCCGCCTGAACCGCGAACTCCGCGAACGGAAGGAAATCGTTCACCAAGCCGGCGGCGGGATGTTTTCTCTTCAAACCGAGGGGATTTTTGTGATGCAGGCGGTGAGCGATCCCGCCAAGCGCGAGGAGGCCGAACGGGAATCCCTCGTCGTTCTCGAGGACTTGAAGAAAAATGGTGTCACCGAAGCCGAGTTGGACCGCGCCCGTCGGTCGCTCCTCGCTGGTCAGCTGCAAGGTCTCACCACCATGCGAGGCAAAGCCTCCGACCTCGGATCGAATTGGATGCTCGCGAGAAACCTGAATTTCACAAAGCACTACCTCGACCAGATTGCGAAGGTCACCGCGGAGGATGTCCAGCGCGTCGCCAAAAAATACCTCGGCTCGGAATCGATTAATATTTCCTCGCTCAATCCCGTCGGCTCGTTGGCATCCAAATCCACGGAGTCCACGGCATCCCAATCCGGCGAGATCCAGAAATTCACCCTGAAAAACGGTCTTCGCCTCCTCGTGCGGGAGGATTCGCGGCTCCCATTGGTGTCGATGAATGCCGTCTTTCGCGGAGGCTTGCTGGCGGAGAATCGGTCCACGAATGGAATCACGCGGCTCTATTCTCGCGCCCTTTTGAAGGGAACGAAAAATCGAACCGCTGAGCAGATCGCCGACCAAATCGAAGGGGTGGGTGGGGGCATTGGCTCTGACAGCGCGAACAATTCATTCAGCGTGGGGCTGGATGTCATGGCGCCGGACTTGGCGCTGGGTGTCGAAATCCTCTCCGATATCTTGCTTCACCCGACCTTCCCCGAAAGGGAGGTGGAATTGGAAAGACGCTCGCAAATCGCCGGCATCAAGGCCGATGAGGAACAGGTCACCTCGGTCGCCAGAAATCTCCTGCGCGAAAACCTCTTTGGCTCGCATCCCTACGGGCTCCGCAATCTGGGATCCTCCGACTCTGTGGCTGGGATCAAATCTGAGCAATTGCGCGAATTCCACAAGACCTACGCGTGTGCCCGCAATGGAGTCATCTCCGTCTTCGGTGATGTAAAGGCCGACGAAGTGAAGGCACTTTTTGAAAAATATTTTTCCGAAATGCCCGAGGGGAAGCTGGCGTTTGAAAATGTCGATCGGCCGGCTGTGCCTGCAGGCATTCCTCCCGCCTCCGCCTATCTCGACAAAAAACAAGCGGTCCTGATGATCGGTTATCAAGGCGCTTCGGTGGATGATCCCAACCGCATCGCGCTCGAAGTCATCAGCGAGGCCTCCAGCGATCTGGGCTCCCGTTTTTTCAACCGAATTCGCGAGCAAATGGGTCTAGCCTATTTTGTCGGAGCGGCTCAATTCAACGGACTCGCGCCCGGGGCCTTTCTTTTCTACCTCGGCACGGATCCCAAAAAACTCGACGCCGTAACTTTGGAAATGCGCTCCGAGATCGCTGATCTCGCCAAGTCTGGACTCACCGCCGAGGAACTCGAGCGTGCGCGTGCCAAGATGATTGGCGCGGAAGTCATCCGCAATCAAAGTAACAGTGCCCTTGCGGGAGTCGTGGCGGCCGATGAATTGATGGGGCTCGGCTACGAGGCTCACAAAAGCCGCAAGGAGCAGATCGAAAAAATCACCCTCGACGATACCCGCCGCGTCGCCGCAAAGTATTTTCATACTGATTCCAGCGTGGAGGCCGCCGTCATGCCGCCTCCAGACAAGGATCCCAAACCCGCAGCTAACTGAGACAACACCATGCCCGAAGTCCAACAATCCACCCACTCCGGCGAGATGGCCCAGAGGTTCATCGAACTGGTCATGATGCAGGCCCAGCAAACAGCCATGTTCCTAGGCCAACTTCCCGGGCCCGATGGTCAAAAGCTCGAGCCGAATTTGCCTTACGCGAGAATGTTCATCGATCAAATCGAAATGCTGCAGGAAAAAACGCGCGGGAATTTGAGTCAGGAAGAAACCCAAGTTCTCAGCAGTGTGCTTTCCGATCTCCGGCTCGCCTTTGTGCAAATTTCCAAATCCACGCCCGGGGCCCACGAAGCCCCACAGCCCGTCTCCCAGCCGGAACCCGAGCCCAAGGTCGAGTCCACCTCCGTCGATTCAGAGCCCGAGTCCCGCAAGCGTTTCACCAAAAGCTACGGTTCTTGAGTGGGGGAATCCCTCCCGCTCCTTGAAATCGCTACCCTGGCCGTCGGGGCCTGCTTGGCCGGGGCGATGAACGCGATTGCTGGTGGTGGCACGATCATTACTTTCCCCTTGTTGATCGCCTTCGGGATGCCGGCGATTCAAGCCAACGCCACGAGCACGGTGGCTCTCACGGTGGGAATTTTTGGATCGGTTTATGGCTACCGCCAAAACCTCCCCGCCGCCAAACCGTGGATGAAACTCTTTGGGCCAGTGAGCCTCGTCGGTGGGTTGTTTGGCGCCTGGCTTCTCACCGTCACGAGCGAGAATTTTTTTAACGACCTGGTTCCATTTCTCATCCTCTTTGCGACCATATTGTTTCTCCTCGGAAATGTTCTGAATCGCTTTGCGGGTTTCGATGCCTTGGAGATGACAACCCATTCCACGAAAAAATTCTCAGCGGCGGCGGCTCAGTTTGCGGTGGCGGTTTATGGGGGCTATTTTGGTGCGGGAATTGGAATCTTGATGCTGGCGAGCTTTGCGCTCATTGGACTCAAAAACATCCATGAGATGAATGCCATCAAGACCGTCATGGGCGGTCTCATCAATGTGGTGGCGGCTGTCTATTTTGTCTGGGCCGGGCTAGTCCAGTGGCCCGAAGCGATCGTGATGATGATGGGATCGACGATTGGCTACTATGGAGGGGCGGCGCTGACCCAAAAAATTTCCCAAGCCCAAGTGCGCCTTCTGATCGCCGGGATCGGTTTGGCTCTATCGGCCGTGTTTTTCTGGCGGCAATTCTGCTGAGCGCCATTTCGGTGCCTACGCGAAGCCGTTCAACCGCGAGGCGGGCGGTTCGCTGTAGATCGATTTTGAAATGTGCCGAGCCTGCCGGATTCGCTGCCGGGCAAGATTCATCTCCTCCAACTCAGAGCGCATTTCTTCCGTCACGCGATCGGCTTCCGCTCGATTCGCTTCGCGGAGGGCATCGGCGGCAGCGAGGCGTTTGCGGAGGGCTGTCGCCCGTGGCTCAGGAAGCTCGATGCTTTCCACGATTTGGGAGATGGCGGTAATCAGGTCTCCCTGGGCGGGCAGGAGTTCGAGGAGATTTTCGGCCTCTTTATTCCGAATAAAGAAAATCTCTCGGCGAAGGTTCTCCTCGAAAGCGGTGAGGAGGGAGTTCAAGCGCTGCTCGTCAGGGGGAGGAGCGCTTGGGGACGGCTTGTGAATCAGCATTGGGCACCGAGGCCTTGGGAGATCCCGGCTTCGGGTGCCTGAGCGGCAGATTGCTGGAGCAGCATTTGCGACCAGGCATCACGGATGTCTTGCATGAACACAGCTACAACCTTGATTTTTTCCGGGCTCTTTTCCCTGTTCGCCTCGGTCAGGTGTGTCTGCATGAAATCATAGAGGCGGTAGAGATTTTCAGAAAACGACCCGCCTTTTTCCATGTTCAAGGTAGCTTGCAGTTCCGTGATGATAGCTTGGGCGCGCAGAATGTTATTATGAATCTGCTCATTCCTACGCGCAAAGTGTTCTTCTTGAAAGCCGAGTTCAGCAGCCGCCATAAAGCGCAGGGCGCCATCATATAGCATCAATACCAATTCGCCGGGGGACGCGGTTGTGGTTGCGGTCTTGCGATAGATATTGAGTTTGCTGTTCGGTTTCAAAACAGATTAGGAAATGGTGCCGTCCGTGAGCGCTGAATTGACAAACAGCGTTGCGATTCCATTAAGCACATTAAGCTGTGGATAGTCGGGATCGGTGTTCCATTCAAGTCCTTTTTGGACTTCTTGGGGACGAGCATCTTGTTGGGTAGATGTCCACTCGCGGACCATTTCCCGATGGGGCGCTTCCAAGGTATCGGAGAGCGTCTTCTTGGGTGGCAGGTCCGTTTTACCGGTGGAAATCACCGACTCACGGATTGGAACCTCACTGGCTCCGACCTGAGGTGCGGACATCGTGCTTTTGGCAGTGACCGCATTCACCTCCGGCCAAACGGGCGAGGTTTGTGGCGCGATAGGTTGTATGTTGTTCATGGTATTTTACTGGTTGGTTATTGGTTTCTGATGTCTGGGAAACTTATTCACATTCTATAGTTCTTTAATCGTAAAAAAATCGCGTGAGTTTAGGAAAAAATTATTGGGAATTTCCGCTGAAGGTTCTGGCGAGGTAGGACGACTGTTGCTGGAAGGAGGACTGGGCTCTTTCCATGGCGATGAAGGAGGATTCCAAGAGGGAGCGTTGGGAATCCAGGCGGCGCTCGAACTCGGCGATCTGCTTATCGAGGCTTTTGTTTTGGCTGGTGATGCTGTCGAGCTGGACCTTGAAGGTGCCGGGAGTTGTGCTGGAGTCGTTGACGAGGCGGTCCATCATCGCATCCAAGCGGTCGACAAGTCCCTCGGTGTCCGTCGTAAAATAATCCACCAAATCGTCTGTATTGGAGGCCAATCGGGTGTCGAGCAGAGCGGAATTGGTGATCGAGATGGTATTTTCGATTCCCGCGAAGTTGACTCCGAGATCGGAGAGACGCTTGACCGTGCCGGTCAACTCCGCACCGCTCTGGTCTTTTCCGGTTGCGTAAAGCATCCGACGCAGTTCGCGAGAGATCGTTGCCAATTCGCGGCTGCCCGATAGCACCGAAGAGGTAACCTTGGTTCCGTCGACAGTGACTTTCGTGTATCTATCGATCGCGTTTTGAACGGCGTTGTATTTCTCGATGAAGGTATTCAGCGCGGCTTTCGTGGAGGCGGCGTCGCCGGATACAGTGACAGTTTCTGTTCCAATGCTATTGGCGGTAACACTCAATCCGGTGATGCCATGAGCTGATTCATCCAGCGTGTTGCTTCGGCTGGTGATATTGCCTCCTCCGTTAACCGTAAAAACCGCATCCGCGCCGGAGGTAAGAGTTCCCGTGGTGAGCCCCATAGCGGCAGCCAGTCCCCCAGCTCCCATTCCATCTGTAACAGTAATTCCGACATTGCCAGTGGACTTGTTCGTCAGAAGAAATTTTCCTGCAGAAAAGTCATAGGTGGCAGTGACTCCAGCCGTAGAACTGTTAATTTTGTTCAACAGCGACTGAAGGCTGTCTGACGCGGAATCGTAAGTAATTTCGGTCCCATTGATTAGGATCGAATCTTGAACTCCTGTTCCAGCCCAGCCAGAGAGGTTGGCTGAGTCAATCGATCCGCTTAGTTTTGGAGAGGAAAGGGTTGTCGAGCTCGCAACCGGACTGGTGCCGCTCGAGAGCCGCATGGCTTGCAGAAAATTGCTTGTATCGTTGGAAGCCCCCAAAGAAATGGATCCGCCGGCTCCTTTGACTAGGTCGATTTGATCCGTGACGGGGTTATAGGAAGCGGTAATGCTTCCGCCAGTCTGGGCAGTGATTGCAGCCATGACATCGTCCAATGTATCCGATGTGGCGATTGTGACTTGAGCTCCATCGACGGTAAAAATTCCGCCAGTGATGGTTCTTCCGACAGGAAGATTGGACAAGGTAGTTCCTGAGGTGAGTTGGGTGGCAATGCTTCCAGCGCCCGTGAGTTTGGATGCCGTCGCTTTGGAAACAAAATTAAACTCATAGGTTCCCGAGGGGGCATCGGTATCAGCAGTAGCCGACCAAGTGGTGGTGGAACTGGCAAAAGTGGCGGATTTTTTTTGAAAACCTTCGGCGGAGTTGAGTGTGGTGAGGCTGGACTTGAAGGAGGAAACGAGCCCCTTGATGTCATTGAGAGCGGCGCTTTTACTCGAAAATTGTGATTTCTCAGTGCGCATCCGGTTTTGCGGCGCGCGGCTGACTTCGATGAGTTGGTCGACGATGGATTTCCAGTCAAACCCCGAGGCCAATCCTGATAGTGCTAATCCCATAAGGAGAGAGTCGGCAGGATTTTTGGGGACTTGAGAAGTTTTTTCGAAAATTTTTCTCTCATTTCAATCTTGGTTTGACGGCAGATATTTGCGGAAGAAATCGGCACGGGTTTGCTCTTTTGGGTCGCTCGGGGTGCGTATGATGCGTATGGCTGTTGATTTGAGAAGCTCTAAATCTTTGGGATTCGCTAAGAGTTCAGGTGAAATCGTGAGTTCGCGCAGTTTGCGGAGCAATGGCAATGATCGAATATCTTCAAGTTGGCAACCGCCAACATCCAGCGAAACAAGCATCGGGGTGGCGGCGGCAAATTTCAGCGATTGAGTTTTCGTATTTGCCAATCCTAAATGAGTAAGTCGCGAAGGAAACTTGGGAAGCGGGGGTTGATCGGAAAGAGTTGATCCGCTCAGGTCGAGACGGGTGAGTTTTGTGAAGTTAAGGAGACTTTGGTAATCGACTTGCTGCGCATTGCGGATTGTGAGGGATGTGGTTTGGGAAGCGATGGAGGAGAGGTTTTTTGCGTTACCCTCTAATGTGATCTCAAGATTCTTTTTTTGGCCTGCGTATTTTACAATAGGGGGAGTGGTGAGGTCGTTATCCACGAGGAGTTCGAGGGCTATCTCGTTATTCGATACCTTCCGTCGCATTGGGGAGGTGGAGGAGGCGAGGTAGACGGACATCTGGGCATCTGATGTGAAGAACGATATGGCATCTGCCGTGGCGAGTGTCAGGCCAAACTGGTCGCGAATCTGCCTCAGCGGATCGGCAAGCGCTGGGCCGTCTTTTCCAAAAACCGGTCTCGTTTGTGAATTTTGCAGGGCAAAATCTCTCAAGCGCGTAGCCGTGTCGACAAGTGGCCTGACTTCAAGTGCTTTCTTGAAACACTCTGCGGCGGATTTGAATTCCAGCGCGGCCAGTCTCAGATAGCCCAGCAGCATCCACCCCCGGGCGGATTGGCGAGGTGCCTTCATCAGAACGCTGACGGTGTCATCGATTCGTTTATCCAAAAGGTCCAAAGCTTTTCGGGGCATGCTCAGAGCCATGAGGTTGGCTTGGGAGAAATCCTGTTTGTAGCCCGCCTCGATGCTTTCGAGTTCCTTTTGAATGTCCAAAATGTTGACGGGTTGCGTGGAGGTCGGGGCTTGTTGCAATCCATTCGCGAGGGGTGGGGGAGGTGGTGCGGCATTGCGGGCTTCCTCGAGTTGTTTCTTCAAATCCCGAGCTTGGGCTACGGCGGCTGCGCGCTCCGCTTTTTCAACGACGATACTGGCATTTGCGACTTCCAGTGCGATTCGATTTTCTTCGTGCTGGAGCGCCGCTAATTTCTCTTTTTGCTCTTTTTCACGAATGAGCGTTTTGAGTTCCTGCTCGCTCATCTCAGCCAGCTTTCGACCCTCCAGCGTCTCGGCGTAAAGGGTCTCCTTCTTCTCGATTTCGTTAAGTCTTTCCTGGGCGAGATTTTTATTATGTTCAGAAATCTTCAACTGACTCGCGAGGCCCCAGACGGCTCCCGTCACAATCACCAGGATCAAAGCCAAAGCGCTCGCGGCAACGATGCTGGCGGCCCGGTTGCGCTGAATCAATTTTCGGAAAACCTCGAGAGCGGTGACCGGTCGTGCGGAAATCGTTTCGCCTTTGAGGTAGCGATCCATGTCCGCAAGCAGGGCCGCGACGCCGCGATAGCGATCGGCGGGATTTTGCCGCAGGCATTTGAGAATGATGAGCTCGAGGTCGGGATCGACTTGGGGATTGATCGATCGGGGGCGGGGAGTTTCGTGGGTCTGGAGGGTTTGGATGTCCACCAAAAGCGTTCCGGTCGCGGCGAAATGGCGTTTTCCGGTGACCATCTGAAAGAGAATCGTTCCGAGGGAATAGACATCCGCACGGGCGTCAACTGACTTGCTCGAGGCCGCCTGCTCGGGGGCCATATTTTCGAGCGTTCCCAAAACATTTCCGCTCAAGGAAAGGGAGGATTCCGCCTCGGCGGAGCTGAGCTTCGCAAGGCCGAAATCAGCCACGAGGGGCTCGCCATCGGAACGAAGGAGGATATTTCCAGGCTTCAAATCCCGGTGGAGCACGCCGTGGGTATGGGCGAATTCCACAGCGGAGCAGACCTTCAAGAAAATCGCCACCGCCTGCTCCACGGGCAGTTGCATGGTTTCGTGTTGGTGGGGTCCCGGTTTTTCCTCTTTCGGAGTTGCCTGGGGCTTGTCGCTGGAGGATTCCCTCGTGGCTCGAACGGCCTTGATGATCGAGGAGAGGTCCTCTTTTCCATCGGAGGACTTCACGCCGGAGTAGAGGATGTCCGCCAGCGAGAGGCCATCGACGAACTCCATGACGATGTAATGGCTACCCTCGTGCTCGTTCATCTCGAAGATGCGGCAAATATTCCGGTGCTGGAGGCGGCCCATCACCTCCGCCTCGCGGCGAAAGCGCTTCACGGATTCCGAGGAGGTGGCTTGGGGGGCGTTCAGCGTTTTGATGGCCACAATATTTCCGTAAATGTCGTGGGCTCTCCACACCCGGCCCATGCCGCCATGGCCGATCACCGAGAGGAGGCGGTATTTTCCCAAGCGGTGAACGAACCCTTGGTCTGGCACGCGATCCAGACTGAGTTGGACCTTTTGCGCGTCGCCTCCGAGGCGAATCACCCGCAGGACTGACACGGGCTCTTTCATAGAGCCCGACTGGAACCTCCAGAGATAGTCGAAAACAAAAACGGCCTTCTGCCAGTCTTCGGAGACTCCGGGCCCAAAAAGCCAGACGCCCCGTTGATTCGAGCCGTCGATGGCTTGGATACTTCCAGCGTGCGAGGCGTAAGGGCCCAGATCGGGGTCGACATCGCGCGTGGTGCGGACGGAAGACCAGCCTTCGGGGAGGTTTTGCAGAAGGCTCACCATGCTGTCTTCGGTCACCAAAACCTCGCCGGGCAAGGCCAGTGCGGAGAGGCGCTCGGCAAGTTCCACGCAGCGGCCTTCTGCCGAGTAATTCATCGAGCGGTAGCCCCCAAAGGTCCCGATCACGGCGTCCCCGGTGGCGATCGCCCAGCCCAGAGGGGGCATTTCGCGGCCATCGGCAAAAAGAGAATTTTGCAATCTTGCCGCGCAGGAGACTTGCTCAAAAGCCGCTTCCAGCGCGCGCAGGGCGTGATCTGCGTAGTGGCGAGGTGCTCCGGAAAGCCCGGCCACACCCCCGGGGCAGGGCGGCATGATCGTGCAACCCTTGGCGATGAGACCTTCGGAGAGTTCCTCGATGAAGGCATTGGTCAAAATCCGCTGGTCCCAGGGAGTCAGCGCCCCCGTGGTTTTCGCATCGGTCTGCAGGCGGGCCCGGCAAATCGTGACATTTCGAAGGTCAGGATGCCGGAGCGTGCGCAACTCCTCCTCGTCGAGATCTTCCACGGGCGTGCCGCTCGCGCCGCGAAGGATTTCTTCCAATTTCTCGCCGTGCGTCACCTCATCAAGAACGATATCGAGCACGCCGAGTTCCCTGGCTGTCTTGACCTCGAAAACCCGACCCTCCGAATCGGTGACGAGCGCGTTCGGTTGCAAATGCTCTCCGATTTGGGTGAAACATTCCGAAACTTCGCCGGAGGTGATTTTTGCCAAATCCCCCAAGGCGCACCCTTCGATCTCTTCGCGAGGCTTTCCGGCGTATCGGCAGAAGGCTTGGTTCGCATAAAGCACCACGCCGCTCTGCGAAACCCTAAGCACCATGGAGCGGAAGTGCGTCATTCTATGAGGGAGAAGGGAGCGGAGGGAACGCGTGCCTGACTGGGCTACTTGCTATATTTTTTCAAAATCCGCGCGTCCACAAACGACTTCACACACAAGGCGAGAAACACGAGGCAAACCACGCCCATTGCGATTTGCATGATCACCGCGGTTGGCCTCTCCAGAGTTCCAGCGATCAAACCGCTGAGCTTGGGGAGTCCCATGCCCAGGCCGCCGAGAGTTCCCAGCAAGCCGACGAGGGCGGCGAGGTGCATGACATGCATTCGAGCTTTGGGGATGAGGAGTCCGAGGACACCGGACAACAGAATTAGGGACCCAAAAAAGGAAGGAATCAGCGCCGTGACGCTTTGAGTTCCGCTCAGGAAATAAGCTCCGATTCCCATGGCTTCCAGGATCAGACCAAAAACAATCGAAAGTGTAGGCATAGGTCGGAGGTTTGCTATTGCGATGCCGGAACGCAAGCGCGAATCCGGCATCGCTGTGATTAGATTTTTAAAGAATCGCCTGAGGGATTCGAATCAGAAGTGGATCGCGTGGCCTTGGCTGGCGTGGGCGGCTTCGTGGACGGCCTCGCTCAGTGTGGGGTGGGCGTGAATCGTTGCGATGATTTCTTCGTAGGTGGCCTCCATGGTGATGGCGAGGCCAAGCTCGGCGATCATCTCGGTGGCGTCGGCTCCGATGATGTGGGCACCGAGGATTTCGCCGTGTTTTTCGCCGACGAGGAGTTTCACGAATCCCTCGCTCTCGCCGACGGCAAGGGCCTTGCCGCTGGCCATGAACGGGAATTTTCCGACCTTGAATTTGAGGCCTTTTTCCTTCGCGGCGCGCTCGGTGAGGCCGACGCTGGCGACTTGAGGTTGGCAGTAGGTGCAGCCTGGGAAGACGGAGACCTTTTTGGGCTTGGCTCCAGCGAACATTCCTTCGACGCACTGGACGGCTTCGTAGCTGGCGACATGCGCGAGCCAGGGTGGCCCGATGATATCGCCGGCGCCGTAGATGCCTTTGACGCTGGTTTCGTAGCGGTCGTCGGTTTTGAGGTAACCCTTGGCGTCGGTCTCGAGCTTCACGCCTTTCGGCATGAGCGGCGAAACGCCGATGGCCACGAGTGCGATGTCGGCTTCGAGGACTTCATTGGCCTTGCCGCTGACCGTGAGGCAAACGCCTTTGTTGGTCGTCTCGGCTTTGTCCACCTTGGTTTCGGTAAGGATTTTGATGCCTTGCTTGGCGAGGGATTTTTCGAGCGCCTGGCTGACCTCAGTGTCCTCCACGGGGAGGATGTTTGGCATCATTTCCACCACGGTTACCTTCGTGCCAAAGGCGTTGAAGAAATACGCGAACTCAATGCCGATGGCACCCGCGCCGATGATGATGATTTCCTTTGGCTGGTTCTCCAAAACCATCGCCTGGCGGCTGCCGATAACGCTTTTTCCATTGAAGGGGAATCCAGGCATCTCGCGGCTCACGACGCCGGTGGCGATGAGAATTTTCGCAGCCTTGTGCTCGGTTTTTTTGCCGTCATTGGCAGTAACAACCACAGTGCCCGCCTGCGGGATTTCGGCCTCGCCGCGGAGGTAGTCCACCTTGTTTTTCTTAAAGAGCATTTCGATGCCACCGGCGAGGCGGTCGGCGACTTTGCGGCTGCGGCCGATGACTTTGTCCCACTCATAGGTGAGCCCCTCGACCTTCAGGCCGAAGTCGCCGGCGTGGTGCTTGATCGTTTGATAGACCTCGGCGTTTTTGAGGAGCGACTTGGTGGGGATGCAGCCCCAGTTCAAGCAAGTGCCGCCGGCGCGGTCCATTTCGACCACCGCCACTTTTTTGCCGAGTTGCCCCGCGCGAATTGCCGCGACATAGCCCGCTGGCCCGCCGCCCACCACAATCATATCGTATTCAGCCATAGTTTTTGAAAAATGAGCGCGCAGTCTGTGATGGTTCGCCGTCGGATGCAAACCCATTGCGCGGTTTTTTGCAATTGACTTGCATGTGCGTGGACGGCGAGTTTGGCAGTGTGAGAATTTTGTTTTTCCTGATGGCGATCCTGGCTGTTGCCAGCGTGCGTGCTGGAGCGGAGCCGGTCCGCGTGGCGTCGTTGAGCACGGTGATGGCTGATCTGGCTCGCGATATCGGCGGGGAGAGGGTCGAGGTGGTCGAGATTGTGAAGCCGGGAATGGACCCACATATTTTCGAGCCATCGCCTGGCGATTATAGATCCCTCTCGAATTCCCGAATTTTGTTGGCGAGCGGTCTAGGCTTCGAAGGCTACCTCGACAAGCTCCGCCCGGTCCTGGAAAAAACCGGCGTCCGGCTCGTGGTCGGAGGCGAGGTGGTGGAACCCATCGAGGGAGCATGTGAGGGGCATGACCATTCGGAGGATCACCATCACCACGGCACGGCCGATCCGCACTGGTGGCAGAGCGTTTCGAATGTCCAACGCGTCGCACGCCAGATTCGTGACGCCTTGATTACGATTGATCCGGAAGGGCAGGGGACCTACGAAAAAAACGCCGCCAAGCTCGATGCGCGGTTCGAGGATTTGGGCAAATGGGTGCGTCTGCAAATCGTCCAACTCCCCAAGAAAAACCGCGTGCTCGTCACCTCGCACGATGCCCTCGGATATTTCGCGAAGGATTATGGGTTCGAGATTTTGGCGGTTCAGGGCATCTCGACCTCCGACCAGCCGTCATCCCAAAAAGTCCGCGACCTCATTGTGCAAATCAACGCGCGCGGCGTGAAAGCCATCTTCGCCGAGAGCATCGAAAATCCGAAGGTCCTCGGACAAATCACCGCCGAGACGGGAGCCAAGCCGGGGGGGGTGATTTATGCCGATGGCCTGGGTTCGGGCGAGACCGGAACTTACGAAGGCATGATGCGGCACAATGTGACGACGATCGTGGAGGCTTTGAAATAACGGCATGCGCGGGTCTCCCTTGTTGCGTCTGATTTTGGTGGCTGGTGCGTTGGTTTTGCTCGCGCTGCCGGTGTGGCAATTGACCCGCAACACCACGTCGCCGATTCCCGCCAAGCCCGCTGCCGTGGCCGAGGATTTGGCGGACTACCGGGTGATTCTCAAATCCTCTGGCACCGCTCGGTTGCAAGCCATGGTGGCAAACCAACCCACGATCTCCTCGGCAATTGGGGTGGAAAATTTCGAAGCCGTTTTTTCCATGAGTGCCAACGAGCCGGAGGACATCGCGGTTTTCGCCGATTTTGTGGACCTCACTCGTCCTTCCGCGCTCCGAGTGATGGTTGAAAAAAGCGGCGAGGTTTTGGTCGAAAAAACCTTCTGGGGAACGGGCGTCGTTGAAGATGTGGTCACGATTCCAGCGAAATGAACCATCAACTCGTCATTCGGGATTTGACCGTGAGCTACAGCCGGATTCCGGCGGTCCACCATTTGAGCGCCTCGATACACTGCGGTTCGTGTGTGGCGCTTCTCGGACCCAACGGCGCCGGGAAGACCACACTGCTCAAAGCCATCGCTGGCCTGCTTCCTGTGGAAACTGGATGCATCCGCTTCGAGGGCCACGAGCTGGGCGACCATCCCTCGCGCGCGATCGCTTATGTGCCGCAGCGCGAAGCGGTGGACTGGGATTTTCCGATCACGGTTCGTGGTCTGGTGGAAATGGGGCGCTATCCGGCGCTGGGCAACTGGGCGAGCTTTGGCAGCAAAGACCGTGAGGCTGTCGAGGAGGCGCTCCATGTTTGCGACCTCGAAGATCTCGCCGACCGTCAAATTTCCGCCCTCTCCGGTGGTCAGCAGCAACGCTCCTTCCTCGCTCGTGCTTGGGCACAACGCGCCGAAATCTACCTCCTCGACGAGCCGTTCACAGGGCTCGACCGGAATGCCACCGAGGCTTTCGCCGCCGCGATGCGCCGCCTTCGCGACGCAGGCAAACTGGTGATCGCCTCGCACCATGACCTCAAAAGCGTCGAGGCGCTTTTCGACCAAATCCTCCTTCTCAATGGAGAGCTAGTCGTTTGCGGTCCCACGGCCGAGGCCTTCACTCCCGAAAATCTCGACCGCGCCTACGGCATGCACATTTTCAGCGGTCACGCCCATCACCACCACGACCACGCATGAACTGGCTGCTCGAACCTTTCCAATACGAATTCATGCAGCGCGCCCTGCTGGCCTGTGTGCTGGTCGGTTTCACGAATGGATTTCTCGGTGCGTTTGTCGTGGTGCGGCGCCTGGCTTTGATGGCCGACGCGCTCTCGCACTCGCTTCTTCCTGGGCTTGCGCTGGCGGCGATTGTCGTCGGTCTCTCGCCAGCCGGATTGTTGCTTGGCGGGCTGCTTGCGGCGGTTTTTGTGGCGCTCGGCGGCCACCTCATTTCTCGGAGTTCGCGTGTAAAAGAGGAGACGGCCATTGCCGCGCTCTACATCGTCGCCTTCGCTTTCGGCATCGCCATTATCAAATACGCGGGAGTCAAAGTGAGTCTCGACCATTTCCTGTTCGGCAACATTCTTGGTGTCGGCGACAGTGACCTCTGGACGAGTTACGCCATCACCTGCGCCGTTCTTCTTCTGCTGGTCGCCTTGCAACGCCCGTTGCTGCTGACGATTTTTGAATCTTCCGTTGCCAAGGCCCTCGGCGTTCCGGTCGGTCTGCTTCTCGGGATGCTGATTCTTTTGATTGTGCTCGCCATGGTTTCCTCTCTCCAAGCTGTGGGGGTGTTGCTTTCCCTTGGTCTGCTCATCCTGCCGGCAGCCACGATTTATCTGCTGAGCGACTCGTTCGACACGATGCTCTGGGGCGGTGCAGCCCTCGGCACGGTCGGATCTGTGGCCGGTTTGCTTTTGTCCTTTTGGGCAAATATCCCCTCCGGCCCCGCGATCGTCTTGATCCTCGGGGCACTTTTTCTCGCCGCCTACCTTTTTGGTCCCCGCTACGGAGTTCTCTCCCGCTACTTCAAACGCCGCCACCTCCACGAGGAATCCCTCGAGAGGTGGGAGAAAAAATAGGCGCTGCGATCAGGGCAGAAGCAGGAACAATATCAAGCACACGACGGTGGGCAGTAACGCGCCGAGGAATAGCTTGAAGGCATCCACCCCGTTTGTGCCGAAGTAGGATTGCAGGATCGACTGTCCTGCAGGATTTGGGGCGTTGGCGATAACTGTTAATCCGCCGCCCGCTACCGCTCCGGCAACTACAGCGAGCTTCGCTTGATCGGTGAATCCAGGGACAAGCGAGGCGAGGTAGGTAATGGCAGCGTTGTCGTTGAATGCCGTGAGCACCGTCGCGCCGAGCATCAGTTGCACCGGGTTGAGACTCGTGAGCACCGGTTCGATCCACCATTTCTGACAACCGCCATGGATCACGAGACCTGCAAGGAAAAAGCCAACCAGCACCGGGCCGCGCAGACTGATGACATCCTGGTTCCGCTCCGTGGCAGCGACGAAGGCCAGAAAGAACATGAATGCCAGCACAACCAGAGCAGCGTAGTGCGCTGTGTAAACCACGAATCCAATAAAGAGAAGATGGGACAGCACGATGGAGGTCGGGATTTTTTCCTCTGGTTGCAGCTCCGAATCCGCGCTGGGCCTGAGCTCGCTGAGTTCCTTGCGGAAATAGAAGAAGACAGCGGAGTTCGCGATCACAATCGATATCACAGATTTCCAACCAAAATGCTGGATCATGAAGAGCGTGTCCCAGTTCCATGTGGCGGCCACCATCACAACGGGCGGGGCGGCGAAATGCGTAAGGGTTCCGCCGATGGAGACATGGACAAATAGAAGGCCAATCGTCGCATAGCGGAGTGGCATCGAGGGTTGGAGCTTAAAGAATTTCGAAACGAGCAGGAGAGCGCAGATCGTCATGGCGGCCGGCTCAGTGATAAAAGATCCAAGAAGCGGGCCTGCGGTCAAGATGGAAAGCCACCACGCTGCGGGCGTGCCTTTGCCGATATCTGCCAGTCGTTTGAGAGCGCCTTCCGCGAAAAAGAGAATCGGCTTCGAGCTGGCAATAGCCATGATCACAACAACGAAAATCGGCTCGGTGAAATTCACCCCGTTGATGTAGTGCTCCGCTGTTCCGAGTCCCTTCATGGCGATGATCGCGATGGTCAGCGGAATCAACCAAATGCCGAAGACCGCCTCGACCTCCCCGAGGAAATGAAACACAACCGACCAAAACTTTTTCTGGTCGAGCTTGCGAAGGTATGACCTTGCCTCCTCGGGATTGGCAGGGCAGTGGCGTTGGAGGTGTTCGTATTCGTGTTCAAAATGGTGCGAGATTTGGCGAAATCTGGCGGCGAGGAATGTGTGGATGATTGCTGCAAGGAAAATCACGGACGCCACGATGTTGAAGGGATCGGTCTTGATGCGGCCGAGGAGTTTCTGGCCGAGCGACTCCACGCCATTGTCGGCATAAACCTCAAGCGCGGTGGGAAAAACGATTTCGGGTTCGTGTTCGGAATTTGCGGCAAAAGCACCCGCCTGAAAGGCGAAGAACAGCAGAAGCGGCAGAATGCGACGCGCGACAACGGAATGAGAGATTTTCATCGAGCGGCGGAATTAGCACAAATCTCCACCTCGGCAAATCTTGATCCATATTTCTTCCGGAGGGATAATCGCCGATATGTTCACCGGACTTGTCGAGGAATTGGGTCGTTTGGAATGGCTGCGCCGTGGCGAGGGCGAGGCTCAGCTTGCGGTTAACGCACCGGGGATTTCTCCCGGCGTGAGGCTCGGCGACAGCATCGCGGTGAATGGATGCTGCCTCACGGTGACGCTCGCGCAGGACGGCATTCTGGTGTTCGACCTGCTCGAGGAGACTTTGAAAAAAACGAATCTCGGGGCGCTGAAACCCGGTTCCGGCGTGAACCTTGAGCGGTCGTTGGCAGTCGGCGGCCGGTTGGGGGGGCATTTCGTGCAGGGGCATGTGGACACGACGATCGCGCTGTGTCGCACCGAAAAACACGGAGGCGACCTTCGGTTGGATTTCGAGATGCCCGCCGAGTTCGCTGGCTACCTCGCCTACAAGGGTTCCGTGGCGATCAACGGCGTCAGCCTCACCGTCGCCGAAGTCGGAGAGGATTCCTTCACCGTCTGGATCATTCCCCACACCGCCTCGGCCACCAATCTTGGCGCTCTCCACGCTGGCGAGAGAGTGAATCTCGAATGCGACATGCTCGCCAAATACACCGCGCGTTTACTGCAAGTCGCCGGGAGTGAGAAGCACCACCCGGCGAATCCCGGCGAATAAACACGACAAAAAGCATTTTTACGCGAAGTCACGGAACCCCGAATGACATCTAACCCAAAATCGAAAAGCAACTGGAGGGCGCTGCTCCGTCGGCGCCCAACAGAAAAAATGGGAGGGTCGTTTCGCCGAAACGACCCAAATCAGCGGCAAAGCCGCCCTTGCTCGCGAATACCGTCACGAATCACCGCGAATAAAGCCACCCCGGGAGCGCCGACGTCCTCGTCGGTCACGCCCCACAAGGAGTGTGGGCGTCCCCCCCCCACCAAGTTGGTTCGTTGCGGGCGAGACGCACCATTCTCCTTGGAACGGCAGCGGTCACGCCTGTGGTTTAGGCGCTGACAACCGAGACATTGGGCAGTGGCGAGGAAGCACATCGAAGATGGCCCGAAGGGCGCAGCGAGCGGGCGCTAGCAAGGCAAAGCATCGCCCTCCAAGCATTCGCACAATACACCACCCGCCAGCGCCATATTTATAGAGTCCAAGATGTTTTTTAAAATGCAAAACGGCATCAGTTTCCCAATGCCGTTCGCACAATTTCGGAAGGTGATTATTTTTTTAAGAACTTCAGGCTTATTTTGCTGAACTGGATCGAGTCTGCGGAAAGCAGTTCGTGGGTCGAGAATCCGAACGCATCAAATGCAAAGGTGGTTGGAGTGCTGTCGGTGCCAGCATAACGGACGGTGGGTGTGGCGGGATCCGCTTCTGGAACCAACGAGGCTTGCACCTCGATACTCGCGCCTGCTCGAGTTAACTTCATGTTCAGATCGTAGTTGCCAACCTTGATGTTTTTGAATGGGACCAGCGACACGCCTAGCACCCGGGATGTTGCCGCATCAAAGCCGGTGTCGTTTGAAGCTTCTGAAGCGAAGAGGCCTCCTTTGGGGAATTTTTTATCGATTCCCGCGTAGGCACAATAGCCGAGCCAACCGCGCGTGTGGTCTCTGGATTTTTTCTGGAATAGGCCAAAACGGAAATTACCCATGCCGGAAACGCCGGAAAATGTGACTCTGGCGGTAAATTCGAGCGAGGAACCATCCGTCAGTTCTGTTTTCGTAAAATACCCGGCGCCGTTTTTTCCTTTGTCTCCGTAACCGGGGCCGGAAAAAGTGAGGGAACCATTCTCCTCTTTGGGCCCGTAGGTTTTTGTTTTGTCATGTATGATCGACCAACCTGAAAGTGGGATCAGAGGTTCAGAAGTGGGGGTGGCAGCGGCGGGTGCTGGTTCCTGGGCGGCGGGTGCGGCATCGGGGGTTTGTGCATGGGCGGTTAGAGTCGCGACGAGACTTGTTATGAGGAGGTGTTTGTGGATTTTCATAGGACCTCAATACTTCTGCGGTCAGAGAAATATTTCAATACAATTTTCATGAATATACATGAATAAACAAAATTATTGTAATAATAAAAAAATACGGAATGCTTGCTCTCTTTCGTTCCGAAAATTCAAAACCCACCACCAAATATATGAAAAAAACTCCTTTTCGCTTGCTCACAAGCGCCATTTGCATCCTCTCAATTGCCATCACGGCAAATGCTGCGGAGCGATTTTTTACGCAACCGGATGCCCCGTTTTCAATCAGTGCCAGGGAGGAGGTCGTTCAGGTGGAGCTTCCCCTCGCTGCGAAGACCGAACTGGGATTTTTTGATAAATTGGTAGTTAAGGAGGTTCGCAAGGTCGTTCCTGCGGAGACGGCGCAGGCGGCCATTGACGCGGCCAGAAAGGCAAATCCCGAGGCTCTCCTCGAAATCGAAACACAGGATCCTGTCGAGGTCGGCGTTGCCCCGCTTCGCCTTGGTTCGAAGATGCGGCTTTTGATTTCGCGAAACGGAGGAATCGTTGCGTCGCCGGAATCAACCGCCTCGGCGCTCATTGCCATCGAAAACAGCGAGGATGTTTCCATCACGAGCCTTGAGGAAGGCAGTGGAGTTGTTGATGGGGCCGGGAAATCCGTTACCGGTATCAGTGTCACGGGCGGCGCAAGGATCAATATCGACCATATTATCATCCAAGGCTGCGGCGTGATGGCGATTGATTACAAGGGCCGCGATGCAGCGGCGTTCAACGAAGCCGCCAGCGCGACCCGTTGCCAGTTCTCCGAAAATGCCGACGGGCTCCGCGTGGAC